>Ga0105155_1000513_pt1 | contig 13418 bp, 11 predicted proteins | sample SSWtaG_2_FD_89589 | JGI IMG/M metagenome (GOLD analysis project Ga0105155, IMG submission 89589) | Hot spring microbial communities from Sandy's Spring West, USA to study Microbial Dark Matter (Phase II) - SSWsed_130316 | ecosystem: Environmental > Aquatic > Thermal springs > Hot (42-90C) >...
AAGATGGACGACTATTTAGTGTACACTTGAATGACAACTTCAAAGACTGGGACTGGGATATGCTCCCAGCCTCTGTTAACTTCTGGCAATTCCTCGAAGCATTAATTTGGATCAATAAAGTTGAATATGAAGGCTGGATATACACGGACATATATCCATTTAGGCTTGACCCCGTTAAGGCAATAAGTCAAAGTCTCCATAACGTCAAAAGGATTATTTTCCCCTCATAAGTATAAAGCGAGATTATCATTACTAGATAATCTCTCTTTGAAACTTTATTTTTTTGACTTCTTAACGCGTAGCATACTCATAGCTTAGCTTAAAAGATTAAATTTCTGAGTCATAAATCATTCTTAACGTTTAAGAGACACATTATCTAGATTACTAAAAAATTTAGGAGGGGGCCACGATGGTTTTTACGCAATTCATTTATAAGGGGAATAAGACTAGGGAGATCTCTTTTCCAATTGGTGGCATTGGAACTGGTTGCATAGGGTTGGCAGGTAATGGTCGACTTATAGATTGGGAGATATTCAATAGGCCGAATAAGGGGGGCATAAATGGCATTTCACACTTTGCTGTAAAGGCCGAAGCTAACGGAAGATTATTAGATGCTCGCGTTCTAAATGGTGATCTACCACCCCCATATATGGGCGAATTTAATAAGCCAGCGTTCCAATCATTCGGTTTTGGACCGCCAATAGGTTATATGGCCGGCTTACCACATTTCAGGAACTTTGAGTTTGAAGGCACATATCCAATTGCTAGGATAAGATTCTCAGATGAAAAGTTTCCGGGAAAAGTTCAGATGACAGCATTTAACCCATTTATTCCACTCAATGACCTAGACTCAAGCATACCGGCTGCTTTCTTTGAAATTGAAATTGAGAACACAAGCGAGCAAGAGATTGCATATACTATTTGTCTTGTCGTTCAAAATCCATTACCAGCTGGAACAACAGTTAATAGTTATGGAGAAAGAGGGGGAGTTCACTTTATAAAAATGTCATCAACAAAATTTCAGGAGAATGATCCGGAATTTGGAGATTTAACAATAGCAACAGACGCCCCAGATATTAGCTATCAGGAGTATGGGTTTAGAGGATCTTGGTTTGATGGACTCCACGTTTACTGGAAGGATTTCACATCAACCGGAAAATTTAAGAATCGTAGATACATGCAGCCCCAGGAGGGAATTAGAGATTTCGCCGTTCTTGCAGTGCATATAAGCGTTAAATCTAAGGAGGCCGGAAGAGCTAGATTTATAATATCATGGAATTTCCCGAACTGCTACAATTATTGGAATCCGGAGGGAACCGAGAAACCAACTGTGTGGAAAAATTATTACGCTAAAATTTTTAAGGATTCGGTCGAAACGGCCTTTTACTGCTTAAAAAACTGGGATAGATTATATGAGGAGACACTTGCCTTCAGAGATAGCCTATTTACTTCAACGTTACCACCCTTTATAATCGATGCTATTTCAGCCAATATTTCAATACTTAAGTCGCCTACAGTTTTACGCTTAGAGGATGGCTCACTTTATGGATTTGAGGGCTGCCATCCGAATTCTGGTTGCTGTGAAGGAAGCTGCATGCACGTATGGAGCTATGCATATGCACCCTTATTTCTATTTCCAAAACTTGATCGGTCAATGTGGGACCTACATTATAAGTATGACCAGCGTGAGGATGGGCGAATAAGTTTCCGGTTACAATTACCTTTGGGCCGAGGGCAATGGAGCTTTCCACATGCAGCTGTAGATGGGCAATTCTGCAGTGTGATTAGGGCTTATGCTTATTGGAAGTTTACTGGAGATGATGAATGGCTTAAATCTAATTGGCAGTCAATAAGAAGGTCAATAGAATATGCGTGGTCTGAAACAAACGAGGATAAATGGGATATCAATAAGGATGGCGTCTTAGAAGGACGCCAACACAACACACTCGATATAGAGCTCTTTGGCCCAAACTCTTGGTTGACTGGATTATATCTTGCAGCCCTGAGAGCTGGAGCCGAGATGGCTGAATATTTGGGTGAAAGTGAAAAGGCTAGGGAATATAGAGAGGTCTTCAGTAGAGGTAAACGTTGGGTTGAGGAGAATCTATTTAATGGTGAATACTTTCATCAGCTCATTAACCTAAAGGATAAGTCAATTCTCGAAGAATATATCTCCACAGATCCAGGCGTTATAGGCTATTATTGGGATGATGAGCACAAAGAAATAAAATACCAAATTGGTGAAGGGTGTCATATTGATCAAGTGCTAGCTCAATGGCACGCCAACATATGCGGACTGGGCGAAATATTTGATAAAGAAAAGGTTAAGAGCGCCTTAAAATCTATTTATAAATATAACTTTAAAAGGAGCATGCGTGACTTCTTCAATCCATGCAGAATATTCAGTTTAAATGATGAAGCAGGAACAATAGTCTGCAGCTGGCCTGAAGGGAAATATAAGCCAGTTATACCTATTCCATATGCTGAAGAAGCTTGGTGTGGAACGGAGTATGCTGTTGCATCGCATATGATTCAGGAGGGATTAATTGATGAGGGGCTGGAGATAGCTAAAGCCGTTAGGGATAGATATGATGGGGAAAAGAGGAATCCATGGAATGAAATAGAGTGTGGAAGCAATTACGCACGTTCCATGGCATCATACGCGCTACTACTAGCGCTTAGCGGCTTTAAATTCGATGCAACAAAAGGTGAAATGGAGTTTAACCCGCAGAGGATTACTAATGATACTTTTAGATGCTTTTGGTCAACTGGGACAGGTTGGGGAATATTTGAGATAAAGTCGGGGGAAGTGGTAATAACAGTTAAATATGGAAATCTTGAGATTAAAGCACTTAATCTGCCATTTCTAAAGGATAAGGAAGTAATAAGGGTAATTAGCTCGAGTAAAGAAATTATGTATGAGAAAAATGGAAGCAATCTGTATTTCGCTAAACCAGTAACTCTCAGAAAAGGGGATTATTTAACAATCTTGACACGAAGAGCAGATTAAATTAATTTAAAGTGTAATTGCCCCTTCCATTATTTTCTTTATCTGTACCCAAAACTTTAACTTGAAATTGGCAAGCCTGACAAACAAAAAAGGTTAAATATTCTACTTTTGAAAATAATCTTCAATAAGAAGGGTTAGTTATGGTTAGCAGAGAGGAGATTTTAGGTAGGATTAGGGATGCTATTGTGAACCTAGATATTGACAATATTGGTAGGCTGTGTTTAGAGGCTATCGAAGCTGGCATACCGGCTTACGATATTGTTATGTTGGGTATGTCTAAGGGTATGGAGATTGTTGGCGAGAAGTATGAGCGAAATGAGTATTTTTTGGCGGAGCTTATCATGGCTGGCGAGGTTATGAAAGAGGGTATGAAGGTTCTTGAGCCATATCTCAGAGGCAGTGAGATGAGAAAGATCGGCAAGGTTGTTATTGGGACTGTTAGGGGTGACTTACACGATATCGGCAAGAATATTGTTGCAACATTGTTGAGTGCGGCTGGCTTTGAAGTTATAGATTTAGGTGTTGATGTTTCCCCTGAAAAATTTGTGGAAGCTGTCAAGGAGCATAATCCAGACATAATTGGGATGTCAGCTCTACTGACAACAACTATGATTGAGATGGAGAACGTCATTAAAGCACTTAAGGAAGCTGGCTTAAGGGATAGGGTGAAGGTAATCATCGGTGGAGCACCAATAACAAGGGAGTTTGCTGAGAAGATAGGGGCAGACGCAGCTGCAAGGGATGCTGTAGAGGGAGTAAACATATGCAAATCATGGGTAAAATAAAGCGGTGAACAAAATTTGACGGAGAAAATAAGGAAACTTCAGGGGAAGGTCATAAGCATAGAGAGAACCGGCGAATACATAACTGATGAGGAAGGAGAAAAGTGGGAGAAGTGCATCTTCACTATTGAGCTTACTGGTTTCTCAAAGCGTACACCGAACGAAAAAATTCCTGAGGAAATTAAGGGTAAAAAAGTTAAGCTTGTTCGCTATTGCTGTTTTGACTGGCATTACAAGATTGGCGTAATAAAAACGCTTGAACCAGACGAAACCGAAGCCGTACTCTCCGGAAAACCAACAAAAACAGTCTTCTGGTAAATTGACAACGTTTTTTAAATAAATTTTTAATCTTTAGTGCATTTATACATCAATTTTGTTAGCTTAAAATTGTGAGGAAAAGATACTTTATTGGTGATATGCAACTTGAATAGACCTACCTTCAAATTAGGGGATCTTTTGGTAGGGATAAAATCTGTTGCAGTGATCTTTGCTGACGGATCTAAAGCAGTATGTGAATATAAGGGTTTAAGTAGGGAGGGGAAATCTGAGATTTTTAGATATGCTTGCCAAGACTCTCTTGTAGATATTTATGCATCTTTTGGTAAAAACGCGTGCATTCTTGGCTTCTCTATAGTCTCCTTAAGAAATTTAAACTCCGATGCGCTACTAGAGATAGAGTTAGATGCAGAAAGACCAAGTAAGACTTTAGCGTTAACAACTCATAAAGATGCCGCTAAATATTATCCGAGCGCCTTCGGATACTACAACCAGATTGCTATAGGCAGGGAGCCTAAGGGTTTAAAACCACCAGATGATCCAGAATACCCTCCAAAATTAGGTTACATTAAGCATGAAGAATATATGCGTGGATATCCATGTTGGACATACCCCGTAATATCAGAGGGATTTGAAAATATACCCTATTACAGCATCTTTTTGCTAGCAGAGTATAAGGACAAATATATGGCTTTACTTACACTTACGGATAAGACTACAGCGTACGTAGAACCAAAATTAACGCTTAAAGTTTTTCCAGGTAAAGAAATAAAGAGTGCTGATTTAAGTTGGATTGCATCAATATCCGTAGATAATAATCCCTATGTGGCTATTAAGCAAAGTGTTAGCCTTGCATCCTCATTTGTAGCGTTTAAATCTAGGGAGATAAAGAGACGCCCCCCAATCTTAGATAAGATTGGCTGGTGCTCTTGGAACGCTCTATTAACTGATGATCTCTCTCATGAGAATGTTGTTAGGATAGTTAGTGGTTTGCTGAATAGAGGCCTCCGTTTAGGATGGGTTATAATAGATGATGGGTGGCAGGATGAAGTAAAGCGCAATGGGTGGCCGCGCAGAATTCTCAGGAAGCTTTCCGCAAATGAAAGGTTTCCTAAAGGTTTACGTGGGGTTGTTGAGGACTTAAAAAGTCTCGGCGTAGATTTAGTAGGTTTATGGCATACAATAAATATTCACTGGAGCGGCTTCGAAGAGGATCTATTTAGGGAAATAGGTGTCAAAGGATATTTCTCTAGGTTTAATGAAAGCTACGTCCCTCCACCAACGATAGATGATGCTTTTGAGTTCTATAGAAGGTTCTTTTCATGGGTAAAAGATAATAATATAGATTTTGTTAAGGTAGATAATCAGTGGGTTATCCACGCGCTATATCATAGGGACTTAATGGTAGGCGAAGCTTCCAGAAACGTTGAGCTGGCCATGCAGACAGCCGCATGCGCTAATGGATTAGATATATTAAATTGTATGAGCATGGCTCCGGAAAATTACAGCAATTTCTTATTTAGTAATATTACGAGAGTATCTATAGATTATGTGCCGTTCTGGAAGGCTGACGCAAAACTTCACACAATATTCAGCGTCTACAATGCTTTGCTGTTCAGCCACATAGCGTACCCAGATTATGATATGTTCATGTCGTATGATCCATATGTTAAAGTTCATGCGGTCGCCAGAATATTTAGCGGTGGCCCCGTGTACCTGACAGATAGAGATTTTGAGAAAACGAATATCGACCTACTTAAGCGCTTCGTCTTACCAGATGGGAGATTAATCAGAGTAGATGAGCCTGCTTTGCCTACGAAAGATGTTTTATTTAGAGATCCATACAATGATCCATTGTTACTTAAGGTTGCCTCAAGGGTTAAAGAGAGCATATTAATAGCGGCATTTAACGTTAATAGAAAAGGGGAAAGAATAGAGGATTTCATATCACTTGACGCTCTCCCCTTCAATATTAAGCGTGAAGACTACGCTTATTATAAGTTGTTTAAGGATGAATATGGTCTTCTCAGGTCAGGGGAGAACCTAAAATTATCCCTTAATGAACTTGACGTTGAAATAATATCGCTAGCTCCAGTTGAGAATAATAGGGCGGTGATAGGGTTGAAGGAATATTTTGTTCCAAGGTATCCAATAAACTTGTACAGGTCAGAAGGTAAGAGAATACTAGTTGAAAGCATGGCGGAAGGAACCCTACTATATTATGCTGATGGATCCTTTAGTGAAGTTAAAGTTAAGGAGGGGACAGTTACAGAAATATAATGGATCGATCTTTCTTTACAAAGCTTAACTTTCAATTATCTTCTAGCATAAACTTATAAGCAAGGCTTAAGCTAAATAGCAACATTTAGCACCAGAAGACTCATTTAAGTTTTTACTTAATATTTGTTTCTAGAGGAGGATTGGAACTTATGATGGTTGGTATCGTTGGCAAGCCAAACGTTGGCAAATCTACTTTTTTTAGCGCTGCAACATTAGCAACAGTTGAGATTGCAAGCTACCCATTTACGACTATAAAGCCTAATAGGGGTATTGGCTATTTTAGAACTCAATGCGTCTGTAGGGAATTCAATGTTAAAGATAACCCCGTAAACTCAGTATGTATAGATGGTGTAAGGCTTATACCGGTTGAGCTTATTGATTGCGCAGGTTTAGTTCCAGACGCATGGCAGGGAAGGGGGCTCGGAAATCAATTTTTAGATGAAATTAGGAAAGCGGATGCCCTCATACATGTTGTTGACGCTTCGGGTTCAACAGATATTGAGGGCAGATTGATAAAGCCTGGAATGCATGATCCCCTTGAGGACGTAAAATTTCTGGAGAGAGAATTAACTATGTGGCTTGCGCAGATTATAAGGAGGGATTGGCCGAAAATCGCTAGAACTGTTGAGGCAGGAGCCGCTGACCTACCATCACTCCTCGAGGAGAGACTAAGCGGCTTAGCGATAAAGAAAAAACATATACTTGAAGCATTGAAAATTACTGATCTAAGCGGGGATAAACCCACAAGATGGAGTGATGATGATTTTTTAAGATTCGTTGATACATTAAGGAAGATTTCGAAGCCCATGCTTATAGCTGCAAATAAGATGGATCTTCCATTTGCTGAAGAGAATTTTGAGAGACTTAAGAAGACTGGCTACATTGTTATACCGTGTTGCGCTGAAGCCGAATTAGCCCTAAGAAGAGCCGCTGAAAAGAACTTAATCAATTACGTACCCGGTAACCCTAACTTTGAGGTAAGAGATCCCACAAAGATTACGGATAAACAGGTGAGTGCCCTTAAAGCGATAAAGGAGAAAATTCTCGACAAATATGGATCAACTGGTGTTCAGGATGCTATAAACGCTGCTTTCGAAAAGCTTCTGAACATGATAGTTGTTTATCCAGTTGAAGATCCTGAAAAGCTCACGGATCATTATGGTAGGATTCTACCAGAAGCTCGACTGATCCCAAGTAACACTACCGCTAGGGAGCTAGCTTACATGATTCACACAGAACTGGGCGAGAGCTTCATATATGCTGTAGACGCTAGAACAAAAAAGAGACTTGGAGAAAATTATGTACTCAAGAATAAAGATGTCATATCTATTGTTAGCGCCAAGAAAAGAGCTTAATTAACTTTATACCTCAATTGGGCTGCGGCAAAAATATGGAAATTCTATCTGCCAAATCTCCTGCTACGCTTCTGATATGTCCTGATGGCCCTTAACAGATCTATGCGCCTAAACTCCGGCCAATAAACGTCTAAAAAGCATAGTTCACTGTAAGCTGCCTGATAAAGTAGGAAGCCGCTTAATCTTTCTTCGCCAGATGTTCTTATAATTAGGTCTGGATCCTGTTTTGGTAGAAAAGCTGTGTACAAATGTTGCTCGAAAACTCTCTCATCTATCTCTTCAGGTGAAAGCTCTCCTAAAGCGACTTTTTGAGCGATTTTTTTAGTCGCATCAACTATCTCAGCCCTTCCACCATAGGCTATAGCCAAGTTTAAATAATGCTCATCATAATCCTTTGTTTCCTCCTCAACTTTGCGAATCATCTCCTGCAGATCATGGGGAAGCAGGTTAATTCTTCCAATAACCTTAACTTTAACCTTATATCTATGAATATCCTCGCTCTTCAAAACCTCCTCAAGTTTCTCCCTAAATATCTTCATAATATTCTCAACTTCTTCCGGGGGTCTCTGAAAGTTTTCGGTTGAGAAAGCATAGAGCGTTACACTTTTAACACCTAAATCGAGACACCATTTTAAAACCTCTTTAGTTTTATCCGCACCGTAATAGTGGCCCATCCAGGGTTCAAGGCCGCTCTCTCGCGCCCACCTACGGTTTCCATCTAGTATTATGGCTATGTGCTCCGGCTTCTTTTGATCCTTTATTTGATGCTGGAGCCATTTTTCATAGATTTTATAGATGCCAAGTATTGATAGTAGAGTTTTAAGCATATGTTTTCCTCCAAGCTACTGTTGCCTGCCCAATTTAGCTGCTAAAGAGCATTGGCAGCTCCTAGTTTCAGGTAAAGAGATGATTGTTTTTAATATGATTTCACGAATCTTTGGCATAACCATCTTCGATGTCTCCGAAACCTCCTCATAGGTGAGCCTACCAGCTATTCCAGCAGCCATATTCGAAACGAAGCATATGGTTGCATAGCACATTCCAAGCTCCCTTGCAAGAACAGCTTCTGGCACACCAGTCATACCCACAACATCGCAACCTAAGGCCCTAAACATGCGTATTTCAGCCGGCGTTTCAAAGCGTGGACCTTCAGTACAAACGTAAACGGCTTGATCGTGCACAACACCCATTTCCTTAGCCTCTTTAACCAGAATTTTACGGATTTCTGGGCAATATGGCTCCGTAAAATCGATGTGTGTGACCGGGGCATCGTCATAAAATGTGAGATGACGATGCTTCGTGAAGTCTATGAGATCATGTGGAACTACAAAGTCGCCGGGCTTAAAATTTAGATTTATCGCTCCAACAGCGTTTGTCGCTATGATTCTTTCAACACCAAGCCTATAAAGCGCGTATATGTTAGCTCTGTAATTGATTTTATGCGGCGGAATATCATGTTTACGTCCATGTCTTGGTAGAAAGGCAACAGTCTTATTTTGGATTTCACATATCGAGATTTCATGTGAAAAACCATAGGGTGTTCCAATATTAATACTATTTGAACTTTTAAATAAGTCCTCTAATCCTGTTCCCCCTATCACAGCTACGCTAACTCTTCCTTCAGACTCTTTTCTCATTAGATTCTTCCCCGCTATCTCTTGCTTTAATACTTTCTTTAAAGAAACCTCTATATCTCCTACTCAAAATGTGAATTATCGGCATTGATGCCGCGACTATTATTATGCCGAAAATTATTGACGCTATCAAGTCATTTAATGGTAAGGATGGTTCAATCAGTACCTCTGCAACCTCACTAAAGATCTTCCATGACCAAATGCATATGGATATAAAAATAATTGTCCTCCAGAATCTAGCATCATGTTCAAGCAGGTATCCTAGGGCCCTGCCAAAGAGTATTATTGAGATTCCTGTGACAATTATTACTATTGATGCAGAGATAACTAGCCCAAGCATTTTTGGTAGAATGCTGAGCCAAACATGTGGATCGCTTGGTGGCGGAATTGGCAAAATATCAGGGTTAGAAGATATTTGAGAGAAAGCTTGATAGAGTCCTACAGCAATCAATAAGATGCCGAAAACCAGTGATGAGCCATTTATTAACCCATAAGGTGAGGACAGTCTCGAAAGTGCGGAAACCACTTTCCTATCTAATCCATAACCTTTACCTAAAAGATAGCTTCCAACAATTAGTAAGCCTATGATCCAAGCCCACCTTCCAATATCATATTGTATAAAAATGGCTAAAAAGGAAAGAATACCAAACATTATAAGTAAAATGCCTGGCAAACCTAGAAATATACGCGAATATCTTGGATCTTCAATAATCTTCTTTAGGTATTTAGAGAATAGTGCAGCTGTCTCCTCTATTGTTTCACTATGCTTCACAATGACTCTCCTCACCGATGATACTGGAACTCTAGATTGAATTAAGGGCAAGATATCCTCGTCCGAGAACCCATCGGTGACGAGAATTAGGCTGCTTGGCTTAAACTCCTTTAGGGCTTCATTAAGCTCTGAGATAAGTTTTCTGTCTGCTGCTAACCCGCCAAGCTCAGAGCCAGCTATTGTTACAACCTGGCAGGAGATACTGCCAGATTCACTTCGTTCTAAGCTTTCACATATCCTGACAGCCTCAAACATCGCGTTGGCATCCGCCTCTTCCGGGTCAGCTAGCAGGAGTTTAAGTGCAGCATCAATATTTTCTTTTTTACCGATAATTGGGGTTTTAACTCCAGCTTTCCTACCTATATCGTTATCTCTATCAATACAGACAACTAATATGCGTTCTTCTCCTAAATTTTGCCCTTCCTGATGCGGCATCAATTTTCTCCCACAAATCTTCGAGAATAAAGAAGGAATCCTAAAAGATAAAGTTTAATCTCAATTAATAGATAGATCAATACATTATCATTATATAATTCCGTCTTCAGCCAGAATCTTAAATTCTTCAAATGAAATCTTCTCACCACGCTTAATCTTCTCCAATGCTTCTCTCCTAATCTTTTCCCTAAGCGCAGACGCAATCTCATTCCTTCTGCGCTCCTCCTCTTCCCTAATAGACCTCTTTATAGCTGAAATTTGACCTAGTAATTCCCTATACCTTAGGCGGAGCTCAGACATCCTATTCTTAACCTCTATGTATCTTCCATTTATCTCGTTCATTTTAGCCCTTAACCCCTCTATCTCGTTAAATCGCTCAATCATCCTCTCATGAAACTCTCGGCTTTTTGCAGCCCCCTCATTAATCTTATCCTTATAAAGGGCAATTGTCTCCTTAATCTCCTTTAAGCGCCCTTTAAGCATTGAAACTTCATTCTTCATAGCCTTTAGCCTACGATAAAAAACCATTTGCCCCTCTAATAATCTAACTCGCTCAACAATCTTCTTCTCTTCATCGAGGGTCATCGGCGTTGTCTGAATTCTCCAATCTAACTCCGCAATTTCACGCTCTAAGCTCCCTTCATCCCTAGATGGCTTAAACCTCAAGTGCTCCTTAATCTTTTGTTTCAACTCCCTTAGGGAGCTAAGTTTTCCTTCATATTCCCATTTAAGCTCCATCAATGCGGCCTTCATACTTTTAACTTCTTCATTTAAGGCATCCCGCTTACTCTTGAGTTCATTAGCCTCAAGTCTCAGCTCTCTTATTCTGCGGTTCAGCTTATTCTTCTCTTCAATAAGCGCACGAGCCTCCATGCTCAGCTTCTCCATCTCAGCCTTCAAGCTATAAACTTCTCGCTCAAGGTCAGCAAGCCGCTTTAATTCTCCGCTCATTTCCACTCCACAATTATGGATTGCAAATAATGAAGATTATTCTCATAATAAAAAAGATTTATATATTGGATGGATTATCCAACCATATAGTGGCCTTTATGAAAAACATTCCCCGAAATCGATCGTTCCCGATAAAAACCTTGAATTTGGTTATTCTTATGACTTCAATTAACTTGGCATCGAATTATGCCATGATTGGCATCCCTAATGTTAAGCTCATGGATTTATTTGTCTTTATTAGCGGATACTTGATGGGGGTCTTTCCCGGGGTTATGGTGGGGGTTTTAACGTGGTTAGTGTATGGAACCCTGAATCCTTATGGATTCAACCTTATTATATTTGTCGCCACATGTTTAGGTGAGAGCCTTTATGGCGTAGTTGGTTGGCTCTCCGCAAAGTTTGGGTTAGGCTCAAATTTATCTTCCCTGAAAGAAATTAGGGAAAAAGAAGTTTGGTGGACGAACCTAAAATTTGGTGTTATCGGTTTCTTTTCAACTTTCATTTATGATTTATTCACGAACATAGTATCCGTAGTTATAGTTGGCCTTCCGCCTCTAATGGCAATAATACAGGGTGCTCCATTCGCAATAGCTCATGAAGTGTCTAACTTCTTTTTCTTTTTCTTTGGCTGTAGTGCGCTCATTGCTACAATTAAAAAATATTTAGGGGAGGTGAGAAGTTATGGGTGAGAGAAGCTCATGGAAGTGGATATCGCTAGGGCTTATCTGTCTACTGATAGTGGCAGCGTACCTGGCAATATATTACTACAATGAAAGCACTTACTACAAAAGCCTTTACGAAAAAGCTGCCGCCGAGCTAGAAGAGCTTAAAATACCAATCTCAGTAAATATTTTAATTGATTATGGAAATGGAACTCAAAAATGGTATAACAATACTTTAGTTCCAAGGGGCAAAGCGAGTTTACTCCAAGCAACTAAGGTTGTTGCAAGTGTTGAAAGCATAACTTATTCAGGGATGGGTGAGTTCGTAACTAGTATAAATGGTGTTGGCGGCGACCCAGGGAGATATTGGATATGGTACATATGGAACAAAAATGAGGGCAAGTGGGATTGGGGGCCAGTGGCATGCGATAGATATGTTTTACAGGAAGGCGATACGGTAATGTGGAGATACGAACAATTTTAAAGCGTAAATCATAAGCGAAAAATTCCTTAATTTATTTTTGAGGTAGAGTCTATTCTTTTAAGGATATTTTTAAATAGTCGCACTCGCAATTTAATGTAGATTGCGATCTTGGAGCCCTTAGAGAGAGAAATATTAGAACTTTTAGAAAGGATATTGAGTTTCGTTATGCTGTCGCTGGATATCTAGGTTTATCTGGGCTTCTAAAAAGACTTGATAGTTTAGCTGAGGAGCAGACTAAGACTCGGAAAGAAGTTGAAAGGATATGGAAAGAGATTGAAAGGTTAAGGGATGACTTTAATAGATTTTTTAAACTTTTAGACGCGAGGTTATCTAGAGTTGAACGAACATTAGAGAAGCTCACTTTGGAAATCGAGGAGGAAGCTAGAATAATTATATCAGTCATGGACTTAAGGAGATGGGCTATAATATAAAAGAAAGTTAGCTCACTTATTCTTCCAGATGTTGAATTAAACATTTATGGGTTTCAGATGATATATGTATCGTTGGTGAAGCTACGGTTAGAGCTTCCTTAAACCTTATAGATGAAGTAGATGAGAATATTGAGAGGTTAAGAAGATCTTATCCCGATAAAATTAGGAGTAAGGTGATAAGGGTTATTTACACGTCTCTAGCTATGCCAGACTTAATAGAGAGATAAGAACGAGGGCGTATGGGTTCTAAAGGCTACGGAGGATATCGTTAAACCTAAAAATTTTAACTCATAATTTGATTACTCCTACACTAATGTAGCGTGTTAGTAATTCGGCTAACTAAAAA
>Ga0105155_1000514_pt1 | contig 13411 bp, 16 predicted proteins | sample SSWtaG_2_FD_89589 | JGI IMG/M metagenome (GOLD analysis project Ga0105155, IMG submission 89589) | Hot spring microbial communities from Sandy's Spring West, USA to study Microbial Dark Matter (Phase II) - SSWsed_130316 | ecosystem: Environmental > Aquatic > Thermal springs > Hot (42-90C) >...
ACGGCGACCTCGTCGGGGTGATCTCAATACGCGACCTTATAGGAGAGAGAAACATCCTGGAGATACTAGCAAGAGACAGAGCTCCCACACAAGAATAATTTTTTATACACCACCCCAAGCCCCCGACATGAACAAAAACGTCTTAATAGGGATAATCCTCGCCGCGGTGGTCGTCGCAATAGCCGCCGCGGCATTGCTAATATACAAACCTCCCTCAGGCGGCGCCACAACCACTGCGCCATCTTCAGGAGAAAAGGCGTACCTCTACTCCGCAAAGCTTGAAGGCGGCCAGTCGGCGCAGATGTCCGCCGTTTACATCCCGCTTAAAGACGGCGCTGTATACGGGCAACTGAGCCCACAAGGCGCCACATACTTCATGACTAAAGACAACGGCGTTATCAACATAATGGCCCAGGGCCAGGGCACCTATCAGAAGCACACGTACTTCAGCCGCCTCATGGAGATCTGTACAAACTCCACCATCACAACCACCGTAGCCGGCGAGCAGCTGACAGTTACAAACAGCCAATGCACGCCCTCGGCCTCGCCGCTACCCACAGCGAAGAAATTCGACGAGCTTGTCCTGCTTCTCCAAGGTCTTCCCGGCCCCACCTCGCAGTCTCACTGGAAGAGATCTGGCACAGCCCAAACGCCCTTTGGACAGGCCACTGTGTATACCAACACCACAGAGGTCCCCATCATGGCTGGCCTGAGCGCCGTGCTTAACTACGAGAAGCAAGAGCTCGAAGACGGCACAGTGTACTCGCTTAAGATCCAGCTGGCCTACGGCGCCCAGGTGGCGGCCACCTTGACCTACACCCTGCAGAACATAACGGCGGTAACGCCGGAGCTCAGAAACATAATCAACGAGTTGTATAAAGACGTCTCTGCAAAAACAGGCGGCGGCCTCAACATATTGAGGGTAGCAGAAAAGATAGGCATGTCCTACGAAGGCGAGTGGCCTGCGGCCATCGTCTTCTTCGACCTCCAGTGCCCCTACTGCGCCCAGCTCTTCAAATACAACTACACCCTATTCCAGGGCCGCAAGGTAGTACTGGTGGACCTCGTGGTGCACTCAGACGCCCTCCCGGCACATGAGCAACTACGTTGCCTCTACCAAAGCACCCCCAAAGACGTCATACCAACCCTGAGAGTGGTATACGACAGATTCCTAGCCCAAGACCCCAACTACACCTCCACACTCCCCCAGCAGCGGTGCAGTTTCGACTCCCAAGCCGGCATGCAGCTCGCCACGCTCCTAGCTGGCCAAAACGTGGGGACGCCCATGGTAGTTGTTGTGTACCCCAACGACACCTATACCGTAATAGTGGGTTACCAGCCCGCCGAGATAGCTAAGGCGCTTAAGGGGTGAAGGAGTTTCTTTTCCCCCGGTCGGTAGCTGTAGTAGGCGCCTCTCCCAGGCCGGAGTCCATCGGCGGCCAGATCCTCCTCCAGCTCCTCAGAGGCTTCAGAGGGAGGACCTACGCCGTCAACCCAAAATACCGAGTTGAGAAAATCGGGGGGCGGGAGGTTCGCTTCTACAAGGGGGTTTCACAACTCCCCGAAGCCCCGGAGCTCGTGGTGGTGGCTACTCCCGCCGACGTCGCGCCGCGGGTTGTGGACGAGGCGGGCCAGGCCGGGGCTAGAGCCGCTGTCGTCGTGTCGGGCGGTTTCGCCGAGGTGGGGCGGAGGGATCTGGAGGAGGAGCTCGTCAAGGCGGCGAGGAGACACGGGGTGAAGGTGCTCGGGCCTAACTGCATAGGCGTTTACAACGCCTTCAACGGGCTGGACACCATGTTTCTGCCGGCGGAGAAGGCCGGGAGACCGCCCCCCGGCCCCATAGCGTTTCTCAGCCAGAGCGGCGCCGTCATGACCGCCGCATTAGACTGGGCCGCTGGGGAGGGAATCGGGGTGGGAATCGCTGTGAACTTCGGCAACAGGGCGGACGTCACAGAGAGCGACTTCCTGCGGTACCTGGGGGAGGTGGAGGAGATCAAGGCCGTGGCGCTGTATCTCGAGGGGTTTAGGCGGAGGGGCGACGCCGCCCGCTTCCTAGAGACGGCGAGGAGGACGAAGAAGCCCGTGGTGGTGTATAAGGCCGGCAGAGGGGCGGACTCCAAAAGGGCTGTGGCCTCTCACACCGCGGCGATGGCGGGGAGCCACGAGATGTACAGCGCGCTTTTTAGGCAGGCGGGGGTGGTGGAGGTGGACGACTTGGTGGAGCTCTTCGACGCCGCAAAGGCGCTTGCCGTATATACGCCAGCCGAAATAGAGAACGTGCTCGTCGTGTCGTCGTCAGGCGGCATGGGGGTCCAGATAGTAGACGCGCTCAACGCCGCCGGCCTGGCAGTGCCGGAGTTGCCAAAGGAGGCCCAGGAAGAACTGCGGAGACGCCTACTCCCCATCGCTACGGTGTCTAATCCCGTGGATCTAACCGGCGGCGGCGTAGATGAACATTTCGGCGCCGCGCTGGAGGTGGGGCTTAGATATGCCGACGCGGCCGTGGTGGCCGCCTTGATACATCCCCCCGGCTATGGCGAGAAGGCGGCTGACCACATACTCTCCGCGTATGAGAAGTTCAGGAAGCCGATAGCGGTGGTGAGCTTCGGCGGGTCTCCGCAGACTAAGGCGCTTGAAGAGAAGCTACGGGGGCGGCTAGTCGTTGTAAACACTCCTAGGAGAGCCGCCAAGGCGTTGTCAGCTGTAGCGTTTTACGGCTCTGAAGTATATCGCCGCGGCAACAAGGGATGGAATGAGCATAAAGGTGGCCAAGGCGTAGATGGTGGGGTCCCCACGGCCTCTGGCAGCGTAGTTCCAAAGTAGTATAGGCGCCGTTACGAACCCGGGGCTTGTGGTGAAGGCCGTTTTTATGTACGTGTCGAAGGAGTTCGCAAACACTATTAAAAACGTGGCGACGAAGGCGGGCATCAAAATCGGCATAACCACCGAGAACATGGCCTTGAGCTCCGAGGCGCCGAGGATCCTAGCCGCCTCCACCACGCTTCGGCTCACATACGCCACATATGGTGTCAGGAGGACGTGAGCCATGGGCAACGTGTAAGCGAGATGCGCCAAGAAGACGCCCACGGGACCGAAGAGGTCAATCCCGGCGTATGTCTTCACAAGCCACAGCGCTGCAGCGAAGGCCAACGCCTCAGACACCTCAGGCATCACCATGGCCACTTGAGAAACGGCGAGGTACTTATCCTTCCTCAGGATATACGCCATGAATATGCCGAGAAACGTGGCTGTGAAAGATACGGCGAGGGCGATGATGACGCTGTTGAGAATCGCCTGCCAGGCCTGCTCCCAGCGGAAAAGCGCTTCGTACCACCTCAACGTGAAGCCGCCCCACACATAAGGCAGTTTGCTGTTGTTAAAAGACAAGAGTACGATAAGGCCTATGGGGACGTAAAGCGCCACGATGAGGGCCCAGGTATATAGGCGGAGCGGCCTCATATGGAGATGGAGCGGATGGTCCTAACCACGATATACGTGGCCAAGAGAGACAACGCGGCGAGGATAAGCGACATAACGCTACCGCTGAAAATATCACGAGCCTTGAAGTACAGGTCCCAGACGTAGCTGCCGAAGGTGTAGACCTTCCACGCTCCGAGGACAGCGGGCATGATAACCTCGCCCATGGCGAAGAGGAAGACCAGTATGAAGGCGGCGGCGACGCCCGGCATAGTCAAAGGGAGCTCCACCCTGAGGAACGCCTGGAGCCTGGAGGCGCCGAGGACCCTTGCAGCGTTGACCGGGGACTCGCTGAGCTTCTCAATCGCGGCGTAGAGAGTAAGCAGGGCGTAGGGCAGGTACTCGTACACCATGCCAGCCAACACGCCGGCGGCGGTGCCCCACAGAACAACCCCCGTATATCTCTCAACTATGGCGAACAGCACCAAGAGGCTGTACGCCTTGAGGAGAGTCCCCACCCACAAAGGCGCGGTCAAAAGGGCGAACTCAAGCTCAGACCCCCGCTTGGCTAGGTAATACGCGGCGGGGTACGCAACTGCGATAGACACGACGGCGGTGAGCGCCGCCAGGAGGAAGGTGGTGGCCACCATGGAGAACGACGGCATCTTGAGCTCGCCCCCGCCGGTTATGTAGTACCCCAAGGCGAGAAACGGGAGGTAAAACAGCACCACGACGGAGGCGAAGGCGACCAGGGCTATTCTCCCGATCATTCCTCTACGAAGTAGACGTCTTTGGCGTCGAAGCCGAACTCAACCACGTCTCCCACGGAGATGGGGGTCTCTAGGTCTACATACGCCTTGAAGACGTGGCCGTTGCTTTGGACCTCCACCTTGAGGTAGTGCCACAGGAAGGTTATGTCGATGACTTGTCCCCTGAACTTGTAAGTGGGGTTGTTGCCGATGACCACGTCCTCGGGCCGTACCACCGCGTAGCCGTTCCTCTCAGCGCCCAGAGCGAGGCAGGCAGGATATTGGCCTCGCCGAAGAACTCCGCTACGAACCTGTTCTTCGGCCTCTTATACAGCTCCACCGGCTTCCCCACCTGCATTATTTCCCCCGCCTTCATCAACGCCACCTTATCCCCAATCTCCACCGCCTCAAACCTGTCGTGTGTCACGTAGATAAGGGTGAAGCCCAGCTTGTTGTGGAGGATCTTCAGCTCCTCTAGAAGCCGGTTCTTGATGTCGAGGTCTATGTGGCTGAAGGGCTCGTCGAGGAGGAGAACCTCAGGCTCCACCACGAGGGCCCTGGCGAGGGCAACCCTCTGCTGCTGGCCGCCGGAGAGCTGATGCACCCGCCTACTCATAAACTGCGCGGGGTCCAGCCGAACAAGCTCAAGAGCCCACACCACTCTCCTCCTCACCTCCTCCTCGGGCAGATTCCTAAGCCTAAGCCCAAAAGCCACGTTTTCAAAGACGTTGAGGTGGGGGAAAAGCGCGAGGTCTTGAAACAGCATCGAGATCTTCCGCTTGTCAGGCGGGAGGTCGGTCACGTCTCTCCCGCCGATGTAAACCCTGCCGCTCGCCACCGGCGTCAGTCCCGCGATAGCCCTAAGCAATGTGGACTTCCCCGAGCCCGAGGGGCCGAGGAGGACAAGCCCCTCGCCAGCCTCCACGTGGAGGTTGACGTTTTTCAACGCTAAAAAATCGCCGTATTTCACCGCGACGTCTCTAAGCTCCACCGAAAGCCCCACGCCACCCCCATACAGACAGTATAAAAACTAAACCCCAGTAATACCTCTTCCCCTGCTATACCCTTCAAGTTTGGTTAAAACTGTTATAAAGAAGTTAAATTTATTACATTATGAACTGGGGAAGACTTCTCCTAGTAATTGGTTCGTTGCAGTTTATTATTGCAATGCTCGTGGCTGAGCAACTCTATCCAGGCTACAACCCGCTTCACAACTACATAAGCGATCTCGGCGCCTTGAAGGCGCCGACCTCCGCGCTGTTTAACACAAGCGTCTTCCTCCTCGGCCTCCTGGGCTTAGCCGCCGCGTTTCTCCTAAGGGCCGAGCTGGGCCGGTTGGGGGTGACCCTCCTTGCTGTAGCCGCAGTCGGCGCCATGGGGGTGGGCGTATTCCCGGAGGACTACGGAGCGCCGCACGGGATCTCGGCGCTTATCACGTTCCTCTTCGGCGCAGTTGCTGTAATAATAATGGGCATTCGGAGGGGCGGGGTGTATAAGCCCCTTGGGATCGCCATGGGCGTAATCGCCCTGGTTGCACTTGCGCTTTTTATACCCAGGGTACAGACGCCGCTGGGCATCGGCGGGGTAGAAAGGCTAATCGCGTACCCAATCCTTATATTTTTCATACTTTATGGCTTAGGTGGCAAGAAAGCTGGTTAAGGTAGTCGCCGCCATACCCACAGGACACCGCCACCTGCGTATGGCCCTCTTTTTCGACGATGGGGAGGTGGTGGTTCTTACAGAGGCGCTGGCCGCCGGCCTCGCCCGCGCCTACATAGACGTGGCGGCGCACCCCACGAGGAGGGGGGTCGTCTTCTGCGTCCAGGAGGTGCAGGAGAAGCCGGGTTATGCAAAAGTTCAATTAATCGAATGCGGAGACGAGGAAGAGGCCGTGGGAGAAATCGAGACAGTTCTTCAATCTATTTAAAGGCCCCCCTCCAGTAGGGATGTGCGTGTGAAAATCCAAGGTTATAGATGCGTGGAAAAGGCCGAATTAGACCTGCGTGGGCCGCTCACGCTTCTCGTAGGGCCAAACGGGGCGGGGAAGACCTCTTATCTAGAGGCCCTCTTCCTGGGGGCGTCTGGGGGCTTGGCTACGCCCCTTGCCAGGCCTAAGGTGGCGCTGGCGTGGGTGATTATGGGCAGGGGGAGCCCTACTCGCCTTCGTTGACCTCCGCTGAGGAGGCGGTGGTGGAGGTCGACGGCGTTGCGGTGGCTATTACCAGTAAAAGCTGTATGAAGGAGCTTGACGACGAGATTGAGAGAGAAGCAAGCGGTTGCGGTGGAGAGGTTTTTCTTATTCCTCGCGCAGCTGGCGGGGTATCCAGCTCCTGAGTACTACTTCAAGGAGCTGGGGAGGGTATATACGTGTAGCAACGAAGGCGCCTCTGCCGTCGCCGTGTATCCAAACGAGCTCATTCCCGCCCTCCGCGGGAGAGAGGTAGATGTGCTGTATGTGTCTTCGCACCTCACGCGCTCCCTCCGATATGTAGCCTCGCTTATAGACCGCGCCGCGGAGACAAACCCCGACTGCATCGGCAAGGCTCTAGACCTCCTTAGACTCCGCGACGTTAGAAACATAAATGGGCTGCCCTACGTAGTGCCGAGGGAGGGCAGACCCCTGCGCATAAGCGACGTGGCTAGCGGCGTCGCGCACACCGTCGTGCTTGCGTTGGCCACATGTGTGGCAGACCGCGTCTTCATAGACGAGCCGGAGGCGCATCTCCACCCAGGTCTGGTCAAAACCCTTGGCCGCCTCCTGGATGAGATGATAAAAGAGAGGAAAATCAAAGTCGTAGCCGCTACGCAGAGCATTGAAGTCATTGACGCGTTTACCCACATAGACGTGGAGGGATCCGTGGTGCGGCTGAAGAACTGCAGAATCCACGACCAGATACAACTCCAGGAGGCCAGAGACAGAATAGACAGTCTATACGACGACCTCAGGTATTACTAATGCCGCTTTGTATTACGTAGAGGGGCAAAGACGACGAAGACGCCGTAGCCAACTGGTGCGGTCTAAACCGCAACGTGGCGCCAGGAGTTGCCGGGCCCGTCTTAAAAGAGCTGGAGCCTCTCCTGGGCAAATATGTGATAATAACAAGGGGTCAGAGAAAAAAGACGTATTCAATATTCTCTTCGCCTAGCGGCGTCGTCATTGTGGTGAAATATGCCCAAGTGGCGCCGCTGAGGAAGCTCTTAAAGACGGTGAAGGATAAGTTGTGCTACGCAGAGGAACAGGTAACTAAGCTAATTCGAAAGACTGTCATGTTTGACTGCGATACAGGCTGGGAGGAGTGCAACAGGGTCGAGGAGATGAAAGAGGTCTACGAATGCCGAGAATTCGAGGTCTGTTGCCAACGAGATGCGCGAGGCGAGGGCCGTCATACGGTCTGCTCTGCTAAATGTGGTTACGTGGGGGTAGGTGTTGAGGTCTTGGCGCTGGTTAGACGGCTTGAAGACTTATGCGAGGAAAATCCTAAGGCCTGCGGTGCGCAGTGTGGCTGTATCTGTTAGCTAGAGGGCTTGTGGTCTGCAGAGGGCGAGCCTCGCCGAAGCCGCCTTTTTGACCTCCTCAGGGTTCGCGGAGCCCGCGGTGGGTCTGCGCAGAGCCTGCTCCACGCCGAGCAAATTCGCCGTGCCCTCCTTTATCTGCCTCGCCACCTGGAAGTACGCTGTGCGGAAAGGCGTGCCGGCAAGCGCCAGCGCCTCCGCGGTGTCTGAAGACGTGGCGTAGTACCTCTCGGCGTCTTGCCTAGCCTTGCCGCAGTTGAACTGCATCTTCTCCACGAAGTCTGTAAACACCTCCAGCCCCTCGGCGGCGATTTTTAACACAGCCCAGAGGTGCCGGGTAGCCTCCTGGAGGTCCAGGCTGTAGCCCGCGCCGATCTTCATCACAACGTTGTGTAGCGCCGTCAGGTGGCCGAGGGCCTCCCCTATCCTCGCCCTGAGGACCTCAAGCGTGACGAGGTTCCGCTTATGCGGCATTATGCTACTTGTAGATACGTGGTCGTCCGGCGCCTCCACGTAGCCTATAAGCGGGCTGTTCCACCTGACGAAGTCGTCCACAGCCCGCGAAAGCTCCGCTAAAAACGAGACCACGACGGAGCCCAAGACAAGCGCGAAGAACCTCCCCCCGGAGGCGTATAGGGCGTTCTCCACAACGTCGCTGAAGCCGGCGAGCTCGGCGAGGCGCCTCCTGTCGATGGGGGTCTGGACGCCTCCGGCGGGCCCCGCGCCTAGGGGAGACCGCGCGAGGAGGTCCTCAGCCGCCTTCAGCACATGCAGAAACTCCGCCACGAGCCCGTCCACAGCAAGGAGGTAGTGGCCGAAGGTTATCACTTGTGCCGGCTGGAAGTGGGTAAAGCTGGGCATGGCGCAGTCCGCGTACTCCAGCGCCCTACTAGCCAAGACGCCCCTAAGCCGCCCCGCCGCCCGCCGCAACTCGCCGGCCCTCCTCAGGGCGGCCAGCCTAATGGCGGCGGCCACGTGGTCGTTGCGCGAGCGGCCAAGCCCCATCCAGCCCCCCACCTCCTCGCCGAGCTTGTCTATCAGACGCTTCTCCAATGCCTCATGCACGTCTTCAAACCCCCCGCCGACGAGCTCGGCCGGGTCCAGCTCCTTGAGGGCCTTCACCACGGTCTCAGCGGCGTCTCTCGGCACGGCGCCCACCTCGGCGAGGTGCCTTACGTGGGCCTCCATGATTCTTATGACATCCTCCGCTATCTCCACGTCGTCTTGCAAACTGGACGTGTAGCGCCTAACCAAGTCCCCGCCTTCCCCGATCCAGGTACGGTAGAACCCCATAAAAACGTTGGGGGTTAAGTTTGTATCTCCACCCTCTCGGTGAGGAGCTCGGTGTGGCACCTTGGGCAACAATATGTAATCATGACGTAGCGCTTGGTCTGGTTCCTGCGGCTACACTCCACCGGCTTCACCGGTTTTTTGCAGTTGGGACACACCACGGTTCTTTGCCCCATTGCCGCTAGAAAAACATTCAATATAAAACCTTATCCACAGTATATAGACTATAAAAAGGGTTATTGACCAGACCCGCGGCGCCGAAGCGCCGTGAGGGAGTGGAGGCTCCACAGCTCTATGAAGCCCCGGGCCTCCTCGTCTGTGGGGTACCAGCCGGCGCTGTAATCGGCAAGCTCTTTGCTGTAGCCGCCGAAGGGCGACTCCCGGCCCACCACCCGGACGCCGCCGCGGTACAGCTTGACTCTCACCTCCCCGGTGGCCCACCTCTCCACCTCCTCCGCCGCCTTCTCCAGCGCAACCCTCAGCGGCTCCACCCACAGCCCCTGGTATACTAGGTCGGCCCACTGCGGGTCGAGGACGTGATGTTTAAACCTAAGCTCGCGGGGGGTCAGCACAAGCTTCTCCAGATCCCGGTGGGCGTGGTATAGAATCACGGCAGCCGGCGCCTCGTACACCTCCCGGCTCTTAAACCCAACAAGCCTGTTCTCGATGTGGTCGATGCGGCCCACCCCGTTTACGCCGCCTATGTGGTTCAGAGCCGCCACCAGCGACGACAGGTCCATCTTCTCGCCGTTGAGAGAGACTGGGACCCCCCTCTCAAACCCTATCGTCAGATACGTGGGCTCGGCCGGCGCTTTCTCCGGCGCCACGGTCCACTTAAAGGCGTCCTCCGGCGGCTCAGCCATGGGGTCGTCCAGAGGCCCCCCCTCGATAGACCTAGACCACAAGTTGTCATCTATGCTGTATTTCTTGTGCTCCTCGCCTATGGGCAGGCCGTGGCGACGGGCGTACTCCACCTCCTCAGCCCTGGTCATGCCCCATATCCTGGCGGGGGCGACGATTTTTAGGTCGGGCGCCAGCGCCTTGACCGTGACGTCGAATCTGACCTGGTCGTTGCCCTTAGACGTGGAGCCGTGGGCAATCGCGTCTGCGCCGACACGCCGCGCCACCTCCACCGCCTTCTCCGCAATAAGCGGCCTGGCTAGAGCTGTGCCAAGCGGGTAAAGCCCTTCGTACATGCCGTTCATCAAGACGGCACGCGATATGTAGACATCGGCGAACTCCCGCTTGGCGTCTACATAGAAGTGCTGGACGGCGCCGGCTTTGTAAGCCCGCTCCTCGACCTTGGAGAAGTCCTCCTCCTGTCCAACATCCACAGTGACGGTGTAGACCTCAGCCCCGAACTTCTCGGTGAGCCACTTAATAGCTACTGTAGTGTCTAAACCCCCCGAGTAGGCAAGGACGATTTTGCTCGCCCCGATTTACTCGCCATAATCCTCCACGTCGCCTTTAAACTCCTCCAGCGACGCGGACCCGCCCTTGAGCCTCACTATATACCTAGCGCCGCAGGTGGGGCAACTGGCTATTTCCCCGTCCATGACGTCCTCCGGCAGTTCAAACTCGGTGCCACACACATTGCACTGTACCACCAGTTTTTGGGTTGCCATAAGTGTGAGACCTAACTAGTATAAAAACTTTTTCCCACTAATACTTCTTTATAAATATTTACAATGAACTATATATTTTTCACTATATGAGTCCCAGAGCCGTTAAGCGCCGCGTCGATGGGCGTCTCCGCTAGCCCATTTGCGATCACCACCTCGATGCCGAGCTTAGCCGCCTCAGCCGCCATCAGAAGCTTCCTCTTCATGCCGCCCCTCACCTCCTCGCTCCCCGCGAGGGCCTCCGCCTCCTCCGCCGTCAGCCGCGGCATAACCCGCCCCCCGATGAGAACCCCATCTACGTCGCTCAGCAGAAGAAGCCGCTCGGCCCCCACCCTCTTGGCCACGTCAAAGGCCAGCTGGTCGCCGTCTACGTTCAGAAGCTCGCCACGTTCAGACACGGCGATGGGGGCAAGCACCTTAAGAGGAGGCGGCATCAGCCTCTCCGCGGCCACGTCCGTGATCTTTCCCACGTACCCTCCGTCCACCACCCTCTGCCTCCCCCTCTCGTCCACCACAAGCACCTTCTCCTTCCGTCTGGCCTTCACCACGCCCATGTCGGCGCCGGTCAGCCCCAGCGCCTCGACTCCCAGGGCGTGGAGCGCCGACACGATCTGCTTGTTGATCCAAGACATGGCCATGACGAAAACCTTAAGTGTCTCCCAGTCCGTGTAGCGGCTCACGACGCCGCCTGGGTGAGTCAGGAACTTTGGCTCAACCCCCATGCGTTTCAGTAGCTCGTTTACCAGACAGCCGCCGCCGTGCACCACCACGGACTTGTCCGCGTATTTAGGCAGGTTTCGTACTACATTTGTCAAGTCCTTGCAGGCCACCGAGCCGCCGATTTTTACGACGATCATAACGGCGCTATGGGGATCTGCCTAAGCCCCTCGTCCTCGGGGAAGCCCATGGCTATGTTGAAGGCCTGCACCGCCTGCCCCGCGGCGCCCCGCACCAAGTTGTCAACGGCGGCGAAGGTCACCACGCGGTTCAGCCTCCCGTCAAGGTCAAAGCCGAGATCCACCAGATTTGTGCCTAGGACGTACTTCACGTTGGGATACCGCGCGATGCCCAGCCTATCGCGGACTATGCGGACGAACTTAGAGTCGCCGTATAGAGCTCTGAAGTATCTCCACATGTCGGCCTCGGAGGGTAGCTTCTCCACGTAGAGGTGGCCGGTGGCGAAGATGCCGCGGACTAGATCCACGGCGTGAGGCGTAAAGGCCACCCTCACCCGCCTCCCAGCCAGCCAGCTCAGCTCCTGCTCTATCTCCGCGATGTGGCGGTGGTGCACCGGCTCGTAAGGCCTCACCACGTAGGTTCTAAAGCTGTGTAGGTCGACTACGGAGCCCTCGGCCCCGGCGCCGCTGGAGCCGATCTTGGCGTCTACCACGGGCGGAGTTCCGGCAAGCAGGCCGAACTTGGCCAAAGGCGCTAACATGAGGATAGACGCCGTGGCCATACAGCCGGGCACAGCCACGAGTCTCGCTCCCGCCAGCTCCTCCCTGTGGAGCTCCGGCTGGCCGTACACCGCCTTCTGCAACAGGTCGGGGTAGGGATGCGGCTGAGGCCACTTATACCACTCCACGTAGGCCTCGGGGTCCTTCAGCCTGAAGTCGGCGCTTAAGTCAAACACAGCGACGCCGGACTCGTAGAGCTTGGGAACCCATTTGATGGACTCGCCGTGGGGCAACGCCAGAAACACCACGTCGGCCTTCAACGCCGCGTCTACAGACGGCTCCACGAACTTAAGCTGGGTGAAGCCCCTCAAGTTGGGGTGGACCCTATACACGTACTCCCCCTTAAACCTCCGGGAGGTGGCGCACATCACCTCGACGCCGCTGTGTTGAAGCAATATGCGGAGAAGCTCCCCGCCCGTGAACCCAGACGCCCCCACTACGCAGACCCTCTTCATATCAACTCCGCAAGCGCCGTCGCCTCCTCCCGCGTCTCAACAGGCGGGACCGGGTCCACGTCTAGCACGTAGAGCCTCCCGCCATAGTCGCCCAGCGTCACCTCTGCGTAGAGAAGCCCCAGCTCCTGCAAGACCTCGGCCACGAGACCGGTGGCGGTCTTCACCGTGGCGAAGACAGACGCCAAGCGGCGCGGCCTCGGCACAACAACCGACATCTTAGCCAAGGGGTTCCGCATGTACAACCTGTGTTCCACCACGCTCTTAGCCCCCTCCACGCTCGTGACAGGGCCGTCTAAGCCGAGGCGCCACGCCGTCATTAAAAGCCACGGCTTCTCAACCTCCACCTTCTCCACAGAGAAGTCCGACGAAACTACCGTAAACGGCGGGCCGAACTTGGGGAGCCACACAAGTCTGTTCAACGCGGCGAGGACGGCATTAGGCGGGTTTATGCTCCGCGGCGCCAACGCCCCCAAGACGGCGGCATAGGGGTTCCTCACCCTGAGGACGGCGACGCCGGGAACTCTGTGTATAGGCGTCTCGGAGATGTTTAGGAGTACGGCACTTAGACCTCTAGAGACTAAGGCGTCTGCTATATATTTCTCAGAAACCGTGGGGCTATCCGTGATGATATATATCGCCCCACTTTCCCCTCTGGCCCCAGATCCATACCCCCCACATTAAATCACTATATAAATCTTTTGTAAAACCACATCTATATAGTCGGTGAAAAAGATATAAAGACACTCCTTCTGAGACGCTATGGAGGGGATTTCGGGGACAGTTCATACCTTAGATGTATAAACTGCGGCTCCGTATATTCTGCGGAGTACAGACTCTTCCGTTGCCCTAAATGCAACGGTCTCCTCGACGTGGTTGTGAAAGAGAAGTACTGGGCTCCGAGAGGCCGC
>Ga0105155_1000516_pt1 | contig 13389 bp, 16 predicted proteins | sample SSWtaG_2_FD_89589 | JGI IMG/M metagenome (GOLD analysis project Ga0105155, IMG submission 89589) | Hot spring microbial communities from Sandy's Spring West, USA to study Microbial Dark Matter (Phase II) - SSWsed_130316 | ecosystem: Environmental > Aquatic > Thermal springs > Hot (42-90C) >...
AAATAGAGAGGCGTGGTTACGAACAAAACTTGGAAGAGTGTAAGCTTATCCATCAGAAGCCTTTGGTCAGGGCTTCAAATGGTGAAATAGTGCGGGGGGTGGGATTTGAACCCACGAACCCCTGCGGGACGAGGTTCTGAGCCTCGCGCCTTTGACCTGGCTTGGCAACCCCCGCACACTATGTTTAAGGGTTAAAGCATGGGGTTACATAAGGTTGATTTTCTGTTACTTTGCTAACTGGAGAGCTTTTGCTAGGTTTCCTCTATCATCTCTCCTCTCATCTACTGGGGTCTCCATGACTATTGGTAGTCTTCTGATTTCTGGTGTGTGTAGTATTGCCTTCATGCCTTTTTCGCCTATCTTGCCTAAGCCTATATGTTCATGCCTATCTAGGTGTGAGCCTAATTCACCTACAGAGTCGTTCAAGTGCACAGCTTTGAGGTGCTGGAGACCAATATCTTTGTCGAGTTGAGATAGTGTTTCGTTTACAGCTTTTGGTGTTCTAAGGTCGTAACCTGCTGCGAATGCGTGGCAGGTGTCAAAGCAGACACCCACCCTATCTTGCTCACCTATCTCATCCATTATCCTTTTAAGATCTTTAAAACTTGAGCCGAGGCTATTTTTCTGACCAGCAGTATTTTCGAGCAATATCATAACTTCATTATTCACAGTCTTAAGAGCATATTTACACGCCTTAACGACTCTCTGCATACCAACTTCCGCACCCACACCCATATGGCTTCCTAGGTGGAGCACAAGGTAGGGAATCTTCAGCCTCCCAGCTCTCTTTAGGTCTTCGAGCAAGCAGTTCAAAGATTTTTGATATATTTCATCTTTTGGTGAAGCGAGGTTTGGTAGATAGGGCATATGCGCTAACACGGCGGTGTAGCCCCAAGCTTCACATTTTTTTACAAAACGTTCAGCTTCATCTTCATTCAGTGGTTTATATGCCCAGCCTCTTGGGTTCTTTAGGAAGATCTGAAAGGCTGTGCAACCTGCCTCCTTAGCCCTATCTACAGCCAGATCTATTGAGCCTGTGATAGAAACGTGGAAACCGATCTTAAGATTGCTTTGCACATCTTAGTTTATGTGGCTGAGTAGGTATAAGTATTTTTAGCCTAGGAGTAAGTGGTAGAGTATTGCTTTTTGTGTGTGTAGTCTGTTTTCAGCCTCCTCCCAGACAACCGACCATTTACCGTCTATCACATCCTCTGTAACCTCTTCTCCTCTATGCGCTGGTAAACAGTGGAGGAAGATTGCGTCAGGTTTAGCCAGCTCCATTAACCTCTTATTAACTTGGTATTTAGGTAGAAAGGTGTTAAGCCTCTTTTCCCTTTCAGCCTCCTTACCCATAGAGATAAAGGTGTCTGTGATTACAACATCAGCATCTGTGACGGCTTCGATAGGGTCTTCGGTTACGTATATCTTTGCGTTTCCGGCTTCTTGCAGCACCTCTTCTCTCGGTTGGTACCCTCTTGGGCAAGCTAAGTTGAGATTTAGATTGAGTTTTCCAGCGGCTACTATGAGGGTGTTGGCTACGTTATTATCTCCGTCACCCACCCAAGCGATCTTCAAGCCGCTTAACCCACCCTTTGCCTCTCTGATCGTCTGAAGATCTGCGAGGATCTGGCAGGGATGGTATAGGTCGGAAAGCCCGTTTATCACAGGGATGTCTGCAGCCTTAGCAAACCTTACTAGATCTGAGTGTCTGATTACCCGAAGCATCGCTGCGTGAACATATCTTGAGAGCACCTTAGCGGTGTCCTCTATACTTTCACCTCTCGCCAACTGCATCTCGCTTGAATGGAGAACGATTGTGTTCCCGCCAAGTTCCTTCATAGCCACCTCAAAACTTACTCGCGTGCGTGTAGATGGTTTCTCAAAGATTAGTGCTAGGGTTTTGTCGCTGAGTGGTTTACGTAAAATGCCTTGTCGCCTCTCTTTTTTAAAGAGGTCTGCGGTGTCAAGTATGGTGAGTATCTCTTCTGCATCTAATTCTTTTAACGAGAGTAGGTCACGACCCTTTAATTTCATCTGCCTCAGCCGATAAATCTACGTGAGGAAGTATAATTATCTTTCCGAACTGTCAAATAGTGATCTTATAAACTCGTCTGCGTCAAAAGGTTTTAGGCTGTCGTAGCTCTGACCTATACCCAAATAGAGTATAGGTTTGCCCGTAACATAGACTATTGAGAGGGCTGCGCCTCCCTTCACATCAGCATCGACCTTAGTGAGCACAGCAGCATCAAAGCTTGTAAACTTCTGAAACTCTTTAGCTTGTGAGACAGCATCGTTTCCAGCCAAAGCGTCGCCTACAAATATCTTGAGGTCTGGCTTCACAACACGTATGATCTTCTCCATTTCGTCCATAAGGTTTCGGCTCGTCTGCATCCTACCAGCCGTATCAACAAGAACAACATCAACCCTATGCTTCTGAGCATAACTCACAGCGTCTCTAGCTACGGCAGCCGGATCAGCACCATACCTTTGTGAAATAACCTTTAGACCGAGCTTATCTGCGTGGATCGTTAGCTGCTCTATGGCACCAGCTCTATGTGTGTCCGCGCAAGCTAATATGACGCTGAAACCCTTTTGCTTGAGAAGATAAGCGAACTTAGCTATAGTTGTAGTCTTACCTGTGCCGTTTATGCCTAAGAAGATGATTACATACGGTTCGCCTTTAGCCTTCTTTTCATTTATCTGCTGAATGAGGTCGATGGGTTTCGCCTTGAAGAACTCTTCCCTTATTATCTCGAGCAGCTTCCTCTTAAGGTATTCTTGGGTTGGTGTGCTTCGACTTAGCCTTAACTCCACGACCTCCTGTTTAACTCTAGAGGTAAGCGCCTTGACAACTTCTTCTGCCACATCACTTTCAAGTAGCTCTAATTCGAACTCCCACAGCACCTTCTCAACCTCATCTTCAGATAAGGTCTTTTGTGTCACTGCGGCGGCTAAGGAGGAGAAAGCCTTCTTCAGTTTCTCAAACATCTCTGGTTAACCTTGCTCCAATTTTGCTGCTAAGCTATTTACTTGGGCTCTGTATGCGTTTATTCTATTGGCTAGTTCAGCTTTCTGGGCACTGATATTTGAGAGAGCCGCTTCAAGTTGGCTTAAGCGTTCATTAAGATACTTCAGGGTGTCCTCTTTACTCTTCTCTATAACCACACCTGCACCTATGTTAAGCAAAAGTTTGTTAACGGTGGGTGAGCAGACCCTCATCAGAACACCTGCACCTAATGGCACAAGTATTTCAGAATCTGAGCCTTCAGGTATGGATTTAAGAGCCTCTATAGTCGCTTTACTATCTAATACTGCTCTCGCTACTAACGTCTCTCTAGCAGTGAGCTCATTATAGTATGACTCAAGGACTCTTAGCTCGAGAACCATCCTTTGGATCTGTTCTTCTACACTCAACGCCCAGCATTTGGTGGATTCTATCTTACATTTAAACCTTGAAGACCCTACTAAGTATCATCAACTCAGGCCCAGTAGTAAGAGAACCTACTACCGCATTACTTTGGTTGACTAGTATACCAGAGGTGACGAAGGGTACACCACCGTTTATAGTCGCTGGCTCCACATCTACTGAAAAGATTTCAGAAAGCCTCTCTATCTCGGTAGGTGATGCCTTCGGATGTACAGCTGCACCCTTGTCTGTCACGGTAACAAGTGAGCCGACTTGCGTGTATCCAGCTATAGTCAGTGTTTCAACAGGGACGCCAAGCACATCCCTCACTGTTTTCAAGCATTCTGCGTGCAGAAGAGGTGAAGCTACCGCCCCTTTGTTGTTCGCTGCTATAAGATTTCCGACGCTTGTATATTTGCTCGGTAACCTAGCTACACGCAGCCCTGTTTCTCTACTCAATGTCTTTATTTCTTCATCTTCAGCCAACCTTGAAACTAGTATGCCGTTGTCATTCAGAGCAACTAAAGGGCCTAGGAGGCGTGAACCCGCTATTGATATTCTGACCGGTTTGACTCCCAATAGTATAGATAGTTTGGAGCATTTAGTTGGAGCTAAGCCTCGCGGTACTAGAACAAATCGATTATTTGCTTTAAGGAAGACCCCGATATTTGGCGACCTATAGACATCCAGCATATATATGCCCATGTTCACCAGCAGCCCCTTGGTGCCAAGTCTCTCTCCTATTCCTACGTTTAGGGAGAGATGAACTTAAGTATTAATCCTTAGGGTTGGGTTAAAATAGCTCGCTTTAGGTAAGGGATTCGGTTTGGATTCGCATATAATGGAGCTCCCTCGTGTAATCCAGATAGGTTATGGTGTGATTAAAGAGGTAGGCAGTTTTCTCTCCAGATTTTCACCTAAACGAATTCTGATCATAAGCGGACCAGTTGTGTGGGCTAGAGTTGGAGAGGCGGTCGAGGAGGCGTTAAAAAGAGAGGAGTTTAGGTATCGATGCTTAAAGGTGGATAACTCAACCAAGAAGGAGGTGGAAGAAGCGGTAAGGGTTGCTAAGGAGTTTGGTGCTGACTTAATAGTAGGCTTAGGTGGTGGGAGGGCGGTAGATGTCGCAAAACTCACTTCATATAACTGCGGAGTAATCTTTGTAAGCTTGCCGACCAGCGCTTCACACGATGGAATAGCAAGCCCACTCGCCTCTATTAAAGGAGGGGATAAGCCCTACTCATATATGACCAAACCACCTACTGGCGTTTTGGCTGATGTGGATATCATAGCGGAAGCGCCGAAGAAGCTTCTAGCAGCCGGTTGTGGAGACCTCATAGCTAAGATAACGGCTGTTAGAGATTGGATGCTTGCCAGAGACGAGAAGAAAGAATACTTCGGTAAATACGCCGCAAACTTAGCGTTGTTGAGCGCAGAGATCGTGCTATCTGAAGCCAAAGGTATCGGTAGCGGCAGCAAAGAGTATGTTAGAGACGTCGTTGAAGCTCTGATCAGCGCGGGGGTGGCTGCTGGAATAGCTGGAAGCAGTAGGCCTTGTAGTGGGGCTGAGCACCTCTTCAGCCATGCGCTCGACATCATAGCACCTAACATCGGGCTCCACGGAGAGAAATGCGGGTTAGGCGCTCTTATGATGGCGAAGCTACACAATTTAGATTGGGAGAGGCTTAGGGATGCGCTTCGTGATGTGAAGGCGCCTGTAACCGCCGCAGAGTTGGGGTTAAATGCAGATCAGATAGCAAAGGCTCTTGTTTTAGCACCTGAGCTTAGGCCTGAGAGGTATACAATCCTACATAAGAAGCGTTTAAGTTATGAGGAGGCTAAAGCACTAGCTAAAGATGTAGGGATTATTTGACCTTCTTTTGCTCCTCGGGTTTTTCAGAGGCTTTGACTTCTTGGGGTTTCTCTTCCCTCTTCTTTTCTGAGTGGTATTCTTCTATGAAGATGACCTTCTCTATCTCTGGTAGGTATTTGAAGATGTCTTTTGAGATGCCTCTTTTGCTTATCTGTAAGCCTTCAACTAAGTAGGTTTCTTCGGGTAGCTGTATCTTGACGGTCTTATCCTCTATAGTTACTACGATCTTCTTTTCATCCACGTTTATCCAACGCTTAGTTAGATAAACCACCTTTTCCAGAGGATCTTCTACTTTCTTAACCACTTCGATCGTGTATGTTAGAACTTTACCAGCCAAGCGGTGGTTAAAATCTACTTGCACCCTACCTGAGCCCACAAACCTCACCACACCTACTCTCCCTTCGTACTCCACTTCATCCCCCACGCTTATTTCACGCGCTTTTTCACCAAATTTTCTAAGGGGGATGAGTTTGATTTTAGAAGCATCCCTCGGTCCAAAGGCCTTTTCTGGTGGTATGTCGATGCTGATTTTCTCCCCTACTGAAGCTTGTTTAAGCGCCTCATCTATGCCTGGTATAACCCATCCTTCACCTACTGAGATTAGGCGTGGTTCGTACCTTCGGGTGGGGTCGTAGATGCCTAGAGCCTTCGCATCTTCTTCTACGGTAGTCTCAAGAGGCTCGTTTGTATCTTTGACCTTCCCAGTCAAGTTAACTAAGACAAGTGTTCCTGTTTCGAGCGGCAAGTTGGAACACAGATACGCCATCTAAAGATGGTCTAAAATACTTGTCGCTCAGTGCTATGCCGCTTCTATTCGATCTAGCATCTAGTTTAGCTGTGACAGGACTTTAAGAGCTTCGTCTACTGCTGCGGCTGTGCTGTTCTGGTAGCCTAGTTGGTTTAAAGCAGCAGAAACTGCTGTTACCGTAGTTAATACGTGTGAAGTGTTCACTTCACCCATACACCCTATTCTGAAGACCTTACCTTTGAAATCGCCGAAGCCTCCAGCAACCAGCACATCGAACTTCTCATCCAATAGCTTTCTGAACTTACCATCCTCTATAGCTGGAGGGTATTTGAAGGTTAATACGGTATTGGATCTAACGTCCTCTTTCGCCGTGTGTTTGAGGTTTATTGCTGAGAAAGCTCTGTAAAAGGCTTCAGCGCATATCTTATGCCTTCTTATACGGTTCTCTAACCCCTCCTCTAAGATCATATTCAGCGCCTCATCTAGTGCGTAAAAGAGTGGTAAAGCTGGTGTGAAGGGTGTCTCCCCTCTCTCTGCATATTTGAAGTATCTTGGCATGTTAAAGTAGTGTCTTGGAGGTGGGGGGTTACTCTCAAGATACTCCTTAACCCTTTCGCTCACCGATACAATCGCTAGACCAGGAGGCGCAGCAAGACACTTCTGACTAGCAGCTATACAAATATCAACACCCAGCTCATCTACGGGCAGCTCGTCCCCACCAAGTATGGAGATGGCGTCAACAATGTAGAAGGCACCGAGGTCTGAGGCTAGCTTACCTAAGTCCTTGAGCCATCTGAATGTGACGCCAGTTGAAGTCTCGTTATATACTACGAAGATAGCCTTAATATCCTTATTATCTTCTGCTAGAGATCTGATCTTATCTATCCTAGGAGCGTCACCAAGAGGAGCTTCAGCAACTACAGCTTTACCTCCAGCGGCTTCAACCTGCTCCGCAGCCCTCTGCCCGAATTCTCCGAAGACCGTGACGAGCACCTTATCCCCTGGTCTAACGATGTTTGTTATAGCCGCTTCCACACCTCCGGAGCCAGAGGATGTAAACACGATTATGTCGCTCTTTGTGAGAAAGACCTTCTGGCACTTCTCTTTAATACCATTGTAGAGTTGTGTGAATGCTTGGCTCCGGTGGTTTATTATCGGCTTGAGCATAGCTACCATAACTCGGTCAGGCACGTTAGTCGGTCCTGGTACCATCACGAGCTTTTTTCGCATACCTCTACCCGTGCCACTGGCTGATATAAGAGCTTTATCTATCGACTTCTAAACATCTTTTCAAAGAAACCTTTGATGTTTCATTTAATTTTTAAACTATTTTTAAACTACTTTCGGTTATTTTTGTTGGTTTAGTTGCTTAAGCCGCTCCACACCTCCTACTTCATAAATTATTTTTGCAACAACCTTAGGGACCAGTTCCTCCCAAGGTTCTCCCATTAACATTCTACGCCTAACTTCGGTCGCTGAGAATGATGAGCGCTCATAGAATGGTATATCTAATACGGTGAATCCTTCTTCTTGAAACAGCCTTCTTGTTAGGGGGTCGTTGGAGAAAACGACATCAAACTTAGGCACGGTAGCCTTGACCGAAGCGACCCAAAGTGAATGAGCAGAAGAGTCAGGCAAAGGTATGATCAGCACCCTTCTGCAATCGATATCAGCTTCTTCTAGCGCAGCCTTTATCATATACACCCTTTCACCCGCTGTGAAGGGGTTGTCTAGTTGATGGCTCTTCTCAGCCGAGCCCACCAGAATGTATAGCTGCTCAACCCTTTCAAGCGCATATCTTACAGCGTAGAGATGTCCAAGGTGGAAGGGTTGAAAGCGCCCTACCAGAAGACCTCTTCGCCACATATCCACTCATGGGGCTCACAGAATTATTTAAACACCAAGCAAAGGGGTTAGAAGGGTTGGGTTGAGCGAAGTAGAAGTCGATGGCTCGTACGGTGAGGGAGGAGGGCAGATACTTAGAACCGCTGTAGCTCTCTCAGCGATAATAGGGAGACCTGTGAAGGTAGTCAAGATTAGAGCTGGTAGACCCAACCCAGGGCTTAGACCCCAGCACGTTGGTACTATAAAGATCATAGCCTCGATGTGTGATGCTGAGGTTGAGGGGCTTAATGTTGGCTCCTCCACTATCCTCTTTAAACCTAAGAGGCTCGTTGCTAGCGAGATGAAATATGATATAGGGTCTGCTGGTGCGATAACCCTCCTCCTCCAAGTAGCGGTTATAGCAGCAGCTAAGGCTGAACAGAAATGTAGTTTCGAGATCGTAGGTGGGACTGATGTTAAATGGAGCCCGACTATAGACTACTTTAACTACGTCTTCATACCAGCATTAAAAGCGTTGGGAATAGATGTAAAACTCGCTGTGAAGAGGCGTGGTTATTATCCTAAGGGCGGCGGCTTGGTCAAGGTCGAGGTCGAACCAGCTAATAGCATAAAGCCCTTAACCCTAATAGGGCAACCAACATCACCAGCAAACATAATCAGCGTATGTTCGCAGCTACCACCCGAGGTTGCAAAGAGGCAGCTCAACTCAGCCCTCAATATACTCAACCAGCATAAGATCCCAGTAGCCGATGTTAAATCTACGGTAGAGCCTGCTGTGAGCCCAGGCACATCCATAACCATATACAGCGTAGACGAATCTAAAGGGACGTACTTGGGTGCGGATGCGATAGGTGAAAGAGGTAAACCGGCTGAGCAAGTAGGTAGGGAGGCTGCTGAAAAGTTTCTAGCTGAGTGGTCTGCTCAACCAGCTGTAGACTCTCACCTTGCAGATATGCTTGTGCTACCGCTCTCTCTGGCAGAAGGTACTTCGATCTACATTACTTCTAAACTTACTCAACACCTTGAAACTAACCTGTATGTCGTAAGTAGGTTGACTGGCTGCAGCTATGAGCTGAACAAACTCAGCACAGGCGCTGTCGAAGTTAAGATAACTCCCAAGATGATTTGGCGAGCAATTTAAATAACGAGAGAGTGGTAGTAAAGCGGTAAATCTGTGATAGTAGTTGGGCACTAACCTACTGCTCCGATACAGAACCCTTGACCTCCCTATACTCTACTTCGTAACCTTCCTCGCACGTGTTGGATTCGGTGTTATTGTAATAGCCTTCCCCCACTATGTTATCGCAGATAGCTTGGTTACAGGGGTGGTGCTCTCAATCTACCCGATCTTTGAAGCTGTATCAGCAGCACCTATTGGTATGTATGTGGATAGGCGTGGGCGTAAAGGTGTGCTTCTCTTCGGGCTAGCTTCCATAACAATCTTAACCTTCTTAATCGGGTTATCTAGAGACACACTCTACATCGCGGTCGTACACGGTGTTATGGGGGTTTCAGCAGCAGCCGTAATCGTATCAACCCTAACCATGATTACAGATCTCACAAAGGTTAGTGATAGAGGTGTAGGCATGGGCTTATTTGATTTAGCGAACATAACTGGTTACGCTGGTGGGATACTAATAGGCACAGGACTCTATACCATCTTCGAAGACAACCCAAGCTATGTATTCTTCACCACCGCAATCCTTCTACTTACAGCAACGATTTTTGTCAAAATATTAGTGACTGAGCCGCCACACGAGCGGCTAACAGCGCCGCTTACATTCAACTTCTTCAAGGCGCTTAGCTGGAAGATAAAGAGCCTATTACCACTCTGGTTCACACTTACAACTTTGGTTGGGATAGCCTTCTTTATACCGAAGGCTTTGAGCTTAAGCGGCTTTACCGTGGGGGAATCTGGGCTCCTCCTCTTCGCAGGCGCAGCTGGCGTAGGTGTCGGGGCTACGATCTTCGGTAAGGTCTCTGATAAGATAGGGCGGGAGAAGACGATGTGGATAGGTATTGTTGGCATGCTCATCCTATTACCAACACTAGCCCTCTCACTCTCCCCAGAAACCAACCCAGATTACCCCGGCTTCGGAGCCTATCTATACATCATAGCACCCTCAGCCTTAATGGTCTCAGCGCTCGTCCCATCGATTCTAGCCCTAGTAGGTGACACAGCTAGATCGACTTTACGCGGCTCAGCTATGGGGCTCTATAGCATTATGCTCAGCCTAGGTATAGCGGTGGGTAACGTGATTGGGGGAGCGTCTGGTCAAATAGGTGGGCTACCCACCATACTCTATGTTGCAGAAGGCCTGTTTCTAGCTGCGGTCATCCTAACACTGGTATTGAGTAGGTTAGGTGGCGAAGATGGGTAGAACTAAATTAGATTCTAAGACGATCCAGAAGATGCTGACATTAAGGTACTGGATGAGGTTCATAAAATTCAACATAGTCGGGTTGACAGGTGTCTTCGTTAATCAAGGTATTCTGATACTCTTAACTAGCCTCGGCCTATACTATCTATACTCAGGTATTGTAGCGATTGAAGTATCGATCATATCGAACTTTCTCCTAAACGATTTATGGACATTTAAGGATAGGCGGTCAGGGCATATATTAAAGCGGTTGGTTAAGTTTAACATCCTTATGCTCGTTGGGCTGGTCATAAACCTTCTTATCCTCTATGCACTAACAGACCTACTCTCACTCCATTACACTATCTCAAACCTCTTCGGCATAGGTATAGCCTCTATAGCAAGGTATCTAATGAGTATCAAATGGGCTTGGCTTCAACCTCAAAAGAAAGTAAGTTAAAAATAGTTATCAACAAAAATTCGTAATATTTTGAGATCTAGACACTCTTTACCAAGAGTCTAATTTAATGCACCTATCTGTTAATATCCGCTACATCCCAGTGGAAAGATGCTATGGCGTGCTACATCTGCGGCAACATAACCTATACTTCTGGTGGTATATGCTGGATATGCGCAGCATCAGAGATACTCGCCTCCAACATGGAGAAATTGGGTTTGGCCGCAATCAGCATCTAACACATCAATCACGAAACAAGAGACCATTTTTCCTACTCAAAAAAACCACAACTTAAATTAATCTGTGCGGCGATAGCTTTAGTGACGATAAATATGTTTAACGAAGCTTGGATGCCCGGTGCAACAGCTGTGGGAGTAACATTTAGAGATGGCGTAATCTTAGGAGCTGAGAAGAGGCTCACCTACGGCACACACGTGGTAAGTAGGAGTGGGAAGAAGGTATTCAAGATAAGTAGGACTGTGGGTGCTGCTTGCGCAGGCCTCGTAGCGGATATGCAGATGCTGGTTAGAGAGATTTCCGCATATATCTATTTACGTGAACTTGAGTTAAATAGACCTGTTCCACCACACTCTGTAGCCAAACTTATGTCGGTGCTTATGTTCGAGCGTAGATGGGCGCCCCTCTTAACACAAGTTGTCATAGGCGGGGTTGATGAGGCGCCAGCGATCTATGTGCTCGACCCCTTAGGGTCTGTTATACCGGATGAATATGCTACCGTAGGCTCTGGTGCTGAAATGGCTATTGGTGTGTTGGAGAGTGAGTACCGTAAAGATATGAGTGAGGAGGAGGCTAAAGCGCTCGTCATAAAGGCTATAAAGTCTGCTATCCAGCGTGACGCAGCAAGCGGTGATGGTATAGATCTTCTCATAATAACCAAGAATGGTATGAAAGAGGAGATTATCAAACTTTAAAAGGTATGGTGATGCAGCCTCAAGAAGTATCATCAGTCGAAAGAATACCAGTCGAGCTAAAGCAGATATTGAAGAAGCAAGGCTACCACCTGGTTGGTGAGCATTCAGCTACAAAGAAGTGTTTGTGGCTCCACAACAGCCTCGTCTACAAACGCCCCTGCTACAAGGAGAAGTTCTATGGGATAAGTTCACATAGATGCCTCCAAGCATCACCAGCCGTCTTAAGCTGCTTAACTAGATGTATCCACTGTTGGCGTATTATGCCGGGTGATGAGGGTTATAGTTGGAGCGACACATTCAGCAACATCTGGGATGAGCCGAAGTTCATAGCTGATGGGTTGATAGCTGAACACAGGAGGATCGTCTGCGGCTACGGTGCGTTAGTCAAAGAAGGTAGGGTTGAGAAGAATAGGTTTAGGGAATCTATGGAGCCGACGAATGTGGCTCTATCGCTCTCAGGTGAACCAACCCTATACCCCTATCTAAGCGACTTGATAAAGGAGTTCAAAAAGAGGGGGATGACGGTCTTCCTAGTAACATCAGGTGTTCTGCCGAAAGCTCTAACTAGGCTCGTCGAATCAGACGCTGAACCCACCCAGCTCTACATCTCGCTCACAGCTTGGGATGAAGAGTCTTACCAGAGGTTAAATCGACCGATAGAGCCGAGGCTCTGGAGCGCTCTACAGAAGAGTTTGGAGCTAACCCCCACCTTCACCTGCCCAACCGTGTTCAGAATAACCCTCATGCACGGGTTGAATGATCATTTGGAGGCCCTCAGAGGCTTCTCCACAATAGTATCCAAGCACCAGCCGAGTTACGTTGAGGTTAAAGCGTATATGCACCTAGGTTACTCTACAAAGAGGTTGGATAAGAGCGCTATGCCTCGTTTCAGCCAAGTCTATACTGCAGCCGAGGAACTCTCGAGGCAGACGGGCTACCAGATAGCTGGTAGAGATGAGGACAGCAGAGTAGTCCTGCTCAAAAAATAGGAGAGTTGGAGTAGGCTCCTTTAAGCCGAACCCTTCTTCCGCCACTCTCTTATGGTTCTGTGGATGGTTAGGGCGGTGAATAGTATGAAGATCGCTACCGCCACCCACTCCGAAACCAGCAGAATGATGTTTACTGGTGTCCCACCGCTTGGGAATAGGCTGCTCACATACGTTATAGCATATAGGAGCGCGATAACGAGTAGAGCTGAGCCGACTATAATCACTAGAGTCTTCAGAAGGGCGTAAGGAGAGGCGCTGATAGGCTTACTATCCGCTGACACACTTCTGCGCGTTTGAGGTAGGAGGGCAGCCACCATAGCCAATATAAGCGCCAAGATCACTATGAGTGGATAGAAGAGTATCGCCGAGACGAACAACAAGCCAGCGAACACTGGTAAGAGTAGTAGGATCAAGGCTATTGCTAAAAGCGCGGCCAACAGAGCCTTCAGAGCTGCTGATGCGCTCATGTCTTTTCCTTCTCGGCCTTCGCCTCTTCCTCGGTCAGCTCTAGGTATCGCTTTAACGCTGCTTGGACGACTTCTGTGAGCTTCAGCCCCTCTTTTGCGGCGTAGACCTTTACGTCACGCCAGAGCTTGGCTGGGATATTGATGCTGGTCTTTATTACCTTCTCCACTTCCTCAGGCATATGTGATCGAGGAGGTAGGGATAAAAGTATTTAAAGATTTCTTTACCTTCCTCGACTACACCAGCCTAGAAACCCAAAGTGAGCCCTCCTCAATAAATGTTTTTAAGTGATGGTCGCATATGCAGTGTGAAGC
>Ga0105155_1000518_pt1 | contig 13368 bp, 29 predicted proteins | sample SSWtaG_2_FD_89589 | JGI IMG/M metagenome (GOLD analysis project Ga0105155, IMG submission 89589) | Hot spring microbial communities from Sandy's Spring West, USA to study Microbial Dark Matter (Phase II) - SSWsed_130316 | ecosystem: Environmental > Aquatic > Thermal springs > Hot (42-90C) >...
ACTTTATTGTATATGGAAAAAGCGGTAAACCTATGGCGTTCTTGATTTCTTTACAACCTTCCAGTGTGATGCTGAACATTGATGCCGACATGGTTACGCTTGTTATAGGCTATGGAGTAGACATTTATTTAGTTATAAAAGCAAAGGTTATAGAAGAAAACAAACAGAAGCGGTGGCGTATAGAGACAGCCGATTTGGCAAATATCGAAAAGGCGTTGTTGTTTAATCCGCATCCCAACGCAATAGAAGCCTAAAATTTATAAATTCACTCTTTCTTTTTTAGCATGTCAAGGCATTTCAAACACGCCTCAGATTTAACGGCAAACGGCATTATATACAACACTAACAGCGGGGGCAGATATGTCGCGCCAGCTTAAAAAAGAGCTGTCTGAGCTGACAAATTTGAGCGTGGCAGAAGCATGCCGACGCTTGATACGTATGTGCCGCGATAATCCTGATTTGTGCGAGAAGTATTTGGTGTTAGGAAAGCTATGAACATGAAAACAATACCTGAATACTTCATTATTTATAAAAAGAAGGGCATTTTGCGGTGGCGAGATCCTTATGATATTATTGACGGTAAGTATTTGTGTATCAAGCGTGTTTCGGAAAGTGTTTCGGAAAGTTTGTACTACATAGAGGTCGTTAATCAGCCGCCTGGCGAACGCAAATATTGCCGTGAAATTTACCGTATAGGTTATACTAAACGCGTACATATCAGACCTACTTTGATGCCCGATGGCGTGTACGTTCTTCTGGGGCTTCAAAACGGCAAAGGTTTTTTGAAGAGATATGCCTAGGAAGCCGCGGAATATTGAAGAGATATTGCGGTGTCTGAAGCATCGCTGTATGTTATATAGCGATCTTGTGAAGTGTGCCTCTGATGTTCTTAACGTGTCGCCCGCTACAGCAGATAATTATATATACAAACTTCTCGATAGCGGTAAACTTTTGGCGTTCCAGCTTTGGCGTGAAGTACGCGTTGTTTGCACTCAAGGCGTTTACTCAATAAATGATTTTCTGAAATCTATAGAGCAAAATTTGGAGCGGTGTATAAATTCAAAATCTTTTAAATTAAAGGATATATGTCAATGTTTATTTCAGTCTGCTAAGTGTAATACCGTTTATTTTTATCAAACATATTTTATGGTGTTGGGTGTGTTAACTCAACTTATGAAAAGCGGTACCATAGGAGGCTTTAAAGTATACCGGACGTCTAAAGGTTTGCGTATATCTTTGCTATGAAACTTTGGGAAGTTTATAAAATACTTTATATACATAAGTGTTTAAGTATATCGCAAATATATCGGAAAGTGAGCTGTAGTTATGAAGCTGTTAGAAGCGCGTTGAAAGTTCTCAAGCGGTATGGACTTGTCTACAACAAGGAGAGGGTTTGGTGCATTTCGGAAAGAAATGACAGTGATGATATTGATGCCGAAATTCTCGCCGGCAGATAAGCGAAAAATTTATAAATTTCCTCTTTTCTTATAGCTATGCCAAAAAAAGAAGGCCAGGAGTTCAACAAGGATGAGTTCGTGAACAAGGTCAAGCAAGCAGTTTTTTCACAGCCGTGGGGAACTGCGGTGCTGTATGATGCAGGGTCAGTCAGGCTGGAAGTAACTAGAATAGAAGAAAGCGAAAATGTGATGGTTAGAATCGCTGGTCAGAAGCCGGGCAACGCCTTAAAGTTGACAACCAAAGAGCATATATATGACGTTATGGAGATCTTCAGAGCGCTGTTTAACAACGAGTCTAACTTGAAGGACAAACTAGAAGCGGTAATGGAGCTACTGCCCGAGAGACGTTATGGCAAGCGGGTCGTGTTATGAGACAGCCGAAAAAGGAGAAGCCTGATATTGAACCGCTTCTTAAAAAATATAATGAGGCACGCGAAAAAGCGCTTAGTGAAAACAGGCAGTATGCGATAAGAATTGCAGATGAGGCGAATGAAGACATAACAATTAAGTACAGACTAGTACTGCGGCCGACGCCAAGAGGCATTATACACATGCTTGAAATCATGGACGCCACGGAGGAGAGGGGCGCAGTGCAAATTGCGCTGACGGGCAACTGGGAGGCAGTGCTGGCACATGCAGAACGCGTGTTTGCCGCGATGTCTCTCGAGAAGTACAAAGAGGTGATGGAGCTGTTGATAAGGCTGAGAGAGCACATCAGAGGAACAGGAGGACGCGTTCAGGAGGTGGAGTAAGGCGGCCATTTCTTAAAAACATCCCTTTTGTTTTGGGTTATGATATTACAAGATATCGATGTAGCGAATATTATTGTTCCGAAGGGTTATCTTTTTGTCAAACACAAAAGAAACACATGTGAAGCGATAAGGATAACTAGAATAATGTTACCCATTGTTGTTAAAAGAACAGAACAGGGATACATATTGCTTGATGGCTTGGAAAGGATTTACTGCGCAAAAGAATTAGGCATGAAGCAAGTGCCTGCTTTAGTTGTTGAAGACAACAGAAGCGATATTATAACGCTGGCGTTAAACTGGGTCAGGGGACGGGTATGCGGAATTGACGTATTGATGTATACGTGGCAGTTGCTCCAGACGTACGATGCGTCTTTGGTGAAGTCTGTATTGGGGAAGAGCTGGGACACGCTTACGAAATACAAAAATACTGCAGAACACATAATCGCGCTCCAGCTTTCTTCGGATGATTTTTCAACGCTTCGAGAATTGTGCACCCCCGTACGAAAGCTGATATTCTGCGCATTTAATTCACATGAAAGAGATGAGTTCATGTCTTGTGTGCTTTCGAAAACAAGAGTGCGGCTGAAGAAGGTGACGTATGATGCAGTAATGAAGGCGGTTGCGCTGGAAAAAGATGAGGAATTAAGAAACGCCGTTGAAATCGTACAAGCGCTGGGCAAAGAGACGGTGGGGAATATTATCGAGCTTGTATCGCTGATGAGGAAAACGCTTTGTGCAAGGCTTGATTACTACAAGAAGTATATGGTAATGGAAGATTACAAATTGCTGAAGAGATTATGCCAAGAGAGCTGAAAGTCAGGAACGCGTTCCTGACGTTGATTTCATGTTATTATACTATAACATGCGCTATAGCTGTTCCGAAAAACACGTCAGGAACGCGTTACCAAACTCGAATCGAATTCGGCTATGAGTTTCGTTAGCGACGTTAAGGACATATTGAACGAAATAATTAAGGAGTACGAAAAGAAGAAGAAGGACATAGGAATTTCGCTACTTGCTGGGTGTCTCAGAGCGGCATATTACCGTATATCCACCGGCATTGATATCGTTACTGCGCAAATGTTAATTGGAACGGAACACCATCACTGGTTTGCGCGCACGGCGCCTGCGTTATTTGAACAAAGAGGCTATAAATGCACAAGCGAGCTGAAAGTTGCATATAAAGAGATCAGAGGTTATGTTGACATTTACTGCGAACGAGACGGAAAGCGTTATGTCGTTGAGCTCAAATTCACAAGCAACCCAAGCAGAAGCAATCCTTTTATTGAGCATTATAGGAGGCAAGCGAAGTATTATGCCGCCGTTTTAAACGCCGATGCTCTTCTTCTTCTGCTTGACCACAACATTACAAAGTATTACATTGAGTTAATAAGACTTGATGAACAAGAGCGGCTTGCACTGCTGGCTGAAATGGAAGAGAGATATGGCGTTTTGAAGTCGGGCAAAGAGCCGCCGCCGGAACTTGGGAGCTGGTGCAAATTCTGCTTTTGGAGAAAGCAGTGTCTTAATGCGCAATTGATATGAAAGGCGAATTCACGGAAAACATAGGCGACGGCAGATTCGCAGTGGCATACAGCGACCGCACCGTTTGGCTTATTGACAACTTAATGGGCACAAAAATCGTTATCTTTTACCACCCATATCACGAACGCTGGTACATCATGCTGACTGACCTGCAGGGGAATTTTTTGAAGCGGCTTGCTTATATTTCCGCGTGTGCTACTGGGGTTTCTGAATACTGTGTGCGTTCATATGCCACAGGCAACCTTTATGTAGATGTGTTGTACTGCGAACCCATCCACGAAATGGAGCTCAACTCATACTGGCAACCGTGGCGGCCGATCCTTACGGCATACCGCATGGGAAACAAGCGGCCGTACTACAGGTGGCTCAGATCTATAATCCCAGACGTGGCGAAATACATTGCAAGAAGGATAAGGGAAGCGTTAGAAGCCGCAGAATCGGTTGTTGTAGACGTCATGAGCTTTGCGTTTGGCGTTGAGCCTGATTACGTCGGCTATTTGGTTACAGGCACTAAGTACTGCTCTAAGGTGCTGTACGGCATTTACTGCAGATTGGAGCCTCCGGAATGCGATCCTGTTTTATGCAAACATATATGCTCAATACTTGCCCTGCAGTATGTTGAAGAGTGTAGCAATCAGAGAGAACAGCAGTGCCTTGCGGGCGAGATATTCAAGCCGATTGGCAAACGCGAATATATGAAAGAAGTGGAGAGGTAATATGAAAGACGTTTCCGTTTTGCTGATCGATATAGATGATGTTGTGCTTCCGTTCGACAAAACTAAGTATGAAGCCCAAGCAAAGGCAATTGTAGAAAGCTTTGGCTATGAAGTTGTAGGTTTTGCTTACCGTCTCTCTTCCATTAAGGGCATTCACGTGTATGTCTGGGTAGCTCCCGAAGTTGAGGCGAAATACATACCGCTGTTACAGTACCTCCTAGGTAGCGATTTTAAGCGTGAATGCATCAACTACTTCAGGAGGAGACGCGGCATTGATCTAAACGTCTTCTTTTTTGCTAAAAAGCGCATAAAGCACAATATCGGCATAAAGATGACGTGCGAGCATTTGTGCAGAGGTCTTATAGATATGATTTCGCTTGCGGAAAGTTCCGGAATAAAAAGGGTGGAAGTTTAGCTCACGCTATTTCTTCTTCTCGCTCAAGCTCATCTTCAAACCAGTAGCGCCTCTCCTCCCCGATTTCTCCTCTCTCCCTAGGTTCAGGCGCGCCCTTCGGCCTCACCACGGCTTTGACCTCAAACACGCCGTATTTAGCCACTAGCTCCGAAATTTTGCGCTTGATGTATTTCTCGAGCTCCTGCTTGCACTCCTCCTTAAGCGCAAACGGGAGATCGAAGGAAAATCTGATTATCATGATTCCTCAGATTCTTCGGCTTTTTCCGGCTCTGGGATTGTTTTCATCTGCATCCGTACCTGCACTTGATACTCCCCGCATTTAGCCGCCAGCTCTCTCATGAAGTCGTTCATATCTAATTTGAATTCCTCTATTGCCTCTGGGGGCAGGTAAATCGGTATATCTATCTTGAATTCATATTTAGCCATGATCAGATCGAAACGCAAATATATATACTTTACCCTTGTGATTCAAGCGCTTTCTTCATTTCTTCAATGTGTAATTTAGTGACGCAGTTAAGCACGTAGTTCATCGTATATGCCGCCTTGTCTAAACCGAACATTGCAACTAGGCTGTCTATGTATTTCACCGCCTGCTCGCCGAGCTTGATCCAGCTTATTCTAGAAGTAATTTGTACATTGTACACTGCTTCAAACGCCTCAGGCTCAGGCGTAAGCGCTTGAAGAACGGGGCCAAACGTGAAGTGTTCTCTGATTCGCTCCGCTTCTTCTTCTACAGCTTTCTTTAAAAACTTCTCCAATGTTTCGTAAGTGACTTCGGCTTTTAAACGCCGCCGCTTTTGATACCTTCTCAAGCGTATATATTTTTCCTCTTCTTCCTCTTCCGGCTTCAGCATTTCTGGTATATATTTTGATAACGACGGTCTGGTCAACGTCAGCATCCCTTTAAAGACGTAGAAATCATCTGCATAATCGAGAACTATCAAGAGACGCCCGAAAAAATCTGTATCCCAATCGCATATGTACTCGTAATGTTCAACGTTGTCAAGCTTAATGCTTCCAAGCTTTGCGCACTTCACCTTGTTAATTCCACGACTAGGCTGATGAGCGAACGGAGTATGCCCTTGCCGTCGTACTGTTGTGGATCAATAAACTTTTGAAACTCATCGAAAAGCGTTCGAGCGAACTCGCCCCCAGGAAGTTCAAACGAGGCGGTTTCCCAGAACTCTTTAATCAAGTCTTTTTCAGCCATGTTGAAACAAAACATCCGGGGATATATATGCTATCAGTGTTCCTAAATCTGCGCTTGCTGGAGTGTTCAGCCTTATTACAGAGCCGCTGTACCCCGGCACTGCCAGCCGCTTGCCGGGTTCATATGAATACGGCAGGTAGAACAAATAACCTTCGATGTTTGCAAGAGCCCATCCGGTAATTTTAGTTTCAACAACTACTACCTTTTTCATTTGGTAATCAGCTGAGATATATATTATTCCTTCTCCCGGTTTTATCAGAACGCCAGTGTGTGGAAACGGTGAAAACAGCATAAAGTCGCCCCGTTCGTTTCCAGCAGTAAGATGGCCTATCGGCAACAGAGCGCTGTTTGGATCATAGCTATGCAGGTTTTTTTTGAGCTTCAGCCATGCTATTTCCGCTTTATTAATGTATTCCCAAGGAATTTGGCGAAAAAACAGTTTAAGCTTGCACCGCCATCCGCATTTCAGAACCTTAGTATAACCAGTGATAACCGAATCTACTGAATCAATTCGATTGAGGTTTTCATCTACAAGATAAAGCTTAGGATTCTTAGCCGGTTCGAAACTGCTGTCAGATATGCAGTGAAGTGAGGTAGATACCGAATTGTGGTTATACTGCAGAACAGGTGAGCAACCCCGCGGCACGACATAATAGTTCATGAATTTAAGCTTGCCGATGTTTTGGAAAGAAAACCCCAAGTTTTTCAGTTTTACCCGTTCTTTTTCTTTCATTTCCTCTGTTTTCAAATAAATAATTTTATTATCTAAATCAACCGCTGATGCTTTGTTTAATATCAGCGGACGTACAGCTTCCCAGAGAATTTTAGTGCCTTTAGGCATATCAAAAAACAGAAAAGCGGAATATAAATTTAACGCGGGAATAGAAAAAAAACTGGGTGGTTTTGTTTCGAAGCTTACAAGAGGCCTCTGAGCCAGTTGACCACTGCCGTGAAAGCACCTCTGCCGAACCTTATGGCCATCACGCCAAGCGCAATGAACCCGATAATTGTCGCAAACAGAGTAGCGTTGTCTTGGATGAAGCTGGCTACGCCCTGGACAAGCGCGGCGATTGCGTTTACTATTGCCGTTACCATGTTTTGCAACGCGGCGCCTAGATCATTAGTTGTCGACATCGATTTAGCATTCCGTACACAAGATATATATACTTTTCAGTAATCGGATGTTGATGAACAGGAATTTTGAACAAATTGATAAGTTCATCAGAGAGGCGGTGAGCAAAATGGCCGGTGAGCTGAAGTCTTTAGGTTTCGATCCGCTTATAGATATAAATCCCCAGAGAGTAGGGATAATACTGCCTGTTGAGCAAATTGTCACGCGGATATCCAAGTCAATACCGCCGAACGTTTACAAGCATATAGACGTAAAAATTGAGGAAAAAACGCTTGGAACCAAAGGGTTTATAGTCATTAAAGTTCAGAGGAAACAATGAGTCAAGAGCAGTTTGCAAAAGCAGTAATAAAGAGTAAACTGAAGGTGGAGGATCCTGAAGTGTATGAAAAGCTGGTAGATATAATCTATAAGTTTTCATTAGTGTTGCTGTATGGAGACGCAACGCTTAGAAAACAGGCAGTTGATGCGTTGTTTTCCGTACTGCCGGAAGAGCTGACGCTTGATATATTGACGAATTATGTCGGAAGGACGTTGCAAAGGTATCAGAAGCTGACTCAGATAGCTATGTCGCTGATCCCAAGGAGCACGCGCGGAGGCAACATCGAGGATATGTTCATACAAATGGCGTTGGAAATGTTCAAGAGCCAATATGGAAGCCAAGGTTTACTGCATATGCAGAAGCAGAACGAAAAAACGCAGGAGCCTGCCCAGGTGCCGGAAGAGCTTAAGAGATTATTAGACTGAAATGAAGTCGCCGTGGTCGTCAAAGAGATGGAAGATGCAGACTTACGTTGCGTTTCACGCGTTGCGTACATACGTCACGCTCATCTGCCTAAAGCAGAAAACGGAAACTGTAGTGTCCTTGAGGATAATCAGATCAAAGGTTAAGTCTGTGTTGAGCTCAGATGAGATTAAAGCCGCATTTAGGGAGTTCGTTAGACGTTATAAAAAATCCATAGTCTTGAAAAAGAAGAACTACATAGTGGTTAACTGCAACGAATTCCATAAAATAGATGCCAGAGCGTTGCGTTATTGGTATCTACATAATGATATTGATTATATCGATATAATAAATGAAAATTTGAAAAAAATCTTCGAATTTATATAAATCACTGAGAAGCGATTGCGCCGGCTATATCGGATACTATCGAACCAACATTAGGTATATCTATGCCTAACTTTGTGATAACTTGGTTCAGTCTTGCGGTCACTTCGTCAACGGTTGGCTTGCCGCCGCGCTCTGTTTCTTTTAAATATTTAATTGCCGTGCCGACAAGCGCCCTGACTGCCGCCGCCTGAAGGCCTGTTAAGTTGTACTTTGATTTGAGCGAGTTGAAAAGTTGCGCCGCGAATGAGCCGTAGCGATCCCAGCTGTCTGCCGCGGCTGTGGCGTAGTTGAGCGCGGTCATTTGAAGCAACAGAGATTCAGTGCCGAACACGCCCATACGTGCAGTTATAGTATTGTATAATGCTACTTTGATTTTTTCCTTCGAATATGGCTTGTAGCTTCTCCTTTTACCTACCATCGCACAACTGATCGTTTAGAAATATATACTTTTCACCAGAGAGAACAAAATAGCTATAAACTGTAATGTAGACGCAACTTATGAAGCTGGCTGTTGTGCCAACGGTGGCGCCAACTTCAATAATGGAGCAAGCTAAACTGCTAGCTGAACGCATCGGAGGAGAATTTGCAACCAATATAAACACATCGGTTTTATATGACGCGGTTGTATATATAGGCCCTCCAAATCCTCTGTTTGATACGCTTATCAAAATGACAAGAACTAAGAAACGTATATGCTACTGGGTTGTAGAGGGCATTCTGACATCAAACGGCAGGAGGAGGGCTAGAAGTGCGCCATGTGACTTAAACATAGCAGTGTCAAAAGCCGTCAAAACGTGGATGGAAGAAAGCGATGTGTATATTGACTACATAATTCCACATGAAATAATTCCGCCTGTAATATCGGCTGTTCCAAACGGAAAGGCTGTATACGTAGCGGGAAATTACGGCAGAAAATGGCCTCCTTGGGCTCTGATGACGCTGAAACTTACAGATAAAATAGAAGCGTACTATAAGCCTGAGGTGCCCGATGCTGTATCTGAACCATTCAATAGGTATTTAGAAGCATTTGGAGTGATAAAAATAGACCGCATAGATAAAGAAAAGCATTATGAATTTCTTGCCAAATACGGCGTGTATGCTAACCTATCTGCATCTGAAGGGTTTGGACTTTACATCAGAGAAGCGCTGGCAATGAAGATGAACGTAGTTGCGGTGGCGCATGATGCGTTCTGGGACGTCGTGAACCATCCGTGTTTTTACTCCGTTCCATATCGAGATATCATGTATATCGTTACGCAACGCGAAGAAGTGTATGAAGAGTTTAGATCATGGGAGCCGACTGCATATGTAGAAGCTTTAAACAAAGCGCTTGAAAACAGATGTACAACGGGCCTAGAGTTTAGGCGGCATTACGACATCATGAAAATGCTTATATATCAGCTGTTGAAATAAGGAATATGCAGTTCGTAAAAGTAGGCCTTTATGTGTCGCTGGTATCGCTCGATGAAGAGTGCAGAGTAAAGCAGTGTTATAATTGTACAGAAGACCAGATAAAACAAACCGTTGAACAATGCCGTAAAAATAAAGGTGTATAGCTATGGCGTTCACCATGGCCTGCCCGCCGGCGTCTAAAGACGTCGTTAAGCTCGTGGTAGCGGCGGCAAGCAAGGTTAAGTTTCAAACAAGCACGCTGGTCGTTTTATGCGAAACAGATCCACGGCCGTTTTACAGCGAATCAGATGGCTATGGATCCATATCCGGCACCTGCGTTGCCCAAAGTGATGGACAGCTGAACAGCATAATAGTTGAAAGCACCGAAGGAACGCCTGAACTCGTTGTCTTGCTTGACAGCACAGTAGATGTGCGTGCAGGCGATACATTAAGCGCATCAATAGTACTTAGGTGGGGTTAATATGCCAGAGTTTTCAACATTTATGTGGAATATAATAACCGGACTTTACAGCGAAAACAAGCTTTCTGTATCAAGCGCACAAGTAACAATTGACAGCATTGCAATATCGGCATCAGCTACAATACTTGGCGTTTCAACAAACACGGGGCCCGGCTATGAAGACGTAATAATAGACTTCAGAGTGACGTTCAACACAAACAACGCGGGGACTCTTCAGCAGATAATCATAACTGTCAACGCATTTCCTGCCAGCATACCGCCAGTGTCTTTGATGTTCTGCTCGTCTGAGAACCAGCCTGTACCCGTCGGCACTGTCCAGGTTACGAAAAGACATATAATAAGGTTCTACAAATCATAGATCTCATGATACCGATAAAGAAAACAAACCTGCCTCCTGAGGTCGCTCAACTGCTTTCGGCAGGTCTAGTAGACAAGATAGAATACGCTGGCGATTCCATATATATAGTCCTAAAGACAAGAAAATTTTTCGAAAGAGTGCTAGAAGGAAGCGGAATGGATTTAATAGAAGTCACTGGAGAGAAAATAGTATTGAGAATACCAATTGAGATATTTAATGAATAAATGTTTGTATTTGATAGAATCGCTTATTTTCTCATTTCGCGCGCCAAATCTGTAGTAGCGTATCTCAAAAAGTTCACAAGCCCCAGGTATGTTATAATTTATGTTATAACCTACATACATATATACGGCAGAATTGTGCAGACAATTAATGCAACCCAAGCGCTTATTGTGAACCTGGCAGATCAGTTCTACAGCTGGATCGAAAGCGCATACTGGGGAGTTTACAACTATATAAAGGACAAGCTTAATGGAATATGGTTGAGCGACCAGATTGCGGCTTTAGTAGCCGGTATTGCTGTCAGCTTGCCGTTTTTAGCCTTCTTGATCTTCAAATATGTCCTAACTCCGATAGCAATTTTAATGCTCGTGTTAACTTTAAATATACTCGGCATTGTCTTCTACTTGTTCTGCCACATCGTTATCCCCGCCATAAAGAAAGCATTTGGGGGGTATCTGTTCCTCAAGTGGTTAACCCCCACTCTCAGATACATAAACAAAGCGCTTGAACGCTTCGCAAGCGGCAGACTTTTGGCGTCGCTTGGAGCGCTTGTTGCATTATTTGCCCCTCTCGCGGCTTTTGGCATAGGGGAAACAATTGTATCGATTTTAACCGACTACCCGTGCTCATATGCAACAACTGTGCCGCTAATAGCTTCACCATACGGCATACCGTATATAACACCTCCTGCACATCAATACACGGTTCCCGCAGTGCTTTCGTGGATATCTCCGTCGCTATACGAACACACATACACGTTCTCAATACCCCAAACGCTTTCATATATATCTCCAAGTGTAACTCAATATCTCCACCGTTTGATGTCTTATTCACACATATACCCATATGTATTGTTCTCAATTTACGAAATAACCACGACAGTATCCTACATATATCCAGCATTGTCGTTTGCCCACTACCTCGGCGTTATTACATACTACTACGGCGGCTACTACTGGTATGGGTACTACACGCCTTACGGATATACCTGGTACGGCTATGCAACGCCCATGCTGTCATTTATATACCCGTATCTGTACGGCTTAGAGTTCTATGTATATCCGCCTGACACCTACAGCTATATATACACATCAGCAAACTTTATAGGGGTGGAGATTTTTGACACCTCCATAATAACTGGGCCTTTGTATTACAGCGCGTATATAACAGACTACAGCTACATACTGGGGCCATATTACTACAGCACGTATATAACAGACTACAGCTACATACTGGGGCCCGTGGGCTTTACTATATCTATATTCGACGATTCACAAATAGTTTACGGATCAATTTAAAATACCTCACCTAGGTTTATATTGTCAACGATGAGTAGATTGCACCACGTAACTCCAGTCATGCCATATATCTGAAGGCCGCTGAAAAGAACAGCCGGTATGCTTATTTCAAACCGAAGCATCTCTGAGATATAAGAATTTCCTGAATCAAAACCACAGTTGGTCACTGGCCTCCAAATAACAACTACCGTCCTTGTGTTTGGGTCTTTATAACTAGTTACCTTTCTTACCTTCATAGTATACGTCGCAGTTGGCGCAACAAGGGTATAAGCATAATAGTCATCAATATACCCATCCGGCAATGTGACCAACCAGTCTGAGAGGCTGATTATCATGGTCGTATCGTTATAAACAGACCTACAGAAAAAGCTGGATAGTCAAGCTGTACATAAGCTGGCTGTGTGTAAACACCTCCGAAGTATGTGTAGAAGTAGACCGTCAGCACTGGGTAATTAAACGATGCAACAGTATTAAGTGTGCCGGCTATTCTATCTAAAAGAGACGAGAATGAAACTGGTGAGTACGTTGCTCCTTCATACGTAACTCCGAGGGCATAAGTAAAAGGTTGTATCCACTGCCTCAATACTGCATATGGAAACGTGTTGACAACAGTCATATACGCTTTATATCAAACTCGCTTAAATACTTTTTGCATCATGCTAATATCTCAGCTATCAGCGTCCCGAAGTAGGAAGAAGCAAACGCGGCTATATCCTTAAGTGCTTGATCTTTCTTTTGCATATACCCCAGGATTTGGTACGCCAAATAGAGGACAACGCCTATCCATGCATCAGACCAAAACCCCTTTGTGCTCAACGTCGCAAGCAACGCCCCAAACGACGCATGTATTACGTCAAACGTCTGCGGCGGCAGATCCTTAAACATGTACTTCTTAACGATTTTTTTCGATATCCACCAACCGAAAAACACGCCAAATACCCACCACCCAATTTCCATAAATTCAGAAAAAATATGGGTTAATATGTTTGCCTCTTGAGGTGTTTATACTGCACTTTGAGCAGTACTGCATCTAAATACACTCCTGCGACTACCATAGCCACTCCGATAGCAAATAGTACTGCCCCTGTCCAGAATACTACATACATAGCTACATCAACAACAGAAGGTGGCGTAGTTATACCATATACTTTATGTAAAGCTGTTATTGTTATCCAATATATAGAATATACAGACATCAGTAAAAGCCCAATCAGTATTACGTATATCCCATATACCGTATTGCTTTTCACAGATTGATATGTCATAAGTACATGCTACTGTC
>Ga0105155_1000520_pt1 | contig 13339 bp, 13 predicted proteins | sample SSWtaG_2_FD_89589 | JGI IMG/M metagenome (GOLD analysis project Ga0105155, IMG submission 89589) | Hot spring microbial communities from Sandy's Spring West, USA to study Microbial Dark Matter (Phase II) - SSWsed_130316 | ecosystem: Environmental > Aquatic > Thermal springs > Hot (42-90C) >...
ATGAATTCGGGTTTAAGGTGGCGCATAAAGGGTTTGAGATTAATCCAGTAGCGTTAGGAGGATCCTTAGCCGCTTTGGCGGTAGGTCTACCTCTAAGCTACTACATCTACATAGCAAGGCGTGTTGACCCGGTTAGGATCGTGAATTCAAGCCGCGCCCTAAGAGCGCTCTACATCTTCCTAGAGAACAGATGGTATCTTAACACACTCTACTACGCCATCTTCGTAGACGGTTTAGCTAAGTTTGCGCGGATAGTGTGGCGAAGCTTGGAGCTCGGCGTGATAGATAAGTGGAGTGACGCAGCAGCCATAGCCTCTATAGTTTCATCTAAGGCGGGTAACTGGTTCGACAAATACATCGTAGACGGCTTCATAAACGGCTTAGCCTACGTTAGCACACTTTTCTCTAGAGTCGCTAGACGCATCCAGACTGGTGTGACACAAAACTATCTCCTAGTATTCGCAGTAGGTGTGGTGGTTGTGTTGATCATCTTGGTTCTGAACCCCTCTCTCCTGTTGAGGTGATTGGTGTTGGGTATCCCCCTACTCAGTTTAATGATCTTCATACCGATCGTGGGTTCGGTACCAGTCTATCTGCTCGGCAGATTAAGAGAACGTCTCTGCGAGATTGCCTCACTCGTAATAACCCTAATAGTCTTCGCTCTCTCCCTCTACATGTATGGGTCCCTACTCATATCAAAAGAGGGTGCTACCTTCCACTTTGTAGAGGGGCCTTACAGCTGGTTGAGTGGCTTCGGCGTAGACTACTATTTGGGTGTAGATGGTCTGGGTGCCTCACTGATATTGATCTCAGCCATACTCTCGGTTCTCGTGGTGCTAGGCTCTTGGGATCTTATAACAGAGAAGAAGCCCATCTACTACTTCCTTATACTTCTCTTTGAGGGGAGCATAATAGGTGTCTTCTGCTCACTCAACCTCATACTCTTCTACGTCTTCTGGGAGATCGTCTTGATCCCGATGTTCTTCTTCATAGGCGTCTGGGGAGGGCCTAGGCGTAAGTATGCTGCTATGAAGTTCCTAATCTTCACATTTGTTGGGAGCGTGATTATGCTACTAGGCTTCATACTCATCTACCTATTCACAACACCAAACACCTTCAACATACCGGAGCTCATTGGTAAGATCCCCTTCTGGGTTCAACTCCTAGCCTCAGCAGCGACCTTCGCAGGCTTCGGTGTTAAGCTGCCTGTCGTACCCTTACATACTTGGCTCCCAGACGCGCACGTCGAGGCGCCCGCGCCGATAAGCGTCTTCCTAGCTGGTCTTCTCCTAAAGATGGGTGGCTACGGCTTCATAAGAGTCAACCTAGGCTTATTAGCAGAGGCATCTAGGCAATACGCTTGGATCTTCATAGCCTTCGGCATCCTCACCATGTTCTATGGTGCGCTTGTAGCGATGGTTCAGAGGGATTTGAAGAGGATGATCGCTCTAACCAGCATAAACCACATGGGCTTCGTTCTGCTAGGGAGTTTCACAGGCATATCAGCCTCAACCGCTCAAGCCGCTGTCTACGGCATCTCTGGAGCGATATTCCAGATGTTCAACCATGCAGCAGCCATAGGAATCCTCTTCATGCTCTCAGGCTACATTCACGAGCAAGCGGGTACAAGGAACATCGATGAGCTGAAGGGTTTGAGGATCGGTATGCCCAAGACCACGTTGGTCCTCATCTTAGGCTCACTAGCTGGTATGGCTGCGCCGATGTATAGCAGCTTTCTCAGCGAGTGGATGGTGATCTTAGGCGCCATCTCCGTAAACAGGTGGTATGCTCTAACCGTCTTGATACCCATCTTTACAGTAGCATACTTCTTATGGATGATTAAAAGGACAGTCATGAGTCCATTACCAGAGCATATTCACTACCACGATTTGCATAATAGGGCTATGATCGGGCTACTCCTCTACCTTGTCCCACTCTTTCTGCTACTAATCTTCCCCTCACTTCTCCTCGGGATTGTAGACCCGCTATCACTCTGGCTCTATCAGGCTGCGGGTGGTGGTAGATGAACGCAGATATGGTGATAATAGATTATGTTGCTATCTTCACTGTAGGTAGTTTGCTTGTAGCTTCATTAAGCCTCTCTAAGCGGGCTGCTGTAAGGCAGAGCCTAGCATTCTACGCCTCTTTAGCGGTCCTTGCAGCCTCCCTAGCCTTCACCCTACTTAACCTTTCGATCTACCTTCTCTCCGACTCTAAACCCAGCTACACGAACCTATTCCACGTAGACCCCTTATCATACTTCTTCGCCTTTACGGTCCAGATCGTTTCCTTTCTTGTTATACTCTCATCTAGAAACTACATGTGGGGTGACCGCAACCTAGCGGTGTACTTCTCCCTCTTACTCTTCTCAACCCTAGGTATGGTTCTACTATCCTTCGCCGCAGACCTACTGATGATCGTAGTTGCTTGGGAGCTGATGGGCATACCCACCTACGTGCTCGCTGGTCTTAGGAAGGATAACCCCTTCTCGAACGAAGCGGCGGTAAAATACTTCTTGCTTGGAGCCTTCTCCTCAGGTATCCTCCTCTATGCTATTTCATTAACCTACGGATTGACTGGCACCACAAACCTGATCGCCGTGCTTCAAGCCCTACAGGGCTCAGCAACCCAGCTAGACCCTCTAACTCTACTAACCCTAGCGCTCTTCATAGCAGGATTCGGATTAAAGATGTCGGTAGTGCCCTTCCACATGTGGATACCAGACGCCTATGAAGGCGCACCAACCACCATAAGCACCTTCCTATCAGCTGGCACCAAGAAGGCTGGCTTCGTTGTTGCGATAAGGGTGTTTGTAGTAGCCCTCCCGTTCCTCAGCGCTAACTGGACGACCGCTTTCGCCATACTAGCCCTAGCAACCATGACGCTAGGTAACATAGCGGCTCTTACACAGCGTTCACTCACTAGAATGCTCGCCTACTCCAGTATAGCGCAGGCAGGCTACATCCTCATCGGGTTCGCTGTGGCTACAGAACCAGCCAAGACCCTAGCTCTAATAGGCGTTCTATTCCACGCTTTCAACCACGCGATTATGCAGTCCTCCGCCTTCTTGGCTGTTGCTGCCGTTGACCGCACTATGGGTAGAGTTAGCCTTGACTCGTTTGCTTCGCTTTGGAGGAGGATGCCCATAACCTCATTCTCTCTTGCGGTCTCTCTCCTCGCTTTAGCTGGGATACCTCCTCTAAACGGCTTCTGGAGCAAGCTTGTGCTCTTCACAGCAGCTATCCAAGGTGATATGGCTTGGCTTGCCCTTGCTGGTGTATTGAACAGTGCTCTTTCACTCGGCTACTACGCTTGGGTTATCAAACGTATGTATATTGATGAGCCGATCAGCTCGCTGGAGCAAGGTAAGATTGAGGAGCCGCCGATAATATCTGGTGTGCTCCTAGCGGCTACAGCTATAATAATCGTTGTAGGTATCTATCCTTCTTTGATATATGACCTTGCTAAAGCTGCTGTTTTAGCCTTAGGTTGAAGGTCAGCTTAGGCGGTTCACAGCGAAGTCCGCTATCTCATATAATATCTGCTTGGCTTCACAGTCGGGCAGATCTTTAAGATTTATCTTCGCTTCATTAGCGTATTTAGCGGCGATTTCAGCAAGCATCTTCTTTGCATCGCCATCCCCCACCTTCACTCTCCTAGCGATCTTAGAGCCGTTATTCCAATCTAGGATGTCGTCTTGAATCTGGTACGCTATACCTATGTTGAACCCATATTTAGAGAGAGCCTCCACCACCTTTTCATCTGCTGAAGCGAGCTTGGCACCGATCTTAGCCGCTGCTTCGAAGAGGCTTGCCGTCTTCTTACTTACGATTAAAAGATACTTCTCAAGTGGTACTTCACCACCTTCTGCTTCAGCCTTCATCTCCATGATTTCGCCTTCACACATCTGGAGGGCTGCTGACGCTAGGTCTTCAGCTATATTCTTCTTCGATCTGGCTACGATACTCAAGATTATCCCAAAGACAAAGTCTGCTGTAAGTAGGGATACGTTAAAACCATACAGCAAGTAGAAGACGGGCTTACCCCTCCTCACAGTCTCATCATCTATTATATCGTCGTGTATGATCGATTCGGTGTGCAAGAGCTCTACCGCCACAGCCTCTTTAAGTGCAGCAGCCTCACAACCGCCAGCAGCCTTGTTTGATAGAAGGAGTATAATCGGTCGAATACGCTTCCCACCTTCTAACGCGTATCTCAGAGGCTCATAGAAGTTAGAACCCACATAATTCTGCAGCTCTTCATTAAGAGCTTCATCAATCATCTTCGCGTAGAAAGCCATCTTATCTAGTAGCTCTGTTGCTGCGCCAGTAGTTTGCCGCATCTCCTTCTACCTCTTAAAGCCTCCCCTTTTTATCCTTACTTCTCTAAGGAGCCATCTTGGCTTAAGCCACCTTTCCTCAGCACCATCCTCCGTCTCAACGATTATCTCATCTTCGTCCTCTGCTAACACCTTTTTGATCGGATGTTTGAGCCTATGGGCAAAGTATTCACTGTCTGTCAGCGTCCTTGAAATGCTTCTATTCTTCTCTATCTTGCCGAACCATTGGAGGTTGCCGCTATCAAAGGAGAGGTAGAGCCTAGCAGCACCCATCTCAGCATAGAGCCTAAGGTAGCTTAACTTATGGGGGAGTGCATGATCCAAGACTATCTTGAACATCCTCAAAAACTCTAGAGTGCAACATATATATGAAGATGTTTGCGTAACTCCCTCTACCTTGATGAGTAAAGAGGGTTTTGTTAAAGTAGCTGCGTTATGTGGTATAGTTGGTGTAGCTGCTGTGTACCCACTTATCTTGCTCGCAATCTCATACTACCCTAGCTTCAGCTGGTTTGATAACGCGCTGAGCGACTTGGGTGTCGAAGGCGTATCAGCAATAATCTTCAATACAACATTGATTTCAGCTGGGATCCTACTCTTCATCTTTTCGATAGGTTTGATGATCCACATAGCAGGCTTAACCGCAAAAGTAGGCTGCATTCTACTACTTGCCTCAGCAATATTCCTCGCACTTATAGGTCTGTTCCCAGAAAACTACGGTAAACTACACTTCTATGTCTCAGTCGCATTCTTCCTCTTGATCGTGCTATCTCTACTAGCTCTAGGCATACATTTTCTGCTCAAATCTTCTAAGCTCTCTGGTTTGTTGACACTAATTGGGGCTCTAGCGGCTGCATTGATCTGACTCCTACCTTGGCGTGGCGTCGCTATACCTGAAGCGATCTCTTCGCTCCTACTCTCAGTTAAGGTTGTGACGTTAGCGGTTAAGATGTTGATTAGTTGAACTTCCTCTACACTATGTCGCCGTCGAGCTTCTTAGCGAGCTTACCCCTCAGCTTTATGTTTAAGGTGAAGTCCTCTGGCTTCACAACATCAGTAGTAATCCTCCTTACGACCAACCCGCATCTATTGTCTGGCAGAAGCTTACTCCTTATACACAGCGCGTAGGAGCAGGATGGGCCAGCGCAGAGATCATTCAACCAGCTACACCAGATTGTTTGCCCACGTATCAGCATCGATCTTCTGCCACATTTAAAGGATATGCATCTGGGCCAGCATTTACCGTCTTTATTAGGGCCCTCGTGAGGCAAATCCTTAACAACCCTTCTACACCTAACCCTTTAACTAGCCTTCATATATCTTTTAAGGTCGTATTCCACCATCTTTGAGTTTGATGGTGAGATGGGTTGAGGACTGAAAGGTTTATATGTTATAATGTGCTTTTCTTTGAAGGTTATGGTTGAATCTTTTGAGATTTCTAGATTAGAAATCGAGATATTGAGGGTTTTGAGCGAGTCCTCAGAGCCTCTTGGGTCAAGGCTGCTTCAGCGAGAATTAGGAAGGAGGGGTTTCTTTCTAAGTGAGAGGGCTATTAGGTATCATCTTCAATCTTTGGAGTTGAAAGGTTTAGTCGTCGGGCATGAACGAAGCGGGAGAACTATAACTAGTCAAGGGTTGGCTGAGCTTAGTAGAGCTCTGGTTTCTCAGAGGGTAGGTTTTATAATCACACGTTTCTTATCGATGGCTTATTCGGTCACCTACGATTATATCGCTGATTCTGGAAGAGTGGTCTCAAATGTCTCCGTGCTGGATAAATCTTTTTATGATAAAATGTTTGAGATTGTGAAGAATTTACAGGCTACAAATTTACTTTTAGCTCCCTACATTAAGGTTTTAGATGAAAATGAAGAGTATCAGAATATCGTGGTTCCAAAAGGAAAAGTTGCTCTTTTAACAGTTTGCGATTTGACTGTTGATGGTGTGCTTATTCGCTCTGGAATCCCTTTGTTTTTTAAATACGGTGGTCTGGTTCAGATAGTAAATGGTAAACCTATACGGTTTGTTGATATGATATCGTATGAAGGGACAACGATATCTCCTCTCGAGCTTTTTATTAGAAGCGGTCTGACCTCTGTTATGAAGGTCGTTAAAGCTGGGTCAGGGGTTGTGCCTGTGGGAATGAGAGAGATTGTAGCTGAAGCTAGAGATAGGACACAAAAAATTGTATCAACGTTAAAGGAGAGAGGCTGGGGAGGGGTTTTGGCTTTGGGTACTCCGAACGAGCCTGTGCTCGGTGTGCCAGTATCTATGGATAGGTTTGGATTATGTATGGTTGGAGGCCTTGCTCTGGCAGCAGCTATCTTGGAGGAAGGGGTGAAGATCGAAACCTTCGCCTCATACTGTTTAGTTCCGCTGGAGGAAATGAAAAGAATATAAAAAATTATTTATGGAAGATTTATCCCGCCTACGATAGTATGCTCTCTAAGATACCGTCGGAGGCTTCCTCTGGCAATGGTATGCCAGTAACCTTTGACGCCCTTTCAGATAAAGCCACCAGATCACTTCTATCCAGTAGACTGAGTTTCCACTTCCTCGCTCCAGCCATAAGTTGCTGAAGACCGACCTTTATCTTATCGAGATAAGTGTAGAGCCCAACCGCACCCCACGGCAGCTCATTAAACCTTGTACCTAACCTAGTTCGCAGCTCTGGAACGCTAATAAAGAATTTCTCAGGCGAGTCTCCGAAGCGCTCTACAAAGTCAGCGGGTAACCTCCCTATCTTAGCTAATTCGGCAAAATAGGATGCTTTCATAACGGCGGTTAACGGCGCTCTACCCATCAGTATCGCCTTCACATACGGTCCATTACCGAAGTTGCTCATAGCAATGGCTTTGAATATCTGGGTCTCGTCTATGAAACCTCCTGCCATAACTATGTCCGGAACATGCTTCCCTTTCTTCTTGAGTATCTCTGCACACTTCAAAACTTGTGCCTCCAAGTAGATGGTTGGTGTACTCATCTCATTCATCTGAGGAACTGGGCTCATACCAGTGCCTCCGCCAGCCCCATCAAAGACCACATAGTCGACTTTAGCTTCAGAAGCTACCTTCATGGTAAACGCAACTGCTTCAGGATTGTAGGCTCCAGTTTTCAAGCTCACCTTCTTAGCACCTTGCTGCCTTAACCATTCAACATCCTCTACAAAGCCTCTTTCAGTCGGCATACCCACCCGACTATGCCTCTCAAATGTTTTGAAGACGCCCTGTTTGAAAGCTTCTTGAACTTCACGATCTTCAGGATCAGGTATGACTATGTAGCCCCTTTTCTTTAGCAGGATAGCCTTTTGTAGATCGCTAATTCTAACCTCTCCACCGATAGCTTTTGCTCCTTGACCCCACTTTCTCTCGATGATGTTTACCTCAAGCTTTGAAATCGCATAGATATCAACCCCAAGCCTCTGGTCTTCTACGTTCGTTTGTACAGCGATATCCCCGTATTTCCCATCCCAGAACTTTCTGAAAGCATCGACTCTCCTCTTGAGCTCGGGTGAGGAGACAACCTTCCCACCCTCGATAATAGCTTCTGAATCCATTCCGCAAACGTTTTCTCCGATGGTGACTATTATACCAGCTAGAGCTCCTCCCATCGCTAACCCATCCCAGTTTAGTTTAGCAACGTCTGTTGAACCGTAGGCTCCTATCATAACAGGAATCTTCAGGGGTATACCTCCAACCTTCGTTTCAACATCTACGTTTGGAAAGATCGCAACATCAGAATCTTCGTTTATACCATAAGCACCAATAAGTCTTGCCTGTATGTTAAAGTGTGACCAGTCCAAGCCGTAGTCTTTTAAACCTGCAGCCGTGCTCTTTCCAAACCTACTGGGATCTGGATAAAGAGCCTCCCTACCCCTGAAAGCCGACAACGAGACCTCACATACGGTTGGGCAGTCGTAGATACATATTGGGCATAAACCGTTGGTTGGACATACATCTTCAACCCTTGTTCTAGTTCTGGTAGTAGACATAGAATTCAAATATGAAGAATTCTTTTGAACAGGGAAAGGCATGTATTGCTCACCCCCTATTCGTTTTTTGTCGGCAAATGGTTGCCGACAACTATATTTAAATATTTCGTTAAATATTTCGAAAGCTCATAGGTTATTGACATCTTGATTAGTGATGAGATTCTCACGCTCCGTCAAAGTAGTATCTCACTAATAATTGGTCTGGTTATTGCGATTATTCTCGCCCCAAGTTAGGTTGTCAGCAGCTATTTCCGTAACTATGTTGTTAGCTGTGGTGCTGAGGGTTAAAGGCCTAGTTTAGCCTAGAGCCCCTCAAGGAAAGAAAGGATGTGAGAATTAGCTGTGAAACTCCACAGTTGTTAAAGCCTTGCTCATCTCTAAGATCTTACTCCTCCAATCTGGTGCTTTGACTATGCCGCTTGCTACCAGCACACCACATACACCTAGCCTCAAAGCTGCCTCGACATCTTTACCATCGACTATACCTGCGCCGCATATGATCTCAACTTCAGGATTCTTTGCTACTGCTTTAACAGATTCAGTTATCACTTCAGGTTTAGCCCTCGAAACAGCCACACCTGAGCCTATTAGCTCAGGGGGCTCTATAGCGATGTAGTCTGGTGAAAACTCAGAATATAGAGAGACTTCAGAGGGCTCTTTAGCGCAGACCACAGAAACTAATCCGACCTCACGGAGCCTCTTTATTGTAGATGCGATCGTGTTAACGTCAAGCCTCTTCTCGCTATGGTTCAGAATGGAGCCTTTAGCCCCAGACGCTTTAATTACTTCAGCAACTATAGCACCTGTGCTGCTACCAGCTTTAGCTGGGTCGGTGTGTTGAGCGAAAACTGGAATCTTAACTGCGGCGCAGACTTGAGAGAGGTTGGGTAGAGGTGGACAGACAACTATGGATGTGTTGGTCTCCAGAGCTACCTCCTCCGCTACCTTTGCTAGTCTTACCGCGCCTTCTCCAACAGCCTCTAAGTAATTCTTGAAGTTTATTATAAGTACTGGTGTTTTGATCTTAGGCATAATAGAGGATGCTTAAGATAGGAAATTAAAGGTAGCTGTCCAAAACTATCAGCCGAGTCTGCGCTCCAAATCTTTTATTAGGTTGATATATTTCTCGTGAACACCTTCACCAATCTCTTTTCTCTCAACCACTTCAAACCTTCTTATGAGTTCTTCTTTCTCCTCTTCAGAGAGTAGCCTCCCACCCATAGGGTAGAGTATATTATCCTCTTTGTAGATATGTTGGGTTAGTAGCTGCGCATAGTTCTTTGCGTTTTCAGAAAAGTCCTTGCTCTTTGACAGATCTCCATCTTTAATCTTTGAGGCGGCCTCAGCCATCGCTCTAGCAGCTCTCCTACCCTCTTCATGCTCAAAAAGCATAACGCCAATAGGGCCTCCTTCTACCGGTATGCCTTTTTCAGCGAATGTTTGAAAGAGTATCTTTTCTTCTTTACCGTGGTGGCATCGATCAGCAAAGTTGCGGATAAAATCTACTAAGTCAGCAAGCACACTCGCCTCAACATTTTCATCTACATCGATCCTCTCAGCCACTTTCTCAAGCAAGCGTATAGCCCTTTCTATTACCCTATGCTCTTCCATAAGTATCGCTATTGGATCATCTTCATGGGTATACGACATTTCCACTCTACTCTTCTTTTGGATGTAAGTTATATTAAAGTTATGCCTAAGGTTTTAGGTAATATATTTTGGATAGACTATTATATTACCGCTCTCCAGCTAACATGTTAGGGGAATGTTCGAAGTCGAGCTTTCCATAACACCTCAGAGAGCTTGGGTATATAATCTATCACCAAAGTATCAAGCTGTGGTGAAGATCTTAGACTGCAAACCAGTTAAGAGGGGTGGTGTTCGAGAACTTTTCGAAATATTCGTAGCTGAGGATCGAGTAGGAGATGTTCTCAAGGAACTTAAGTCCAACTCTAGTGTGACAAGACTTGATGTTATTAGTGTAAAGGGTGGTAGGATCACAGGTTCACTCATATCACATACCTGTTCAGCATGTAAGGTTCTAGCATCCTCAGGCTGCTTCATCCTATCATCTACCCTAAATCAAGACGGCACCATAAGATGGGTAATGCTTGGGAACAAACCCTCTATTAAAAAATTGTTAGATCAACTTGAAAAGCAAGGCGTCAGATTCACTATTAAGAAGATAGGACGGGCTAAAACGCCGAATCTGTTGACAAAGAGGCAGGAGGAGGTTCTGCTCCTAGCCTATGAGTTAGGTTACTTTGATCAACCAAGGCGAATAAATCTGCATTCATTGGCTTCTATGCTCAAGCTGTCACCACCGACTCTGTCTGAGCTACTGAGGAGAGCGCAGAAGAAGGTAATAACCGCATACATTAAGAGCAAGCAGAACCAGTGCTCAATTAAATAGGCGATTTTTTAAGGTCTTAATGAAGAATTCTGTGAAGATCTAGGTTAGTTCGAAGCATCCTTCACAAACTTCTAAGAAATAAATCGGTGTAGCTTGAATTAAATAAAATAGGGTTAGAACGGATAGATTGACAAGCGGCTTAATGAGAGGACCCTTTAAGTAGTTTTAGATCCCCATTCAAACCTAGCCCAAAGCCGATAACTAGCGCCGCTATGGTCTATGGCACCTAGGTATTTGCCGTATAGCAAACTCAGCGATAAGCCCTCTGCAGCACATCGAACCTTGTTAAACCCCTTAGATTTAACTCTGTGTATTGTAGCGTGATGGTCAGACATATTAGCGTAAAGCTCACAAATATTAGTGTGTTCTTCAAGCTCGTGATCTAACTGTCTTGGCCTCGCATAAGTCACTAGATCTGCGGTTTGTTAAAGCCTGCTATCTAACCAAGTGGTAGATCAAAACCCTGGCTCTAACTCCAGCTAGCAATCATCTTCTTTACCGTCTTCTCCATTTTGTTTGAGCTGGTTCAGTAAGGACTGATGGTGTTCACAGAATTCTTGTTTTGAGAGCTGGGCTTCTAGGAGCTCCTCTTGCCAATGGGCGTTATAGAGTCTGCATCTCCTGTTGCCGCAGAAGGCTTCTCCGAAGATTTGGTAGAATAGGGCTTGCATAACGTAGCCCTTCATAACTTCGTTCAATCTCTCATCATCGTAGTCGATGTATCTGCCTCTGAACCTCTCTTTCAATAACTCGATCTGCTGTGTTGCACCTATACTTAGGAGCGCATGCTGAAGCCTATAGAACTCTTTGGGCATCGCAGGCCCCTCAGCAACACCAGTGGTTGATATTATCGATGGGTGGCCAAGTATAATCACTCTAATATGATACCTTCCGTCTCCCTCATCCCAGGTAGCGAATAATCTGCTCGTGAAGATTATGTGTGCGTGGTTTAGAGTCGACTCCTCCTCCCTTATCAGCTGACTGAGAAGTGTTTGAAGCTTAAATCCATCGTATAATACTCCTGAACCCCTAATCGCTCCACTTAAAACCCGCTTCTCATACTCGATCTCGCCGTAAAAAGGTTCTTGACTGAACCTGTAACTCAGCGGGTTCTTAACCTTGATTGAAGCAAGCTTCCTAGCGAACGATTCAACCTCATAATCCTTAAGATGATATCTTGTGAACTCTGGTCTAACGTCCACGATTGTGTAAGGGATCTTTTCGCTCACATACTGCTTGATTACGGTGATATCAAGAGTTTTAGCCCAAGGATCTTCGTACAGATGGATATACCTGCATCTCATCAAGCTTCTCCAAGGCACATTCAGCAGCCCTCCTCCCTGAGAGTAGCATAGCGCCGAACGTGGGGCCCATTCGAGGCAAGCCGTAAGTGGTTGAAACGGCCATCCCAGCGACTATCAGCCCCGGGTAAACTTCACCTGTATGCTCAATGATAGCATCTTCTGATCTGCTGACCCACATAGGGCCCATACCGCCTGTCTTGACCAAACCCCTCGCCTCCAGCTTCTTCACGGCTACTGCATCGTGCCCACTTGCATCTACTACTATCTTCGCTTCGAGACCTATCGGGTCAACGCAGGTTATCTGACGCGGCAAAGCTTGCACAGGCGTCCAGTTAACGACCACCCCACAGACCCGCTTCTCGTGGATCATAAGGTCTTCCAGCGTCGTCATATTAAGAAACTTAACACCAGCATCACAGGCTGCTGCAATCAGCTTTGAAACCGCGTGGGGTGCCGGGGTTACATACAGATCTTTGGAGTATTCACGGTATGGTACGCCTAATTCATCTAATATTTTCTGAGAGGGGTGTCTGAATGTAGCTGGATTCATAAGAAAACCACCTATCCAGAACCCTCCACCCAGATAGTTATTCTGCTCGATGATGAGTGTCTTAACGCCCCTTAGAGCGAGATCTCTCCCAGCCATCAGCCCAGCAGGACCAGCACCTATTATGATAACATCGCTTTCTGCAAAATTCATCAAGTCCTCTATGAACGCTGCTGAAATAGCCCTCGTAATCTCCTTTTCACCAGCAGCCGAACTGAAGATAGGCATATCCCTCTCCCACATAAACCGCTTATAATCTCGCTTATAAACTCTATGATAACTCGATTATATTAACGCCTCTGTGGGCCTAGGATCCTCACGAATAGTATCTTTCTGGCTGAAATCGCTAGATGAGTTTTCCTACTTCTTGACACGTAGATTTGTGAGCAGTATATCTTCGTTGATTAGGATTAGGAGATTGTATAAAGCAAGCAGGCTCAGCGCTCGAGATGTTGTTACGATAAGCCATTGATTAGCACCCAGTTGTATATTGCTATGAAGGATTCAAGGAACCTCTTGATGAAGTAGAGGTTGAGCGGTGTTGGAAGTTGTTGTAGAAGCGCCTAAGCTTGGCCTTTTTGGGTTCCGAAACCATCTTTCGATACGTTTCCTTAAGGAGAGCTCTGCATCAAGAGACGATCCTGTGAAGGAACATCTGAAGCTTAGAACCTCCTTTAAATCAACATCTCTAGCAGCCCAGATGATGAGCTGCTCACCTACCAGCTTACTCTTAGTCTCTTAGGCTTCG
>Ga0105155_1000525_pt1 | contig 13275 bp, 5 predicted proteins | sample SSWtaG_2_FD_89589 | JGI IMG/M metagenome (GOLD analysis project Ga0105155, IMG submission 89589) | Hot spring microbial communities from Sandy's Spring West, USA to study Microbial Dark Matter (Phase II) - SSWsed_130316 | ecosystem: Environmental > Aquatic > Thermal springs > Hot (42-90C) >...
CTCAAAGAACCTGACCTTGTGGAAGCAACACGGTTCGGATGTCCTTCGCGGCAACTTGCTCGTCATCCCGATGGATGGTTCGTTGCTTTATGTTGAGCCGCTGTTTTTGGTCGCAACGGAAACAAGGTTGCCTGAACTGAAGCGGGTAATCGTCGCTAACCAAAAGGATGTCGTCATGGACAAAACCCTACCACTCGCTCTCACTCGTTTGATGAAAGGGCGTGCCGAAATTGAAGCGAGCGAAGAAATGGCTTTGCCGCAACCTCAACCAACCATCACATCTTCACTTGCAATGCAATTGAAACCATTAGCAGAACGGTTAGAGCAAACTCTCATGCAAGCAGAAGAGAGCCTAAAGCAAGGGGATTTCGCCCGCTTCGGCAAATTGCTTCAACAAGCCCGACAATTGGCAACTCGGCTGAGGGAGCGAATGGAACAAACGGCAGGAGATTAAGTTAGGCTTCAGCAACAAAATTCAAACGCAAACCGGTGCCCGAAAGTCAAAAGTTTCATCACCATGCTATAGGCTTTAGCCCGTAGTTGATGACGAAGAAATTGAGCGCCAACTTTAGCCGGCGAATTTTCTTGGAGGGTCGGGTTCCTGCCCGACCGCAAAATTTCAGCACACCAGGAGCCGTGCCATCCGAATTGACGCCGAATGAATTCGGCGCTTTAAAAGTTCGTCATCAACCACTGGCTAAAGCCAGTGGCATGGTTAGTTTTAGAACACTCTCATAAGCAAAGAGTTTTTCTGGATGGTAGTGCTCCTGCACTGCCGAAAAATTTTCTGCACATCAGGGGATGTGCCCTTCAGTTTTGTCAACCTGCTTTAGCAGGATTTGTCTTTGTAGCCACCTAAAAACGAGACATGGGACAAGGGACGCGGGACACAGAAAAATCAGGAAAGCGAAGTTCCTGACAAGACGAGGGCGCTAAATTTGGACGCTGATGGGTTCTCCCTTTTCCGCAGCAGCATAAATGGCGTCGGTGATTTGTTGGACGATTAGTGCTTGCTCCAAAGTTGTGGCGGGCGAACGGCGCTCCAAAACCGCTTGGACGAAATCGTTGACAACGCCTTCGTGAACCATGTCCCAAGTTTCATCACCCTGCCAAATGACTTTCTGGACAACCCCTGCCTCTGTGCTCGCTTCGTAGAAGGTGATGGTCTTTCCTCGCTCTGGAATCATCCTGAATCGCAGCGAACCTTTATCGCCGATAATTTCCCATCCGTCCTCAGGTGCTGTCGGCATGTATTCGCCTCTCTCGTAAGCGATTGTCAAACCATCGTCGCACAACAAGAAAGCAGCCACATGGGTTTCAGCATCTGAACCAGGTGCGACATGGGGCTCAAAGGGTGGCGGAACTATCCACATGTTTGCCGTGACCCATTTTGGTTTCAGTTGCCAGTCAAACAGTGCAAGCAAGTAGTCAAGGTCATAACAGCCCCAGTTCATCAAAATCCCTCCACCGTTCAAATCTCGCCTCAACCTCCAAGCGGGCGGCGTCGTTTTGGGCGGACCTTCATCGGGCTTTGCTGCTCTGATGCGGATGAGCCTGATTTTCCCCAAAGCGTTGCTGGCAAGGAAGGACTTGACAACTTGAAAACTGGGGAGAAACCGATGGCGTGAAGAGCAACAGCCAGCAATCAAATTCCCTTTTGTGGCAATCATCTGCTTCACTTCTTCAGCGTTCATCGCCACAGGCTTTTCAACGAGGACATGTTTTCCGTGGGCGAAGGATTTGAGTGCAATGGCGGTTCGCCCCGCAGTTTGGAAAGCCAAAATGACAGCATCAACATTAGGGTCATTGAGCAAATCGTCGGGGTTTGCGTAAAATTTCGGGACACCAAATTGATTCGCTGCTTCCTTAGCCGCTTCTTCCCTGATGTCGGCGACGGCGACGACTTCCGCTGAAGGGTTTTTGCTGAGGCATTTCAAATGCACACGACCGATGACCCCGCAACCGATAACTCCGACCCGAACTTTCTTCATCGCCCAAGACCTCCTCACAGAGAGAAAAAAAAATTTTGCCCTTGTCGGCTCGTCATTCATTTTGTCACCGACAAGGGCAAAAAGGGCGAGGAGGCAAAGTGGCTCTGGGTCAATTGGTTATTGCCATGCGCCTGTTCCAAATCTGGCTTAGTGCGCGGCGAATTTGCTGATGAGTTGCTGGTTTCGTCAACACAAGGTCAATTGCTTCTTTCACTTCTTCTGACCTGATACGGAAGCCCCATCCTGAGAGCAAGATGACCGGCGTGTCTGGTGAAATTGCTTTGATTTTTCTGGCAACGGTCAAACCGTCCATCCCCGGCATCCCCAAGTCTGTAATGACTACATTGAACGGACTGCCCTGAATTTGAGCCAAATGGAACATTTCAAGCCCTTCTTCGCCATCGGCAGCAGTGAGGACGAGATGCCCATCCTTGCGGAGAAGCAAAGCGAGTGTTTCCCTAACTGAAGGTTCATCGTCAATGACCAGCAATTTCAATGAAGGCACTTCTCCCGGCGGGAGTTCAAAGATTTGGGCGACATTGCTTGGCAACCAGAGCCTGACGATTGTCCCTTCTCCCAAAGCGCTGTCAATTTCCATGAACCCTTCGTGTCGCTGGACAGTCCCATAGACAGCAGCCAGACCCAATCCGCTGCCCTTTTCGCCTTTCGTTGTGAAGAAGGGTTCAATGGCTCGTCGTTTTGTCTCCTCGTCCATTCCGATGCCTGTATCGCAAACTTCCACGACAGCCCAAGCCCTTCCGCCTTTGTCCCTTCGGTAGGTGCGAATTGTCAAAGTTCCACCTTCGGGCATTGCATCAACAGCGTTGATGATGAGGTTGATAATTGCCTGTCTAATTTCGCTCGGGATACCCGTCAGTGGTGGTAAGTCTTCAGCCAGTTCAAGTCTCGCCTCAATCACAATCCCTTTCTCTCTCGGCATGTTGAACCACTTCGGCTTTGTCATCATCAAGGCGTCATTGCAGATGGCGTTCAAGTCCACCGGCTCCAGCACCTCCCCGCTACTTCTCATTCGGTAGAACTCTCTCATCCTCTGAACTGTTGCAGTGATGTCGTTTGCCGACTTGAAAATCACTTCTGCAGCGTCTCGGACGACTGGGTCGTTGTGTTCAAGCAAAATTTCGGCGAACCCTTGAATGGGCACGAGGGCATTGTTTATGTCGTGGGCAATTCCGCTGGCAATTTGCCCCAAAGCCCTAAGCCTTTCCTGTTCTATCATCCGCTCCTGAATTCCCCTCAGTTCCTCATATGCCTGTTGGACTTGCTGGAACAGAGAAGCGTTTCGGACGGCGATGGAAAGGTAATCACAGAAGGAATTGAGGAACTCGGTATCTTGCTGGGAGAAAGTCTCACCCCTTCGGCAAATAGCAATCATGCCCCACAGTTGGCTTGAATCGCCAACGCCTCGCAGGAAAATTGAGCGGTAGCCCAACTCAGTCAATTCCCTTACTGACGAACCGACGGATTGAGGGAGGTCATTGACTAAAACGCTTTCTCCCGTCCAAAGTCTGTCTTCTATGAGAGGGAAGCCTTGCCGTTTGAGAGCACTGCCAATGCTTAATCTCAAAACCCGAAGCAAATCTTCCGCTTCCTCGTTTGCGCCTTCAAGGACAAAAGCATCGCTTTCCTCTTGGTATCGGAAAACGATGATGGCGGAGTTGGGATAAAGATGCGAAATCTCGGACACGGCAATTTGGATGATGCTCTCTATGTCCAGCCTCATCACGAGAGACCTTGCCGTCGCCTGCAAGGCTTTAAGCCTTTGCTCCGTGTGAACTTTTTCAGTGATGTCCAAGACAAAGCCTTCGTAGTAGAGCACTTTGCCGCTATCGTCCTTAACTGCCCTCGCCCACTTTGCGACCCAGCCGATGCTCCCGTCCTTGCGTTTGATTGGGTAACGGTAATCAGCGACAAACCCACACTCAACCATTAGCCTCTTGAACCGATCTCGGTCTTCAGGGTTGAGGTAAATTTGGGTTGGGATGTCAAGAGCCATCAGTTCTTCAACGCTGCTGTAACCGTTGATGCGGGCAAGGGTCTGATTCGCCATCAAGAAGCGACCATCGGGAGTGCTTCGGTAGATGCCGACGACGGCGTTTTCAAACAAACTGCGAAACTCTCGCTCTGAGCGGCGAATTTGCTCCTCTGCCTCCTTGCGTGCGATGGCAAAGGCAAGGTGATGGGCAATTATTTGAGCCATGTTAATTTCATCCTCGGAAAATCTTCGCGGTTGGCTGAAAGAAACATTAAGCCTGCCAACCAGTTTGCCTTGAGAGATGACTGGAACGCACAAGTATGAGCCAACGCCTTCGCTCAGAAGGACTTCCTGCAGGCTACCCAACTCCGACGCTTTAGCCACATCGGAAACTGTCAGGGGTCGTTCCTGCAAAACATTCGGCGATTGCGACAGAAATTCCTCAATCGCTTTTCTGCCACCTTCGGACAAGCCTTGAGCCCTTTCAACCCTCACCTTGCCGTCGTGGTCAATGAGGGCAATGAAAACTTTGTCAGCATTCAATGTCGTCTTGGCGCATTCTACGACTTCACCGAAAACCTCGTCAAGTCCATCAGGTTGTTGGAGCGCAGATGCAAGCCTATAGAGGGCTTGAAGTTGAGCAACCCGATGGGTCAAAAGTTCCTCGGTTCGTTTGCGGGCAGTGATGTCCATAGCGAAGCCCTCGTAGTAAAGCAACCCGCCGTTAGCGTCGTAAACTGCCCTCCCACTTATAGCAGCCCAAATCTTGCTCCCGTCCCTTCGCTTCAACGGGACGATGAAGTTTTGAACTGAGCCTTGTTCTTCCACCATCCGTTTGAAGTCTTCCCGATGGGCGGGGTCAGCGTAAATTTGGGTGGCGAGGTCGGTAACGGAGTAAATCAGGTTCTCAGGGTTATCATAGCCGAGCATTTTTGCCAAAGCGGAGTTCGCCATTAAAAACTTTCCGTCAGGAGTAGTTCGGTAAATCCCAACGATTGCGTTTTCAACCAATTCGCGGAACTGCTTCTCTTGCTCCAATTGCCGTTGAATTGCCTTTTGTCGCTCAATCACGCTGCCGAGCAAAGTTCCCGCAATTTTCAAGATGGCGATGTCCACATCATCCCAATATCGTTCCTCGCGATGCGAACTGAGTCCCAAAATCCCCCACCATCGGCTTTCAACGAAAATAGGGACGACCAAAACAGACTTGACGCCGCGCTTTTCGTAGAATTGCCGATAGGGTTCTGGAAGGGTTCTGGTGATGCAGGAAACCCCCTCTCCTGTTTTCATCGCCTCAATTTGGTAGGGGATTCCGACTTTGCTCAGTATGAATTCGCGCTCATCCTCAACGAGACCATCAACGCTCCAAATGCCAATGCAATTTAAAAACTCTTGACCTTGTTCGTCGGTCTCAAGTTGTGCGAGGAAGGCTCGGTCAGCATTTGCAACCCTGCCTATGTCCTCCAGAAAAACAGGTAGGACGCCGTGCCAGTCCGTTGATGCCAAAAGTTGAAAAGCAAGTTGAGAAAGGGTTGCCAAATAGCGGTTGCGCCGTTGCTGCTGCGATTCCAAAATCACTCTCGCCACAAGGTCTGCTATTTCGCCAGCAAAAGCCACCTCATCGCTTGCCCATTGTCGCTTCGCTTTGTGCTCGCAACAAACTATCCCAACGACTTTCCCCTCAACACGAACTGGCGCATCCATAGTCGCTTCAATTCCGTGAAGTCGCCAATAGTCTTCCAGTTCATCGGTCCTCGGGTCAGTCAGAACCGAATCAGTTGCGATCACCCGTTCCTCGTCAAGGGAGACGGTGTAGGTCAAGTAATGGCTCAAGGGCAAAACCGTTCCTTCTAATTGCTCACTGACATCGCTTGCTGCGGCGACACAGTAAGTGTATTGTTGGTCGGGCGAAATCTGCCAAATGCTGACTTGGCTAACTTCCAAAGCCTCCTGAGAAGCCTTCGCAATCAAACGCAGTTGGTCGGTCAGGTCGTTGTATTGCGGCAATTCCTTGTTGAGCCAAAGTAACGTGTCGCGGAAGCGGTTTGCCCTCTCTTGCGCTTTTTTCTGCTCCTCCCAGTTGTCAATCATGGTTATCAGCATCCCAGCCTGCTGCCGAACCAACTCAAGGGCTTGAATTTCCTCGTCAGAGAATTGCTCTTGCGATGTGCCAACGAAGAGTGCTCCCACGGGCTTACCTTCCGCAAACAAGAGAGCGCCCCAGCAAAGTTGAATGTTCAAAGCACTTTGCAAGGTTTGAACTATTGTTCCCTCTTCGGTTAGGGAGAAGAACTCACGGCAATCTGCGCTGATGTAGGCGTAACCTCTTTGAAGCCGCTGAATGACAGACCCCGACAAATTCAACGCTGAACCATCATCTCGTTGGCTCAAAAATTCCCGCAATAATCGCTGAGGAGCATAGCCAGCCATTGAGAAGGACTGAAGTTGTTTGTCAAACCGAAAGACGATTGCCACAGAGAAACGAAACTCTCGGATAATCGCTTCAGCCAACTCTTGGAAAACAGATGCAGCGTCACGGGTCTCAAGGAAACGCTCAGAAAGGGAGTGGGAAATTTCCGTCAGTTTGACGGCAAGTTCACTGCCAGCAATCTGCTGCCAGCGCATCAAAATGAACGCAACTACAATCGCCAACAAAACAAAAGCACCGAAGTGCATTAACCGAAACGAACTTGCATTCTTCACCAATTCCGCTGACGGGACGGAAACAATGAGTTGCAATGGCACTTCATTCAGGTCAGCGGAAGCATAAAATGGCTTTGAAATGCCTGCTTGATGCGCTCCCTTTACCCTGAAGAGAACATCTCCCTTGACCGTCGCAAGTTCAAAGGATGCAGGGAATGGGAAAACGCAAAGTCGCTGCGAAAGTTCATCAAGCCGATAAAGCGCCCATAACTCTCCACACTTCTTATCGTTGATTGTCAAGTCAGTCCCGATCCCCAAAAGAGAAGGTTCACCGTTTGCTCCCGCAAACAAAGCGACATTACACGGATGGTTTTTCAAGGGTGCTTTCCATAAGGATCGCAATGGCGGGAGGTTCGCGCCCAAAGGCATTACCGCCACAGGTTGCCCTTTATCGTCAACGACCACCCAGAAATCAGCCATGACAGATTTCCTCATCTCGTCAATCCAGTTGCCAGATTGACGGAGAATAACGCTCCGTTTCAAAGGGGCAAACAAGTCTTCGTAAATGCCCATTGTCCTTTGGAAAAGCAACTGGTGGGCGACAGACTCAACGAAGTCGTCCCACCTTAGCGCGGCGCTTGAAACAGCCGATCTCACCCCTTGAGTGTTGGCTTGCCAGACAAAATAACGGATTCCACCGTCAGCGAACAAGAACACAGCGACGACCGTCACCGCCCCAAGAAGCCATTGCCAGTTTTTCTGAATTCGCCATGCCATCACCGTCAGCCTCCTGACGGATCGGTTTTTTCGTTGCTTAAGTTTAACTAAACTTCAACAAAACGCAAGGGCTAAAGTCACTTTGGTCACATGGGTCACGAACTTTAGTCGCGTGCTCTGAAAAGTCCAGAGAGTAGCGAGTCTGGAGGGCAGTATTCCTGCACTGCCGAAAAATTTTTCGGCGCGTCAAAAAGTGCCCTTTAGTTTTGTTAGCCTTAGAGATGGTGGTTCGTAAGGTCGGAATCTTGCCTGACCGAAAAACCTCAGCGCAGAAGAAGCCGTGTCATCCGCTGAAAAGCAGCGCTATCGTTTCCCATTGAGACAGAAAGTTGATGGCAGAATTTAGCATGTGCGAAAAGTTCACCGACTTTTCAATTCCTACAAGGTGAGTAACGATGGGGCAAAAGCGCATTCTCGTTTGGCTTCTCGGTGTCGCCCTTTGGGCTTTGCTTCGTGGGTTATTGCCTTTGCTGCCTGTTCCTTTGTCTTTGTTGCCGTTAGTTTGGTTTTTGGCTGTAGTTGCTGGCGTTGCTTTGGTGGTTTGGTTAGCGTTTGAAGCGGGAAGGATTGTGGAGGCGAGATGGGCAGGACTTTTCGGTTTGATTGCGGTAGGGACAAGAATAGGGTTAGCGTTTCTCCCGTTACCGAAAAGCCTTGTTGCGCAAGTGACGGTCGGGTCAATTGCCGACGCACTCGTTTTGGTGGCGGCTTTACTTTTGGGCTCTTCAATTTCCATGTTCATTCGCCACGCCAACTTGCTTCCTCCTGTTGCCATTGTTCTCACCGTCGTTGACATTTGGACTGTCTGGCTTGGTGGGTTCGTTGCCCGAATCCAGCAGAAAGCCCAAGAGGGCGTTGTCATTGCTCAAAGGGTCATTGAAGCAGCAACCGTTAAGATGCCAACAGTTGCGACCGCTCAATATGCTCATGTCGGCATCCCTGTCATCGGCATAGGTGACTTGTTTTTTGCAGCCTTTCTTTTCGCCTTGCTTTGGAAGTTCGGCTTGAACGCCCGAAGCGCTTTTGTCCTCTCGGTCGTTTTCGTTACCGTCGGGTTAATGTTTGCCCAACTCCCTTTCGTTCCTTTCGGTGTCCCCGGCTTACCTTTCATTGTGCTGGCGATTTTGCTTCCCAACCTGAAATCCTTCCAATACACGCCCGAAGAGAAGAAAGCCCTTTTGATCGGCGCTGCCTTTCTCTTTGGTCTCCTTACCCTTTTCAGCCTGATGGTCAGGCGGTTGTGACCGCGATAAGTAAAGTTGCCTGTCCCTTTCTCCTTGTCCCCTGTCCCGTGCCCCATGTCCCATCTTCACAGCGACACACCTTCAACCGTCCAAATCTGGAACTCCCTGTGCCCGTTCAACTCCGCTTTGCAAGGTTTTCCTGAGGCAACTTTGAGCAACTCCTCAAAGATGAGCCTTCCCACTTCCTCAATCGTCGCTTCGCCGTCAAGAATCAAGCCAGCATTTATGTCAAGGTCATTCCTCATGCGCTCGTAGGTGGGCGTGTTGGAAGCGATTTTGATGACTGGCGCAATTGCGTTCCCGATGGTCGTGCCTCTCCCTGTGGTAAAGCCAACAATTTGTGCGCCTGCTGCAACCAGACCAGGCGTTGACTCTTGGTCGTAACCTGGACCTTGCATCAAGTAAAGCCCTTTACTCGGCGGCAAATCGGCGTATCCAATGACGCCTTCAACTCTTGTTGTCCCAGCCTTTGCGATTGCTCCCAAGGACTTGACAGTGATGTTGACGAGCCCGCCTTCAATGTTCCCCGGCGATGGGTTTTCGTCCAAATCGTGTCCGAACACTCCCACATACTCGCGGAACCATTCAACCGCTTCAAAAATTTGCCTTGCAACCTCTTCGTCTTTCGCCCTCTCTGCGAGCAGGTGCTCGGCTCCGTAGATTTCTGGCACTTCGGTCACAATCACGGTGCCGCGACAGCGGATGAGCAAATCAGCAGCATAGCCGAGGGCTGGGTTTGCCGTTATTCCTGAGAAAGCGTCTGAACCTCCGCACTTGACACCCAAAACCAACTCGCTCGCTGGTGCAGGTTCTCTCTGACATCGGTTTGCCAACTCCAAAAATTCGCCCACTATGTCAAGCCCTTTCCTCACAGTTGCTTGAGTGCCACCGCATTCTTGAATGCTCAAAGTCTTGACAGTTTTCTTTTCGCTCAGGGGCTCAATGTATTTGCTGAAGGCTTCAAGGTTCGCTTTTTCGCAGCCAAGTTCAATGACGATTGCCGCTGAAGTGTTGGGGTGTTCAATGTATCGTGCGAGCATCTTAAAGGTCATTTCAACAGGAGTTCCGAGTGGACAACCGCAGCCTTTGTTGTGGGGCAAGGCGACGATGCCGCTTACATTCGGGAAATCTTCAGGAGACCAAAGGAGTCCTTCCGCTTTCAGGGCAATTTGCAATGCTTCCGTTGAAGAACACATACTTGTCGGTGCAACGACAATGTAGTTGCGAGTTCCAAACTTTCCGCCGTTGCGCCTGTAACCCTGCCAAATTGGAATTTGTTCGTCTGGAAGGTGTTGTGGCGGTTCATTCTTTGATGCCGGGACGACAGCCCGTTGGGGCAACTCATCACTGATTCGTTCCCGCTTTATCAACTCGCCAACCCGAATTCCCAAAGATGTGGCGAAGGGTTGACCATACTGCTTGATTGGCGTTTGTGGGGGCAAGTCAACGAGGGCAAATCTGTGTCCTGGTGCGATATTCTCACGAACTTCAATTTCCCGCCCCTGCCAAATCACAACGGTGCCAGCAGCAATTTGAGTCTTCGCAACTGCCACATTATCGTCTGGGTGGACGACCAAAGCAACTCTCTCAAGGGCAAACTTCACTGTCACTCACCCCTCTATGTCCTGCGATTAACGAGGCGTTTTTGGTAGGCTTCATTGACTTATCCGTCCCATTCGCTCTAAGGGGAAATAGCGGAAGACGACTTTGCCCTCAATCAAGTCAAGGGGGACGGGACCGAAATCTCGGCTGTCATTGCTGGAAGGTCGGTTATCACCCATCACGAAAACTGCGTCTTTCGGGATATGCCACATCCCATATTCTTCCACGATGCCGTTGACATAGGGTTCGTTGAGTGGGACGCCGTTGATGTAAACCCTTCCTGCCCAGATGATGAGGGTTTCGCCCGGCAAACCTATGACCCGTTTGACGAGCCAATCCTTTTTCGTGATTGGGTCGCGAAAGAAAACCAAGTCGCCGCGATTGGGAAGGTTGCTGGGAGTGAAGCGAATTCGCCTGACGATGACTGCATCGCCTCTTTCCAGCGTCGGCTCCATTGACGAAGAGGCTATTATCGTCGCAACGAACATGAACTTGAAAAGCAACCAAACCTCAAACCCGAAGACAAGCAGCAGCACCAGAAAAACCCAAAACCAAACATCCCTAACGCCCCGCTTTTTAGTTAGCCAGTTTTCCTGCGGGACAGGTTTCATTTCTTCGTTCATTTCGCTCACCGAGTGTAAACGAAACAAACGCCGTCAAGCCCGAACGGGACGAAGTGGTAACCCCAGACCCAACCTTGCTCGCCCTCAAAGTGCCAAGGACCTGTGAACAGGATTTCCTCGCCACGATGGTGCGGACCGAGCAAGTTTCTCAAACTGCCCACAAGTTTGATGCTCAACTTGTTCCGCTTCCTAACATGTTTCGTTACATCAAACCGATATGGCGACCACGCCAAAACTCCACATTTCTTCCCGTTCAGGTTGACCTCAGCGACGATGGCGTGGCAACCGTCAAGGACAAGCCAAACCCTGTTTGCACCAATTTCCGACGGAGAAGGCAATTCAACTTCGGTGCTGAGTGAAATGCTGCCAGCAAAGAAGGGGAAGCCTTGATTGACCAAGTTGCCACTTTCAACCTCTCGGATAGGTGAACGGATTACAAAATCTGTCTCGCCAGTTTGCCAAACACTGAAATCGCCGAGGATGTAAACAGCCTCAACTTCAAGTGGTGGCTTGTAGTCGCACTCCAAAAGCAACTCGTTCGTTCCTTCTTTGAGCAACCCTCGGATGTCAATCCGTTGGAATGCGAAGTTGAGCCAATGACCTTCCGGTTTTGATGGGACGAGGGACAGGGGACGCGGGGCGAGAGAGGGGACGCGTTTACCATTCAAGCGGATGCGATATGCCTGCGGTTGCTCAATGACGAGCCAAAGGGGTGAATCTGCCGGCGGAAGTTCCTCAACAGCGAACTCGAACCGAACTTCAAGGTGGCAAGGTTCAGCCTTGCGGATGAGCCTGTTGCAAAGCCAAGTCGTCGGCTGCTTCTCAACCCATTCGCCGCCGTCAATGCGGTAGTCGCAGTAATCCAAAGTCAAGGCGTTGAGTTCGTGAGGTTCCACTCGCCATTTGGGACACAGAGAGATAGCGTGGACGACATCGTTCTGGGTTGGACGAGGTAGGGCTTGGGATGTGTCGCCCAAAATCGGTTCTCTTCGCTCGTCCACAACGAGCAAGTATGATTGGGCGGAAGCGAAGGGAAGTTCAGCAGCAAGTTTGTCTCCTTCTTTTTGAACGGGCAGTGGCTTAACCTCTCCCGTCTCAGCGTTCCAAAGTTGAACTTGACCGTTGACGGAGAACTCAACCTTCACTGTGAACTCCTCGGCATTTCGTTCGGTGTTGACGATGTAAAACAACCTTCGTCCGCCACCCAAGTCCCTCTCTTGACAAGCAATGTTGGTCGCTTCCTTGCCTTCACGCGAAATTGAAATGTGCCGCTCAACCAACTTGCCCACAGCCCTAATCAACGCCTCAGGCTCGTTTTTGACGACCTTCGCCTTTCGCTTAAGGAATCGGGCAATCCGCTCATCAGGTTCGCCGTTAATCCTTTCAGGCAGCGGTTCAACTGCAATTATCTGTCCGCCGTTCTCGGCAAATTGCCTTAGCAACTCCAATGTGCTGTCAAACCAAGTTATGCTGGGAGGGACAATGACAACCTTGTAGGAGCACAAACCGACACACAATTCGCTGCCTTCAACTTTCCCGTGCCTCTTCAAAATGGACTCGTCGCCGAAGTCAAAGTCGTAATGGTGTCCGATGAGGGTTCTGACAAGCGTTAGAAGTTGCTGGTTAAGGTTTTCGCAAGGGGAACGGTCTTCAGGGTGGTAAACGCACCAAGCGCTGCTGATGGGATGCAAAACGAGAATGTCAGTGACGGGACGACCTTGCCGAAGCATGAAGGTTATTCGGGCAAACAGGTTGTTGACGAGATGCCAATACCGCCAATAAGGTTGGTGGTCAAGGAAGGAAGGTGGGAAATCGCGTTTCCTTGCTCCACGCAAACTGTAAAGGCACAAATGCTGGCAGACATAGTCAACTCCCAAGACGAATTGCCACTCAGCCATCCACCTTTGGTCTTCCATGCTGGCGTTCCAACCGCTCGTCCCGAACATCTCGCTCAAAACCCGACGCCCGAATTGTCTCGCTACGGACGAACACTGTTTCATTGTCAAGGGCGTTAGGAGGTTGCGACCGAGTTGGTCAATTCCCGGAAGTTGCATGAACTCATAGTGAGGCATCACTGCGCCAATCCAAGCGATTTGCGACCAAAGGGTGTCCTCTGCCATCAAGTGCCCTGTGAGTTGGAGACCATTCGTTTCGCACCACTCGTAAACGCGCTTGGTGAAGTTCTCAACGAAAAGTTCCGTCATCGTCCGCAAGTAATCGTGCCTGACCTTCTGCCAATCACGACCGTTTAAGTTAACCTCGTAAAACAGGCTTGGCAAGTGTGGCATCAAATCGTAGCCTCTTCGGTTGAAAAACTCGCGGGGAAACTCTTCCGTCCAGCCATAGGCTTGCCTGTTACAACTCGGTTCGTCGGTGAAAATTCCCGGGATGGTTTTGCCGAA
>Ga0105155_1000534_pt1 | contig 13199 bp, 26 predicted proteins | sample SSWtaG_2_FD_89589 | JGI IMG/M metagenome (GOLD analysis project Ga0105155, IMG submission 89589) | Hot spring microbial communities from Sandy's Spring West, USA to study Microbial Dark Matter (Phase II) - SSWsed_130316 | ecosystem: Environmental > Aquatic > Thermal springs > Hot (42-90C) >...
GATATAGGCAATACTGAAAAGGCGTTGCTATTAAATCCTCACACTAGCGTTTTGGAAGCCAAAAATTTATAAACTCACTCTTTCTTTTTTTGCATGCCAGACCGTCCCATAAATATACCCCGTGGAAACGTTGCTGTAGGTGGGTATGTCGCGGCGACTTAAAAAAGAGCTGGAAAAGGAAATGTCTGAACTGACTAATATTAGCTTTACCGAAGCGTGCCGGCGCTTGATACGTATGTGCCGCGATAATCCCGACTTATGTCAAAAATACATGGTACGGGGTGGGCCATGAATAGGAAGTTGATACCCGAATATTTCATCGTTTACAAAAAGAGAGGTATTTTGAGATGGCGAGATCCCTTTGATGTTATTGACGGCCATTATTTATGCATTAAGCGTGTTTCAGAAGACTTGTATTACATAGAGACCGCCAGCCAGCCAGAAAATGGCAAATTCTGCCGAGAGATTTACCGCATAGGTTATACTAGGCGCGTACATGTCAAGCCCAGCTTGATGCCTGACGGCACATATATTTTACTGGGTTTTCAAAACGGTAAAGGTTTCTTGAAAAGATATGCCTAAAGAGTTGCGTTATACTGAAGAGATACTGCGGTGTTTGAAGCATAAACGTTGTATGTTGTATAGCGATCTTGTAAAATGTGCGTCGGACGCTCTTGTTTTATCGCCCGCGACGGTGGATAATTATCTGCGCGAACTTATCAAGAGCGACAGACTCGTGGTGATCCAACTGCATCGTGATATGCGTGTGGTCTGCGGTCGTGGTTTTTACTCTTTTAATACTTTTTTGAAATCCATAGAGGGCAGGGTGCAACAATGCATAAGTTCAAAATCTTTTAAAGTTAAAGATGTATGCCAATGTTTATTTCAAACCTCTAAATGCAATTCTACCTACTTTTACCAAACATATTTTATGCTGTTAGGCATATTAAATCAACTCATAAAAGCCGGGGCCATAAGAGGCTACAAAGTATATCAGACATCTAAAGGTCTGCGCGTATGGTTGATATAACATCTCCCGGCAAATACTGGGAGGTTTACAAGATACTTTACATACATAAATGCTTAAGTGTGTCGCAGATATACTGGAAAGTAAACTACAATTATGAAGCAATTAGAAATATACTGAAAATTCTCCGTAAATATGGATTGGTTTACAATAAGGGAAGAGTTTGGTGCATTTCGGAATCAAATTTTGATGATGGGTTTACCGCCGAAATTCTCGTCGGCAGATAAGCGAAAAGTTTATAAATTTCCTCTTTTCTTACAGCTATGCCCAAAAAAGAAAACCAAGAGTTCAACAAAGAGGAGTTCGTCAACAAGCTGAAACAAGCAGTTTTTTCAGAGCCGTGGGGGGCCGCCGTGTTATATGATTCAGGAACCGTGCGGTTGGAGGTGGTTAGGATCGAGGAGAGCGATAACGTGATGGTACGGCTTGCCGGACAGAAGCCGGGCAACGCGCTGAAGCTGACGACGAAAGAGCACATCTATGACGTTATGGAGATCTTCAAGGCGCTGTTTAACAATGAGGACAATCTAAGGGATAAGTTAGAGGCGGTAATGGAACTACTGCCTGAGCGGAAACAAGGCAGAAGGGTGGTGTTATGAAACAGCAGAAAAAAGAGAAGCTGGATATCGAACCGCTTCTTAAAAAGTACAACGAAACGCGCGAAAGAGTATTGAGTGAAGGCAAGCAATATGCGATAAAGATAGCGGATGAAACAAACGAGGATATAACGATAAAGTACAGGCTGGTTCTGCGCGCTACGGCTCGGGGCATTGTACACACCCTCGAGATCATGGACGCCACGGAGGAAAGGAGTGCAGTACAGATACCGCTGATGGGCAACTGGGAAGCCGTTTTGGCACATGCACAGCGCGTGTTTGCCTCAATGACTTTGGAGAAGTATAAAGAGGTAATGGAACTTCTGATAAAATTGAGGGAGCACATTAGGGGAGGAGGAGGAGGCGTCCAAGAGGTGGAATAAGACAGTTATTTTTTAAAAACGTCCTTTATGTACTGACTTATGATAGTTCAAAACATCGAAGTATCGAGTGTTATCATCCCAAAGAATTATCTTTTTGTCAAACACAAAAAAAATACATGTGAAGCGATTAGAATAACTAGAATAATGCTACCTATCGTTGTCAAAAAAACAGAACAGGGATATGTGCTTCTCGACGGTCTTGAACGGGTTTACTGCGCGAAAGAGTTGGGGATGAGGCAGATTCCTGCACTAATTATCGAGGATGAGAGAAGTGACATCATAACGTTTACGCTGAATTGGGTCAGAGGAAGAATCTGCGGTATTGATGTGCTGATGTATACATGGCAGTTGCTTCAGTCTTATGACGCCTCCATAGTAAAGCCTGTGTTGGGAAAAAGCTGGGAAACGCTGACGAAGTACAAAAATGCCGCCGAACATATAATTGCGCTTCAGCTTTCTTCGGATGATTTCGCCTCACTTAGAGAGGCATGTGTTCCTGTAAGAAAGCTGATATACTGCGCCTTTAATTCGCATGAAAGAGACGAGTTTATGTCTTGTGCGCTTTCGAAGACAAAACCGCGGTTGAAGAAAATAACATATGATGCAATAAGGACAGCAGTTATGCTGGAGAAAGATGAGGAATTAAAAAACGTAATCGAAATCGTGCAGACGCTGGGCAAAGAAACGGTAGAAAACATCATTGAGTTGGTAGCTCTCATGAAAAAGACATTATGTTCAAGACTAGATTACTACAGGAGATATATGGTGATGGAAGACTATAGGCTGTTGAAGAGGATATGTCAAGAGAGCTGAAAGTCAGGAACGCGTTCCGGGCGTTCAACTCTCCTCGGATTTTATATTATCTTATTATAACTGCTTTAGAACACTCGTCAGGAACGCGTTACCAAACTCGAATCGAATTCGGGTTCGTTTTTGGCCATGGGCTTTACTGAGGACGTCAGGGAAATATTAGGGAAGCTCACCAAGGAGTTCGAAAGGAAGAAGAAAGACGTGGGGATATCACTGCTTGCGGGATGCCTCAGAGCCGCATACTACAAGATAACTTCAGGCGTTGATTCCATTACCGATAAGATGCTGTACGGAACAGAACACCACCACTGGTTTGCGCGTACGGTGCCTGCGCTGTTTGCAGAAAAGGGCTACAGGTGTATAACTGAGCTGAAAGTTTCATTCAACGAAATCCGAGGCTATGCCGACATGTATTGCGAAAAAGACGGAAAGCGCTACGTCGTTGAGGTAAAATTCACAAGCAACCCAAGCAGAAGCAACCCGTTTTTACAACATTACAGGAAGCAAGCCAAGTACTACGCCTCTATCTTAAACGCAGACGCCCTTCTCCTTCTGCTTGATTACAACATCTCTAAGTATTACTTAGAGTTGATAATGCTCAGCGAGCAAGAACGACGTATGTTGCTGGCTGAAATGGAGGAGAGGTACAACGCCTTAAAATCAGGTAAGGAGCCGCCGCCGGAGCCCGGCAAATGGTGCAAATTCTGTTTCTGGAGAAAACAGTGTCTTAACACGCGGTTGTTATGAAAGGCGAATTCGTGGAAAACATAGGCGACGGCAGATTCGCGGTGGCATACAGCGACCGTACGGTTTGGCTTATCGATAATCTTACGGGTACAAAAATCGTTATCTACTACCACCCCTATCACGAGCGCTGGTACATCATGCTGACAGATCTGCAGGGGAACTTCTTGAAGCGGCTCAAGTACATCTCCGCATGCGCCACTGCTGTCTTCGAGTACTGCGCGCGTTCGCAGGAGACAGGCAACCTCTACGTAGACGTGCTGTACTGCGAACCTGTGCACGAAGAAGAGCTCAACTCATACTGGCAACCGTGGCGGCCGATTCTTACAGCATATCGCATGGGAAACAGACGTCCATATTACAGGTGGCTCAGATCTATTATCCCAGATGTGGCAAAATACGTGGCGACGAGAATAAGAGAGTCGTTGGTGACCGCGGAGTTCATGGCGGCAGACGTCATATATTTCACATTTGGCGTTGAGCCTGATTACGTTGGCTATCTCATTACGGGGACTAAGTACTGCGCCAGAGTGCTGTACGGGGTTTACTGCAGAATGCAACCCCCAGAATGCGAGCCCACAGCGTGCCGACATATATGCTCAATAGTCGCTCTGCAGTATGCTGAAGAGTGTAGCAACCAGAGAGAACAGCAGTGTCTTGCAGGCGAGATATTCAAGCCGATCAGCAAACGCGAATATATGAAAGAAGTGGAGAGGTGATATGAAGGACATCTCCATCTTACTAATCGATATTGATGAGGTTGTACTGCCATTTGACAAAGCAAAGTATGAAGCTCAAGCGAAGGCAGTTGTGGAAAGCTTCGGCTATGAGGTCGTGGGCTTCGTTTATCGCCTCTCTACTGCAAAAGGCATACATGTATACGTCTGGGTAACTCCTGAGGTTGAGCCGATGTACGTGCCGCTACTGCAGTATTTGCTGGGCAGTGACTTTAAGCGCGAATGCATCAACTATTTCAGGTGGCGCCGCGGGATTGACCTAAATGTTTTCTTCTTTGCAAAAAAGCGTGTAAAACACAACATCGGCATAAAGATGTCATGTGACCACATGTGCGAAGGCCTCAAGCGCATGATTGCACTTGCGGAAAGCGCTGGAATAAAAAGGGTGGAAATTTGAACTGCTATACTTCCTCCTCTTTCTCCAATTCGTCTTCAAACCAGTACCGCTTCTCTTCGCCTATTTCCCCTCTTTCTCTGGGCTCAGGAGCGCCTTTTGGCTTTACCGTAGCTTTGACCTCAAACACGCCGTATTTAGCCACCAGTTCCGAGATTTTCTGTTTGATGTACTTCTCAAGCTCTTTCCTGCACTCCTCCTTCAGCGCAAACGGGAGATCAAAGGAAAATCTGACTATCATGACTCCTCAAGCTCTCCGCCTTCTTCTTCAGCTTCTTTCGGCTCCGGAGTCCTCTTCATTTGCATCTGCACTTGCACTTGATACTCCCCGCATTTGGCCGCCAGCGTTCTCATGAAGTCTGACATATCTAATTTAAACTCCTCCAACGCCTCTGGAGGTAGGTAAATTGGTATGTCTATCTTGAACTCATATCTAGCCATGGCTGAATCGGAATGCAAATATATATACTTTACCTTTGCGATTCAAACGCTTTCTTCATTTCCTCGATATGTAATTTCGTGACGCAGTTAAGCACGTAGTTCATAGTATACGCCGCTTTCTCCAAACCGAACATCGCCACCAGACTGTCTACATATTTTACAGCCTGTTCGCCGAGTTTAATCCAGCTCATTTTGGAGATGATCTGCACGTTGTATGCGGCTTCAAACGCTTCAGGCTCAGGCGTGAGCGCTTGGAGGACGGGGCCAAACGTGAAGTACTCCCTAATCCTCTCCGCCCCCTCTTCTGCCGCTTTCTTTAGATACTTCTCAAGCGCTTCATAAGTGACTTCCGTTCTAGAACGCCTCTTCCTCCGATACCTCCTCAGACGTATATATTCTTCTTCTTTTTCCTCCTCCGGTTTTAACATCTCCTGCACGTACCCCGACAGCGACGGCCTGGTTAATATAAGCATCCCCTTGAAAACGTAGAAATCGTCTGCATGATTGAGGACTATTAAGAGACGTCTGAAAAAATCTGTGTCCCAATCGCAGACATACTCATACTGATCAATATCGTCAAGTTTAACGCTTCCCAGCTTTGCACATCTCATTCTATCAATTCCGTGACTAGGCTGACAAGAGAACGGAGCATGGACTTGCCGTCATATTGCCGCGGATCGATAAACCGCTGGAATTCGTTGAAAAACGTCTGCAGAAATTCGGTTCCCGGGAGCTCGAACGATGCGGTTTCCCAGAACTCCTCAACTAAATCCGTTTTATGCTCTTCAGCGGATTTTTTCTTAGCCATGTTAAAGAACGGCATCTGGGGATATATAAGTTAACACTGTTCCTAAGTCTACGCCTTCTGGCGGCTTCAGCCTTATCACAGAACCGCTGTATCCTGGCTTTGCCAACTGCCTTCCGGGTTCATATGAATACGGCAGATAAAACAAATAGCCTTCGATGTTGGCAAGAGCCCACCCTGTGATCTTGGTTTCAACGACTACCATCTTCTTCAGCTGGTAATCAGCTGAAATGTATATTATTTCCTTACCTGGTTTTATCAATTCGGTAGCATGCGGAAGCGGCGAAAACATCATGAAGTCTCCCCGCTCATTCCCAGCAGTGAGATGGCCAACAGCTGTTAAAGCGCTGTTTGGGCCGCGGCTGTGTAGATTTTTCACAAGCTTCAACCACGCTATCTCCGCTTTGTTGATATACTCTCCAGGAATTTTGCGAAAAAACAGCTTAAACTTGCACCACATTCCACATTTCAGTATTTTTGTATAACCCGTAACAACTGAAGTCGTTGAGTCAACACGATTTAGGTTCTCGTCCACAAGATAAAGCCTGGGGTTTTTAACCGGTTCGAAGTTGCTGTCAGATATGCAGTGTAACGACGTGGAAACTGAGTTGTCGTGATACTGCAAAACCGGCGAACAGCCCTGTGGTGTGATATAGTAATCCATAAATTTAAGCTTTCCGATATTCTGTAAAGAAAATCCCAAACTTTTTAGCTTTACTTGTTCTTTTTCTCTCATTTCTTTTGTCTTTAAATAAACAATTTTATTATCCAAGTCGACAGCTGATATTTTATTCAGCGCCAGCAGGCGTACCGCTTCCCGGAGAATTTTTACGTTTTTAGGCATGTCAGAAAATAGAAAGGTGAAATATATATTTGATGTGGAAATGGAAAAAAAATTGGATGGTTTTGTTTCAGGACTTACAAGAGACCTCTGAGCCAGTTGACCACCGCCGTGAAGGCACCTCTGCCAAACTTTATCGCTATAACGCCAAGCGTAATGAAGCCGATGATGGTCGCGAAGAGCGTAGAGTTGTTTTGAATGAAGTTAGCTATGCCTTGAACCAAGGCGGCAATCGCGTTCACTATTGCGGTCACCATGTTTTGTAACGCACTGCCTAGATCTCCGCTTTCCGACATAGGTTCAGCGTGTACGTAAGATATATATACTTTTCAGTAAGCGTATATCGATGAGCTTCCCGAACAGCGAACAGGTTGACAGGTTTGTTAAAGAGGCTGTGAGCAAGATGGCAGGCGAGTTAAAGGCACTGGGCTTCAATCCGCTTATTGATATAAACCCCCAAAGGGTGGGAATAATACTGCCCGTTGAGCAGATAGTTGTAAGAATATCCAAATCTATACCGCCGAATGTTTACAAACATATAGACGTAAAGATCGAGGAGAAGACGCTGGGAACCAAAGGATTTATAGTTATCAAAGTCCAGAAGAAGCAATGAGCCAAGAGCAGTTCATAAAAGCGATGATAAAGAGCAAAGTAAGGGTGGAGGATCCCGAAGTGTATGAGAAGCTGGTGGATATAATCTATAAATTTTCATTAGTGCTGATGTATGGAGACACAACGCTTAGGAAGCAAGCGGTTGATGCGCTGTTTTCCGTACTGCCGGAAGAGCTAACGCTTGATATATTGACAAACTACGTTTCGAGAACACTACAGAGATATCAAAAACTGAGTCAGATAGCCTTATCGCTGATACCTAGAACTGCACGTGGAGGCAATGTTGAAGATATGTTCATACAGATGGCATTGGAGATGTTCAAAAGCCAGTATGGAAACCAAAATTTACCGCAGACGCAAAAGCAAACCGAAAAGACACAAGAGTTTGCCCAGATACCTGAGGATCTTAAGAAATTGTTAGAATGAAATGAAGTCGCCGTGGTCATCGAAAAGGTGGAAAATGCAGACTTATATTGCGTTTCATGCGTTGCGCACATATGTTACACTTATTTGCCTAAAGCAGGGGACGGAGGCCGTAGTATCCTTAAGGATAATCAGGTCAAAAGTAAAGTCTGTGCTGAGCTCCGATGAAATTAAAGCCGCGTTTAGAGAGTTCGTTAGGCGCTACAGGAGAGCTATGATCTTGAAAAAGAAAAACTACATAGTGGTTAACTGCAACGAATTCCATAAAATGGATTCAAAGGCATTACGTTATTGGCACTTACACAGTGATATTGATCACATTGATGAAATAAATGAAAACTTAAAAAAAATTTTTGAAAATATTTAAGTTATTCGGCCGCGATTGCAGATGCTATATCGGTAATTATCGAACCTATATTAGGTAAGTCTATGCCTAACTTTCTAGCAACTTCGTTCAATCTCGTTGTGACCTCGTCAGCGGTCGGCTTGCGGCCTCTTTCTACTTCTTTTAAGTATTTGACCGCCGCGCCGATGAGCGCCCGGAGTGCGGCGGCTTGCAACCCTGTCAGGTTGTACTTAGACTTGAGAGTGTTAAACAGCTGTGCGGCGTATGAGCCGTAGCGATCCCAGCTGTCTGCCGCCGCTGTAGCATAATTAAGTGCGGTCATCTGGAGCAGAAGGGATTCTGTGCCAAACACGCCCATACGTGCAGTTATAGTGTTATACAGTGCTACTTTTACTTTTTCCTTAGAATACGGTTTGTAGCTTCTTCTTTTACCTACCATCACGCAGTTGATTGCTTGTAAATATATACCTTTCATCAGGGAATGCGAAATAGCTATAAACTACAGTATGAACAAGACCTATGAAGCTAGCCGTCGTGCCAACGGTAGCACCGACCTCAATAATTGAACAAGCTAAACTACTAGCCGAACGCATCGGGGGGGAATTTGTAACCAATATAAACACGTCGGTTTTGTATGACGTCGTTGTATATATGGGCCCACCAAATCCTCTATTTGATTCGCTTGTTAAAATGACGAGAGCTAAAAGACGTGTATGTTATTGGATTGTGGAAGGCATCTTGACCTCAAACGGAAAGAGAAGAGCCAGAAGCGCATCTTGCGACCTGAATATCGCTGTATCTAAAGCAGTTAAGACCTGGATGGAAGAGAGCGATGTATATATTGACTACATAATTCCGCATGAGATAATTCCGCCTGCAGTATCGGCGGCTCAAAATGGGAAAGCCGTATATGTCGCGGGGAACTACGCCAGGAAGTGGCCGCCTTGGGCTCTGATGACTCTCAAGCTTACAGACAAAATAGAGGCATACTACAAGCCCGAAATACCCGATGCCATGTCTGAGCCATTCAATAAATATTTAGAATCATTTGGTGTAGTGAAAATAGAACGCGTGGATAAAGACAAGCATTATGAGTTTCTTGCTAAGTATGGCGTTTATGCAAATTTGTCGGCATCAGAAGGCTTTGGGCTGTACATCAGAGAGGCGCTGGCAATGAAGATGAACGTAGTTGCGGTGATGCACGACGCGTTTTGGGATGTCATGAACCATCCGTGTTTCTACGGCGTTCCATATCGAGACGTCATGTATCTCGTCACGCAACGCGAAGAAGTATATGAGGAGTTCAGGTCGTGGGAGCCAACTGCATACGCAGAAGCTCTAAACAAGGCGCTTGAAAATAAATGCACAGCAGGTCTTGAGTTAAAGCGTCATTATGATATCATGAAAATGCTTATATATCAGCTGTTGAAATAAAAAGCATGCAGTTCACAAAAGCAAGTCTTTATGTGTCTCTGGTAGCGCTTGATGAAGACTGCAGAATAAAGCAATGCTACAACTGCAACGAAGAACAGATAAGGCAAGCCGTTGAACAGTGCCGCAAGAATAAAGTCGTGTAGCTATGGCGTTTACCACATCTTGCCCGCCTGCATCTAAAGACGTCGTTAAGCTCATGGTATCGGCGGCGTCTAAAGTCAAGTTCCAGACGAGCTCGCTGGTCGTCTTATGCCAAGCAGACGCAACGCCATATTACAGCGAATCAGATGGCTATGGTTCAATATCTGGCACTTGCGTTGCGGAGAGCAGTGGTCAGCTATACAGCATAATAGTTGAAAGCACTGAAGGATCGCCTGAACTCACCGTCTTGCTCGACAGCACAATAAGCGTAAATGCCGGAGATACGTTAAGCGCATCAATAGTACTTAGGTGGAGTTAATATGCCGGAGTTTTCAACGTTTGGGTGGAATATAATAACTGAACTTTATGCCGGAAACAAACTTTCGGTATCTAGCGCTCAGGTGCTTGTTGACGCGGTTGCGATATCAGCATCTGCAACGATACTTGGAATTTCTACAAATACGGGGCCCGGCTATGAAGACGTGATAATAGACTTCAGGGTGACGTTTAACGCAACGAGCGCGGGGACTCTTCAGCAGATAATTATATATGTAAACGCATCTCCTGCCTACATGCCGCCGGTGTCAATGATGTTTTGTTCGCCCGAAAACCAGCCGATACCGGCCGGCACTGTCCAAATCACCAAAAGACATATAATAAGATTTTACAAGTCGTGAATAATATGATGCCGATAAAGAAAACGAACCTGCCTCCTGAGGTTGCACAGTTGCTGTCGGGAGGTTTGATAGACAAAATAGAATATGCCGGCGACTCCATATATATAGTCCTAAAGACAAAGGAGTTTTTCCGAAAGGTGTTAGAGGGAAGCGGGATGAGCTTGATAGAGGTCACCGATGAGAAGATAGTAATAAGAATGCCGATCGAGATGTTTAATGAATAAATGTTTGTATTTGATAAAATTGCTTACTTTTTGGTTTCGCGTGCCAAATCCGTAGTAGCGTATCTCAAAAAATTCACAAGTCCCAGATACGTTATAATTTACGTCATAACCTACGTACACATATATGGCAGAATAGTACAAGCAATTGACGCGGCGCAGGGGCTTATCGTGAACCTTGCAGACCAGTTCTACAGCTGGATTGAAAGCGCATATTGGGGGGTTTACAACTATGTAAGAGACAAACTCGGCGGAATATGGCTGAGCGATCAAATTGCGGCTTTGGTAGCCGGCATTGCAGTCAGTCTGCCGTTTCTTGCCTTTCTGATATTTAAGTACGTCCTGACCCCGATAGCAACTTTGATGCTCGTGTTGATGCTTAACGTCCTGGGCGTCGTCTTTTATTTGTTCTGCCGCATCGTGATTCCTGCCGTGAAGAAAGCTTTTGGCGGATACTTGTTTCTCAAATGGCTGACCCCCAGTCTGAGGTACGTAAACAAGGCGCTTGACCGCTTTGCAAGAGGCAAGCTTTTGGCATCGCTTGGAGCGCTGGTAGCGCTGTTTGCCCCTCTTGCCGCATTTGGAATAGGCGAAACGATTGTATCGATTTTGACGGACTATCCGTGTTCATACGCAACGACCGTTCCGCTGATAGGCTCACCATACGGCATACCTTATATAACGCCTCCCGTGTATCAATATACTGTTCCCTCCATACTCTCGTGGATATTGCCATCTCTGTACGGTAGCGCATATGCACTCTCGATACCTCAGACGCTTTCATACATATCGCCAAATATAGCTCAGTATCTACAGCGTTTGCTGTCTTATTCATATATATACCCCTATGCATCAATCTCAACCCTTGAAGTAACCGCAGTTATGTCCTACATATACCCAGCATTGTCGTTTGCCTACTACCCTGGTACAATAACATATTACTACGGCGGATACTACTGGTACGGCTACTATACGCCCTACGGATACTACTGGTACGGCGACGCCACGCTCATGCTGTCGTTTATATACCCATATCTATACGGTCTAGGCTTCTATATATATCCGCCCGACACCTACAGCTACATTTACACATCGGCGAATTTCTTGGAGGCTACAATTTTCGACCCCTCCATAATAGCCGGCCCTCTGTACTACAGCCTAGATCTGCTAGACTACAGCTACGTAATGGGGCCGTATTACTACAGCCTAGACCTGCTGGACTACAGCTACATAATGGGGCCCGTAAGCTTCACCATATCAATATTCGACAATTCGCAAATAGTATATGAATCGGTTTAAAACGCTTCGCCCAGAGATATATTGTCAACTATGAGCAAATCGCACCACCTAACCCCCTCCATTCCATATATCTCAAGTCTTCCGAAGATGATTACTGTCGTATTAGGATCAAACTGAAGCATCAATGAAATATAAGAGCTTCCTGAATCATACCCACAATCAGATGTCGGTCTCCAGATAACGACTACTGTCCTTGCGGCTGGGTCTTTGTAGCTGGTCACTTTTCTTACCTTCATATAATATCCACCAGTTCCAACAGTGATTCTATAAGCATAATATTCACCAGTATATGAATCTGCCAATGAAACAAGCCAGTCTGAGAGGCCGATCATCATGGCCCTATCGTTATGAACAGCCCTACGGAAAAGGCTGGGTAGTCAAGCCTAACGACTGCAGGCTGTGTATACACGTTATTGAAATATGTGTAGAAATAAACCGTAAGCACTGGATAATCAAACGTCGCAATAGTGTTGAGCGTACCATATGTTCTGACTAAAGAAGATGAGAATGAGGCCGACGGATACGTCGCCCCCTCGGGCGTAATTCCTACGGCGTAGCTGAAACGCTGTATCCATTGTTTCAACACAGCATATGGAAACGTGTTGACAACTGACATATGTGCTTTATATTAAGCTCGCTTAAATACTTTTTGCATTACGTCAATATCTCAGCTATAAGCGTCCCGAAGTAGGAAGAGGCAAACGCCGCTATGTCCTTAAGGACTTGGTCTTTCTTCTGCACGTAGCCCATGATTTGATACGCTAAATAGAGAACAACGCCTACCCACGCGTCAGACCAAAGCCCTTTCGTGCTTAATGTGGCCAGCAGAGAGCCAAACGATGCATGTATTAAGTCAAATGTCTGCGGCGGTAGCTCCTTAAGCATGTACTTCTTGGTGAGCTTTTCGATATCCACCAGCCGAAAAGTATGCCGAATATCCACCAACCGATGTCCATAAGTTTGAAAAAAATATGAGTTAATATGTTTGTCTCTTGAGGTGTCTGTACTGTGCTTTAAGCAGTACTGCGTCTAGATACACTCCTGCAAGCACCATTACTACTCCGATGGCAAACAGCGCTACCCCTGTCCAGAATACTGCATACAAAACCGCATCAACTGGAGATACCGGCATGGTTATGCCGTATGCTCTATACAGGGCTGTTGTAACTATCCAGTACACCGAATATACAGACATCAGCAGAAGGCCAATCAGTATTACGTATATCCCATACACTGTGTTGCTTTTCACAGATTGATATGCCATAGAC
>Ga0105155_1000541_pt1 | contig 13162 bp, 8 predicted proteins | sample SSWtaG_2_FD_89589 | JGI IMG/M metagenome (GOLD analysis project Ga0105155, IMG submission 89589) | Hot spring microbial communities from Sandy's Spring West, USA to study Microbial Dark Matter (Phase II) - SSWsed_130316 | ecosystem: Environmental > Aquatic > Thermal springs > Hot (42-90C) >...
AAGGAGAACACCGTACGCCAACGTCTGCGGGAGTGGTGTTACGATGCCAAAGACAAACGTGGTCGCCATCGGGTTGACCTGGACGTCAAAACTTGCTTCCTCTTGACTGACCCCTCTCGTGCGCAGCGCTTGTGGCTGGCGGTGGCAACTCTTTGGCTTCTGATGTCAGGGGGGTGTGGGGGCCAGCTTGCCAGGAGTGGGACCCAAAACCCTGACGAACCTTCCGCAAACCGGGTGGCAAAGGTCCCAAGGTAAGCCAATAGCCTTAAGCAGACCCGCAGGCTTCCGCCTCAATCAGTCTTGGCAACTTTACCCCGTGGCCGAAGGTGACCACCCCACCGGAGGAATGGAAAACCCTGGGTGATTGGGCGAAATTTTTGACAAAAAACTGCCTTGCAGTTAAAATTCAAAAAGAGGGTAGAAAATGAGGTTTGGGTTCCCGTTGCCGTGCCCGATACCGCGCTCTTCCCCAGCCCCTGGGTCTGGGTAATGCCGGGGTATTGTCGGGCTAAGGCGTGGTGGATTAGGGCCGGCCCCCAGACCTAAGGGGGCCGGTTTTTTAAATCCTTCAAAGGAGGAAAGGACCATGAGGGAAAAACTCGTATCACCCAGAGAGGACTTTTCCGAATGGTATATCCAGGTTATCCAGAGAGCAGAGCTCGCCGATTACGCCCCCGTAAGAGGCTGCATGGTGATAAGGCCATACGGCTACGCTCTCTGGGAAAATATCCAGCAGAGCCTTGACCGCCGTTTCAAAGAGACAGGCCACCAGAACGCCTACTTCCCCCTCTTCATCCCATATAGCTTCATCCAAAAGGAAAGCGAACACGTGAAAGGGTTTGCCCCTCAGCTGGCAATCGTTACCCATGGGGGTGGGAAAGAGCTGGAAGAACCCCTTGTGGTCCGCCCTACTTCCGAAACAATCATAGGCTACATGTATTCGCAGTGGATTCGCTCTTACCGTGACCTCCCCCTCCTCATAAACCAATGGTGCAATGTGGTCCGCTGGGAGCTTCGGACTCGCCCCTTCCTCCGTACAATGGAGTTCCTCTGGCAAGAGGGTCACACCGCCCACGCAACCTACGAAGAGGCCGAGGAGGAAACCCTTAGGATACTCTACATCTACCGGGACTTCGCCGAGAATGAAGCGGCAATCCCCGTGATTCTGGGAAAGAAAAGCGAGTCGGAAAAGTTCGCTGGCGCCCTCCACACTTACACCATGGAAGCCATGATGGGCAACAAGTGGGCCCTCCAATCAGCCACCTCCCACAACCTGGGCCAGAATTTCGCCAAGGCCTTTGAAATCCGCTACCTTGACCGCAACAACCAACTTCAGTATTGCTGGACTACAAGCTGGGGCCTGAGCACTCGCTTCATCGGAGCCATTGTCATGGTGCACGGGGACGAAAAAGGCCTTAAGCTACCCCCAAGGCTTGCCCCAATCCAAGTGATAATCGTCCCAATCTGGAGGAGCGACGAGGAGAAGGAGAAAGTCTTGGCCAAAATCGGAGAGCTTAAACCGAAGCTCCAAGCTTTCAGGGTAAAGGTTGATGACCGTGAGGAATACACCCCCGGATGGAAGTTCAACGAGTGGGAGCTGCGAGGGGTCCCGCTACGGATAGAGATAGGCCCACGCGATGTGGAAACAGACCAGGTGGTCCTTGCCCGCAGAGACACCGGAGAAAAGTGGACCGTATCCACCGATGACCTGGGGAGCAAGGTGGAGGAAGCCTTGGAGAAAATCCAGGCCAACCTCTTCCAGATGGCCAAAAAGTTCCTGGATGAAAACACTTACCGGCTGAACGATTACCAAGAGTTCAGGCGTATCATAGAAAGCGATGGCGGCTTCGTAATAGCTCCTTGGTGCGAATCCCCTGAGTGCGAGGAAGCCATTAAAGAGGAGACAAAGGCCACTATCCGATGCATACCATTTGAGCAAGACGGCCAGCCAGACCGCTGTGTCTACTGCGAGAAGGAAACCACGCTCAAGGCCCTCTTCGCCAGGGCTTTCTAAGGCGCAAGGCGAGCTTTGACCAATAAGGCTCGGTCGCTGAGGATTTCCTTGGCCGGACCGATGGCCCGACCTTTGCCTGCGTTCAAGATTACAACTTTATCGCACGTCTTTTCTACAAAGTCCAGGTCATGCGAAGCGATGATTTTAGTGTGAGGTAGGGAGCGCAGAAGCTCCATCAGCTCCCACCTCCCAACCGGGTCCAAGTTAGCAGTTGGTTCATCCAGAACCAAGATTTCGGGGGCCATGGCCAACACAGTAGCTATGGCTACCCTCTTTTTTTCTCCCAGGCTGAGGTGGTGCGGAGAACGGCTCTCGTAACCCTCCATTCCTACAGATTTCAATGCCTCTTTGACCCTCTCCGCAACCTCATCCGGAGGCAAACCCTGGTTCAGGGGGCCGAAAGCTACGTCCTCAAAGACCGTGGGGGAAAAGAGCTGATCGTTGGGGTCCTGAAAGACTAAGCCCACAATCCGCCTTATTTCCCTCAGCGTTTCCTTCCTCACTGGCATCCCCTTTACCCAAACGGCATCCGAGCCGTTGGGGGAATAGCCCATGAGGATGCCGTTGAGGTGCAGAAGGAGGGTGGATTTCCCTGCCCCGTTCGGCCCTACTATGCCTAAGTTTTCCCCTTCCTCCACCTCAAAGCTCACCCCCTTCAGGGCCTCAATCCCATCAGGATACCGATAGTGCAAATCCTTGACCTCTAAAACTTTGGCCAACCTTTCACCTCCAGAGCGCTATTACGACCCACAGAACTCCTAAGCCCAGGGCCGAAGCCAGACCAAAGGCCAAGTCGGCAGTAGAAAACTTAAGGGGGTTAAGGGTTCTGACCTCGCCTTCAAACCCTCTGGCCAGCATAGCCTGGTAGACCCTCTCGGCCCTCTCGTAACTGCGCATGAAGAGCACTCCAACTACCCCAGCCATGGCTTTGAAAGAAGCCCACCAATTCCGCCCTGCCCCTCTTGAAGCCCAAGCCCTCTCCATACGCATGGCCTCGTCCAGGAGGACAAAGATGTAGCGATACATGAACGAAAGGACTAACACCAGCTCTTGGGGCATCTTGAGCTTTTCCATCCCCTTAAGTAGCAAAGGGAAGGGGGTCGTGGCCGAGATTAGAACCAAAGCCAATGCCGATAGCCAAGCCTTGGCCCCGATAATTGCCCCGGCCACAAGCCCTTCCTCCCCCTGCGGGATTACCCGGAAAAAGGTGACCAAGAAAGCAAAAGGTATCACAGCAGCCGAACGAGAGAGTAGGTAAAGGAGCGGGACGCGGCTCAGTAGAGCGACAATCAGCAGTAACCCCAGAGCAATCCCAAAAGTAGGCCAGGCTCTTTGGGGTATCAGCACCAGGGTCAAAACAAAGGCCAGCCCCAGGACCAGCTTAGTCCTGGGATCCAGCCTGTGGATAGGGCTATCAAGGTCGCTGTATTTGTCAATGAAACTGTGCTTCATGCCCTTTGTTTGAGGAGACTGGCCAAGCCATAGCTTAGGGCCAAAGTTATTGCTACCCCTACAATCCCTGCCAGGATGGTAGCCAGGGCTTCATTCTCTACACCGGGGAAGACGTAATCCGGGATTATCTCAAACAAAGGCTCCTTGGCCCTCTCTATGAACCCGAAATCCTCGGCTACCCGCTCAAGGCCGTCAGGCCAGGGTGAAGCCAAGGGAGAAAGGAGGACCAGAGCAAAGGCGATGATAATCCCCCACAGCCACCACTTCTTTTCCATGGCTTCCCCTCCTTAAATCTTTTCCAGGGCCAGCAGGTCAGGCCTCGTCGCTTTCACAAAGCCCAAGACCAAGGCAGTTATCAGGCCTTCCCCTATTCCTATGAGGGCATGTACTCCGGCCATGGCCGGCAGGGCTACCCCCACTGGTGAAGTTCCGGATAGGGCAAGCTCAATGGCGCAAGCCACGGCCGCCGCTACGATTGAAACCCATCCGGCTACAAATCCCCCCACAGGTTCGGCAAGCCCTTTGCCCTTGAGAAGCCCACAAACTATGCGGTAAACGTAATAGCCCAGGAAGACAGAGATTATCCCCATGTTCAAGACGTTGGCGCCGAGGGCCGTAATTCCGCCGTCCTGGAAGACAATCGCTTGCACCAAGAGGACGCAAGTCATCACCAGGAGGCCTGTCCAAGGGCCGAGGAGGATAGCGGCCAGAGCTCCTCCTACCAAGTGGCCTGAAGTTCCTCCAGCCACTGGGAAGTTAAGCATCTGGGCAGCGAAGATGAAAGCGGCCATCACTCCTACCGTGGGGATTTGTTTTTCCCCAAGCTTCCCAGCAAGGCGCCGGAGGCCGTAGCCAACTCCGCCAGCTGAGATTACGTAAGTCCCAGCAGCGGTAGCAACGTTTAAGAACCCATCTGGTATATGCATAACCCACCTCCTTTTGGGGATAAAAAAACCACGAAGCAGGCTGGCTTTCAAGCCGGCCTTCTGGCCTTCGTGGTCCTTCCCCTGTATTAAATTTTGGGCTTAAAAAGCCCCTTCGGGGGCGGGTCTGCGTTTATTATAGCAAAGAAGAAAACCCTTGTCAACCCGCTGTGCTTTAGTCGGGCATCCTTCTTCGGCCTTCCACGCCGACTGAAGTCAGCCTCTTTGGCCAGAGGTCGGCGGAGGCCGACCCTCATTAACCCTACAATTCGGGGACACACCTTTTTTCAAAATCGCCTCCGCCACCCGGTAACGCTCTCCTGGCGCTGGGTGGGTGCGTCCCTGCTTTGTCGGGAGAAGTTAGTCAGCTTGGCGAATTTTTCCCCAGGGTTTCCCAGGTTTTCAAAAGTGGGCAACTCCACAAGCTTGTGCCCCCGGTTAGCCTTGGCGAGGGGGTACGGTGGTCCTCCCTCCTATTAGGGGGGATAAGAGGGGGGTTAAGCAGCCAACCCCTGTAAGCTTGCCAGGAGTGAGACCCAAAACCTTGGCAAACCTTTCGCAAAGGGGGGTGGGAAAAACTTTTCACGCCGATTAGAATCAGCCCCCTTGGGCCTTCGGCTGGAAGTCGTCGGCCTTTCCGCCTCAGGCAAAGATGAGGCGCTAAAGCGCCCCTCTCTGTCCTGGTGACCAGCGTTCCCGAATGGCTACCGGGGGAGAGGGCGCTTCCAGCGCCCTGTGCAATCTCGGCCCACTGGGCCCCGACAAAATTGGGACACACCCGTCGGCCTGCGCCGACCCCCTACCTTTCTGCGAGGGGGGTAAAATAAGCTGCTTCACCGTCGGCCTACGCCGACGCCTGGCACCACATGTGCCCAAGAAAGCAGATTCCCGTCGGCGAAATCAATAGCGATAGCTCAGCCCGACGAAATTGGGACACATCTGCGCAAAGTCGCAAATTTGACAATACGATTGAGGGTGGTAAAATTTTTTACCACTATTGAGGCAAGGAGGTGCAAATTGCTGGAAGGAGCCAGTGCTTTTGAGATTTTTGGGGTTTGGAGCATCCTTCTAATAGCCATCGGCGGCCTTCTTTACGCTTTCTTCCTCGGCCGCCAGGTCCTGCGGGAACCAACCGGGACAAAGGAAATGGAAGAAGTAGCAAATGCTATCCGAAGCGGGGCCAAGGCTTACCTGAACACCCAATTCCGCGCCATCCTTTGGCTCATCGTCCTTTTGGCCATAGCCCTGTTCTTCTCCGCACACCTGGCAGGAGAACCACTGAAAATCTCCATCGGCCGAGCCTTAGCCTTCGTCATGGGGGCAACTTTCTCCGGAACTGTAGGCTACGTGGGAATGAGCATGGCCGTCCAGGGGAACGTGAGAGTGGCTGCCGCCTCGCGCAAATCATTTAGCGATGCCCTCCGCATTGCCTACCGCACTGGAACGATAACCGGAATGCTCACCGACGGCCTCGGCCTCCTGGGCGGAACAATCATCTTCCTCCTCTACGGAATCCACGCTAAGGACGTGCTTTTGGGCTTCGGTTTCGGAGGGACCCTTCTGGCCCTCTTCATGCGAGTAGGCGGCGGAATCTACACCAAAGCCGCTGACGTGGGTGCGGACCTGGTGGGCAAAGTGGAGCAGGGTGTTCCGGAGGATGACCCCCGCAACGCAGCCGTGGTGGCAGACCTGGTAGGGGACAACGTGGGAGACTGCGCCGGTATGGCTGCCGATATCTTTGAATCCTACGAGGTTACCATAGTTTCGGCCATGATTCTGGGCATAGGGGTTATGCATTACCTTGGTAATCTCCACGATTACCGCTGGATTGTGTTTCCCCTCATGGTCAGGGCCATTGGAGTTCTCTCTTCCATAATCGGAACCTACGCCGTCCGTGCCCGCAGCGAGCAAGAAAACGCTATGGATGCCATCAAGCGAGGGTATAACATCTCAGCTTTGACCTCAATAATAGGTTTCTTCCTCCTGGCCAAATTCTACGCCCACGACCTCAGGCTCTTCTGGGCTACTCTGGCTGGTATAATCTTGGCAGTTGTCATAAACTATCTGACTGATTACTTTACCGGCACCAGGTTCCCTCCCGTGCAGGAGATAGCCCGTTCCACCCGCACTGGCTCAGCCACCACAATCCTGACCGGCTTGGCTACTGGGTACGAAAGCACCGTCTGGGCTATCTTCGTGATAGCCGTTGCTATCTTAGCCTCGGTAATCATCTTCGCTGGAGAGCCTGCCCTCATCTTCTACGGGGTAGCCCTTACTGGGATAGGCATGCTTACCCTAACCGGGAACAACGTCTCCATGGATGCTTTCGGCCCCATTGCCGATAACGCCAACGGGATCGGGGAGATGGTGGGGCTGGAGCCATCGGCCCGCAAGATTTTGGCTGACCTGGATGCCGTAGGCAATACTACCAAGGCCATAACCAAGGGGATAGCTATTGGCTCGGCGGTGATTGCGGCTGTCTGTCTGTTTGGCTCCTTCACCGAGGAAACCGGAATCCAAGCTTTTGCCATAAACGTGGTGAAGCCTCAAGTGTTCATCGGCTTGCTCATAGGCGGGGCTATCCCATTCCTCTTCAGCTCCCTCACCATAAGGGCGGTAGCGAGGGCGGCTTCTCTCATCATTGAGGAAGTGCGGAGGCAATTCCGCATCCCAGGCCTCATGGAAGGGCTCGTCAAGCCCGATTACGCCAGGGCTGTTACGATTTGCACCAGGGCTGCTCAGCGTGAGCTTGTGGGACTCGGCCTCCTGGCAGTCCTTTCTCCGCTAATCGTCGGATTTGCCCTACGCGAAGAGGCTTTGGGGGCCTTCCTGGCCGGGATAATTTTAACTGGCCAGCTATTGGCCGTATTCATGGCCAACGCCGGAGGGGCATGGGATAACGCTAAGAAGACCATAGAGGATGGGCTTTACGGTGGCAAGGGCTCCGAAGCCCACAAAGCCAGCGTTGTGGGCGATACAGTAGGTGACCCCCTCAAGGATACCTCAGGCCCAGCTCTCAACCCCATGATAAAAGTGGTGAACTTGGTCTCGGTAATAATCGCACCCATAATCGTAAGGCTTCACTCCTCTCACTCTTCCCCCAAGTGGCCTATCTACGTCTTCGTGGCTATTTGCATTATAATCGTGGGCATATCTATATGGTATAGCAAGAAAGAGGCGCAATTCTTACCGGAAGAGGAGAGGTGATGGCAAACGGTGAGGGGGCTCGGAGATATTCGGGCCCCCTTTCCACTTTTAAGGTTTTTCTCTTACTCATAGCTTTTACCTTACCCGCCCTATTCCCCCTCTTTAAACCAGGCCTTTGGGCTTCCCATGACCCTTTCCACCACCTTTTCCGCTCTTTTGATTTGGATTACACTTTGCGAGGGTGGGAGCTGTATCCCCGCTGGCTTCCTAACCTTGGCTTCTTCTACGGCTATCCAGTCACCAACTTTTACGCCCCTCTGAGCTATTACCTTGTCGTCTTCCTCCACTGGCTTGGGTGCGGGTTCATAAATTCCCTGAAAGCCTCTTTCGGCCTTTCTTTCCTCCTGGCTGCTTTTACGGCTTACCTGTGGGCCAAGGACCTCTTCGGCGAGGAAGCCGGCCTCTGGGTAGCAATAGCTTACACTTACTTCCCCTACCACATAGCTAATGCCTATGTCCGAGCTGCCTTGGCAGAACATCTGGCCTTCGTCTTCTTCCCGCTAATTTTATGGCTTATTTGGAAAGTGGTGAGGGAGGAAACTCTCAAACACACACCTTTCCTGGCTTTGGGGGTTGCCGGCCTCATCCTCACCCACAACCTTTCGGCTTTTATCTTCGCCCCCTTTGCCTTGGCTTACGCTTTGGCCTTGACTTTTGCCAAGCCTTCCAACCGGCTGAAGGCCTTGCTCCTTGTGGCCTTAGGTGCAGCTCTTGGGCTTGCCCTCAGTGCTTTCTACTGGCTCCCTGCCCTTGCCGAAAACCGATGGATTAGAGCCGGCCAGATTGCTCCTTCGGTCATTGAACCCTTGAGTTTTCTCCTCCCCATTAACGAGCTTTTTTCCCGCTCGTTAATCCACCATTACCCTATTTCCCAGCATCTCTTTAGCCTATGGCAAACGGCTTTCATGGTCTGTGGCTTTATCCTGGCCTTAACGCAAATCCGCACCTTTGAAGCGGAGAAAAAGGCCTTAACTATAACAGCCGCTCTTTCAGTAGCCATTGCCACTTTCGTAAACACTCCTTCCTCATCATTCCTATGGCTGAACTTCAAACCCCTCACTTTCCTGCAATTTCCATGGCGATTTCAAGCGATGGCCGGGCTTTTTGGTTCACTATTAGTTGCTCCCATAGCTCTCTATTTAAGCCAAAAGCTTTCTGAAATTCCTAAGCTAATCTGCTTGCTCCTAGTGGCTGCGATCTGGTCTTTCACCTCGCTTGCTGGCATAGAGTGGGAACCTCTTAGGTGGCCTGAAACGGGCCAGCCGGTGCTTGGAGAAGAGGAGGTGAACTTCCACTCCATGGCTCAGTACGATTATCAGACTGCTCTGTGGGCCAGGCTTTGGGGAGGGCCTTGGCTTCTGGAATATCTTCCGGTTACAGTTAAAGTTCCGAGGGAAGAATTCTGGCTGCCGCGTGAAGGCCCCTCCCCTTGGGCTGAAAAGTACCGTAAGCCTGAAAGGGTGGAGCTTAAGCTCATCTGCCCTTTGAAAATCACCCTGACCGTAAACTCCTCCTGTGACACTTACATCCGCTGGCACCAATTCTGGTTTCCTGGCTGGCAGGCGGCCATTGGAAATGTTCCCCTTGAAGTGACCCCTTCTTCCCAGCTTGGTCTGGTAACCGTTAAGATTCCAGCCGGGGAGCATACTGTCAGAATTTGGTTTGGTGATACATTGCCTCGGAAAGTGGGGAAAGCGCTTGCTTTGGTGGGGGCATTGCTGACCCTAATTCTCCTTTGGCAAATCAAATCCAGGCGGGGTCTTTTGGTGCTTCTGTTGCCCATGGCCCTCTGGTTTGCCCTCTGGGGTTGGCATAACCTCCGAGATTCCACATGTGTCCGGCCTGTAAATGTGGAAGCGGAATTTGAGGGGAAAGTAGCGCTTTTGAGCTTAAACTTCAAGCGGGGGGACGAAGCTGCGGAAGCAACCTTTTACTGGATGGCCCTGGAACCGTTGGAAGAAAATTTAACAGCTTTTGTTCACCTCCTTGGCCCTGGTGGAGAAAGGATTTCCCAGCACGATGGTCCACCTGGGGAGAGCTTTTCCCCCACCACCCGCTGGGAACCAGGCGAGATAATCCCAGACCGCCACATAATTCCCATCCCAAGCCAGGCGACTTTGAGCCACCTGAGAGTAGGGCTTTACACACTTGAGCCTGAGTTTCGGAACCTTATAGCATATGGTGGGAAGGGAGAGATTGCAATAGATGGCATAGTAATAAACCTGGGAAGTGGGCATAGCCGTTGAGGAGGTCTAATGCAATTAAGTAAGCGAAATTTGCAGTGGTGGTCACTTGTAGTGATAGCCTTAGGCTTTGGCTTAAGAGTCTACAATTTAGGTGCTTTCAGTTTCTGGCTCGATGAGGCGATTACTGGGGTTATATCTCGCTTGCCCATTAGAGAAATGGTGATTTACACCAAGGAGCAAGCATTTGAACATCCACCCCTTTACTACATAATCCTCCACTTGTGGATACAAGCAGTGGGAGATACCGAATGGCTCTCCCGATTTTTTGCAGTGCTATGGGGCACATTATCTTTAGCTGCTGCTTTTTCTATTTTCACTGAACTGGCTTCCTCTTCGCTCTCTTTAATTGCTCTCCTTTGCTTAGCCCTGAATCCCTTTCACCTTGCTTATTCCCAAGAGAACCGGATGTATGCTTGGATTGCGTTTTTAGGGACTTTTGGCGCTTTAACTTTGTTGAAATTCCTACGCACTTCTTCAAAAAAGTGGCTCATCCTTTTCTCGTTCATTGCTATACTTGGGATGTTCAGTCATTATGTCTTCTTGCTCTTCCCTATTAGCCTTTTAGTTTACACCCTTACACTGGCCCTGCATCTTAAAGAAAAAAGCTTTAAGGAAACAGCTTTAGCCTTAAGCATTGTAATGTTGCTTCTATTTGCGACTTTATGGATATGGCTCCAATTATCCCCTGGCCCTTTTTCCATGCTGAGGGCCCTTATGCACCAAGATTTAACCCCTTTGACTTTGTGGAGCTTATGGAAGCAAAAACTGCAGAAAGTGCTGGTAGATATTGTTGTGTCAGAGCCACGAGAACCTCGGATTCCTTTGCTCATTTTATTGAGCACTTCAGCGCTGTGGGGGCTGGTCACATGGGTTGCTATTCGTGGGATTTTAACATATAAGCCTAAAGAGCTGTTCATACTTTTAGTTTTCTGGCTTTACTTCCCCTTGATTGGAATGAGCCTAATCCCTCGGGGCATACCTGGGCGGTTTTTCACTTATGTAGCCCCTCCATTTGCATTTCTCTTAGCCTTAGGCCTGAACTTCTTATGGAGGGACTACCGCTCTGCCTTTGGCCCATTTGTAGCTCTATGGATGATAACTTTGGGCTACGGCTATTGCCAGATTTACAAGATCCCGAAAGGTGATTTTAATTTGGCCGCTTCTTACATAAAAGTGAACGCTCGCCCTGGTGATGCTGTGCTCTTAACTCATCCTGCCTCTATGCTGATGGCCTCATACTACTTGCGAGATGCTTCCATAAATCTATATGTTTTGCCTGAGAGAGTTCGTCCTCTTGATCCTCAAGAAATTGGAGAGAAAGCACCCTCAATCTTTAAGAGGCACCAGCGCCTCTGGCTTGGCCCTGTGGATCCAGGAAGCTCGGATGGGAGCGGGTTAATAGAACAATGGCTCTCATCCAATGCCTTTCAAATAGAGAAAAAGTGGTTCCCGCAAAGTTCATATGTGGCTCTCTATTTGCCTCCTATTGAACCTTCAAAGTCCACCCAATTATCACTTATCCCGAACAGCCCATTCAAAGTATATCTTCCATTAGTAATGCAGCACTGGAGCAATTTGAGGCCCTCTTTGAACTCATTCAGCTTTGCCTCTGAAGAACCGCATAACTTCGGTGATTTGGCGCAATTGAAAGCCGTTTATGTGGATTCTTTGCACCCAAACGCAGGAAGCGGCATCCGCATCCTTCTGCATTGGCGCATCCTTAAGAAGACAAATGATTACATCTTGGTGAGCATAAAACTCCAGGACCAAAATGGCCAGGTATGGGCTGCACGGTTAAGCCCTATGCAGAGTGGTTTTCTCCCAAGCCAGAACTGGGAACCAGGACAGGAAGTGGATGATAAACACGGGCTGTGGATAAATGAGTGCACACTTCCAGGTGAGTATTTCTTATCAGTAAGCTTGTACAACTTAAGCTCAGGAACCAACATAAATGTGGAAGGGCAAGACCATTTGGAAATTGCTAAGGTTAGAGTAAAGCCAGGGCCTCTTATGACCCCCGCTATCCCTACAAACTTGAATTTTGGCGCTGACCTAATCTTATTGGGCGCTGACCAATGGCCACATGAAGTGGAGCAAGGAGCGACTTTCCCTGTCTCCTTGTATTGGCTTCCTCAGGCACCATTGCGGTCCAAGCTCTTCATCAATTTAGAGCTCAAAGACGATAAAGGGCGAACAAAGAGCTCCTTCAGGCGCCCTTTAGGCACCTCTTGGTACCCTGTTGAGAATTGGGAGCCAGGAATTTGTGTAAAAAGCATTCATCCTGTCCAGATCCCCGGCCGGTTAGCTCCAGGTAGATATAGTTTACACGGCACACTCATGACTGAAGGGGGCACTATCCTTAAACCTGAAGGCCAAAGCCCCTCTTGGCGCTTAGGCATGGTAGTGGTCAGAGCTATCCCTCGCTCTTTCCACAAGCCTTACATAGCCGAGCCATTTGAAGCCGAGGTAGAGGGGGTGGCCAAGCTTTTGGGTTATGAGCTTGATGCCTCTGAAGCCGAGCCTGGGGGGAAGCTTCGCTTAACCTTGTTCTGGCAGGCCACAGGAGAACCGGAAACTTCCTATACCGTATTCACCCATCTCTTAGGGCCGGATGGGAAAATGTGGGGGCAGAAGGATAACCCACCAGTTAAGGGTTCAAGGCCAACAACTACGTGGGTCAAAGGTGAATACATTACCGACGAATACACCATTCCCATTCAGCCTAATGCTCCTGAAGGAAATTACACCCTTTACATAGGCTTTTACAACCCTCAAACCATGGAGCGCTTGCCGGCCTTTGGGGCCAATGGTGAGCGTTTCCCAAACGATGCTATCCCGGTCGCTAAGGTAGAAGTAACCAGAAAATGAGGAAGCTTGCTATAAGCCCAGGACCATAGGGGAATGGAGCCAAAGGGTTGAAGCGCTTGCTCAAGATCCCCTTCCCAATGATTGCCAATGCCACAATTCCATTGAGAAAAACCCCGGCTAAAAGGGCTGTCAAACCCTTCGGGTAACCCAGGATGAGCCCTATGAGAAGCGCAAGCTTTACATCCCCCATGCCGAAAGCCACTTCTTCCGTAGATTTCCACCGCATGAAAGCTTGCCCTAAAGCGTAGAAGAGCAAAAATAAAAGGAAAGAAAGGCCTCCCCCCAAGAGGTGATTTTTTAAGTAAACATGATCTCTGAGAACTCCTTCAACTAAAGCCAATGCCGTGACTGGATAGACCACTGCATCGGGAATGATCCTGTGGCTAAGGTCTGTAAGCAAAAGCAGGATAAAAGCGATGCTATAGAAGAAAGCGAAAGCGGTATACAGAGAG
>Ga0105155_1000546_pt1 | contig 13129 bp, 12 predicted proteins | sample SSWtaG_2_FD_89589 | JGI IMG/M metagenome (GOLD analysis project Ga0105155, IMG submission 89589) | Hot spring microbial communities from Sandy's Spring West, USA to study Microbial Dark Matter (Phase II) - SSWsed_130316 | ecosystem: Environmental > Aquatic > Thermal springs > Hot (42-90C) >...
ACAGTTATCTGGCATCGGCGTTCGCGGCAATAGGTGTTGGCGCGTGGTTGGTGCATCGTGCGCGTCCGCATCGTAGGGAGACGCGCATGCCAGCCGTCGTGGGAGTGCTTTTGCTTCTGGCGTACTCCGGCGGTGCTTTCCGTCAGGCGTGGGCGTGGCGCGAGGCAGGCGCGATTGCCCGCAGCAGCGTGCTGTCGCTACGCAACGCGCCTGCCGACAAGCCGCTGGTGATTCTCAGCCTGCCCGACCACTATCGTGGCGCGTACATTTGGCGGGCGGGCTTCCACGAGGGGGTCGCGCTGCTGCTCCCTGAGCGTGCCAGCCAGCCGATGTACGCGCTCAGTCGCTTCACGATGCGCCTGCGCACGGACGGGCGCGTGCTGTACGCCAACGGCGTGGCGACGCTCTCCAGCCCCGACGACATCTTCCTGCCCCCAGAAGACCTGCGTCCGCCTACAGGTCACGAGGCGATGGTGCTGCCCGACAAGGTGGTCGTTCCGCTGTCCGTGCTGCGGCAGGGGGTGGTGTTGGGGTATGACGGGGGCGAGTTCCGCCCTGTGGAGCCGTAGGGCTACTTCCCCCGTCGGCGTGCGTTTTTGGCGGGCGTGCGGCTGCTGGCGGGGCGGGTGCGCAACTGCGCCCAAGTGCGCAGCTCCTCAATCTCCTCGCGCATCATCACGGCAAGCGGCACCGTGTGGCGCACCTCCTCCAGCATGTCGTCCGTTGTGAGTTCGCGTCCTGCGTCGAACGCCGTGAACAGCCCCGCCACGACGACCTGCTCGATTTCCGCGCCCGAAAAGCCCTCCGTCGCCGCCGCCAGTCGCTTGAGGTCGTAGTGCTGCGGGTCGCGCCCGCGCTTGCGCAGGTGAATCGCGAAAATCTGCTCGCGCTCCTCAGCAGTGGGCAGGTCGATGAAAAAGATTTCGTCGAAGCGCCCCTTGCGCAGCAGTTCGGGGGGCAGTTGCGACACATCGTTGGCGGTGGCGACCACAAACACGGGCGCACGCTTGTCCTGCATCCAGGTCAGGAAGGTGGCGAACACGCGGGCGGTGGTGCCTGAGTCGGAGACGCCCGACCCCTGCACGCCCGCGAAGCCTTTCTCCAGCTCGTCGATCCACAGGATGCATGGCGCGACGGCTTCGGCGGTGCGGATCGCGGCGCGCATGTTGGCTTCCGACGCGCCGACGAGGCTGCCGAACACGCGCCCGACATCGAGGCGCAGCATCGGCAGGTTCCAGAGATTCGCGATGGCTTTCGCGCTGAGGCTCTTACCCGTGCCCTGCACGCCGAGCAACAGCACGCCTTTGGGCGCAGGCAGCCCAAACGCGCGCGCCTCTTGGCTCAGCGCGGCGCGCCGCTTGCGCAGCCACTCCTTCAGCAAGTCCAATCCGCCAACATCCTGCATCGTCTCGCGGGCGTCGTAATACTCCAGCACGCCCGACTTGCGCACAATCTGCTTCTTTTCGCTCAGAATCGCGTCCACGCGCAACGCCTTATGCTCCACAATTGAGCGGGCGCACACATTCTCGATTTCGTCCATCGTCAGCCCCTGCGCCGCGCTAACCAGTTCGTCGAGTTCCTGCGGGGTGAGGTCTGTGCGCACTTCGGGCTGGCTCGCTTTCAGCACCAGCAGGATTTCCTGAATCTTGTGGGCGATTTCGTCGCGGCTGGGCAGGGGCATCTCCAGCACGGTGATTTGCTTTTCCAGTTCGGGGGGCAGTTTGAGGATGGGCGAAAGGAAGACGACCGTGCGTCGGGCGCGTTGCAGGCGCGGGTAGAGGTCACGCAGCAGGCGGATGACCCGCGCATCCGAGAGGTACGGGTGGAAGTCTTTGAGTACGACCAGCGCGTCCTCCTGCAGGCGCAGTAGTTGGGCAATCGCCTCCAGTTCGGGGGCGAGGGGTCGGCTGGTGGCGGCTTCGGTGGGCGCAGGAATTGGCGGCTCGTACCCGCGTGTGAGCGTCCACACATACAGCCGCTTGCCCCGCTCCTGCGCCAGCCGCTTGAGGGTCTCCTCCGCGCGCGACTCCTCCGCCGTCTGTAGGTAGATTAGGGGGTAGCACGCGCGAATCAGCACGCCCAACTCTCGCTCGAAGTCGGTCATCACCTCTTACTATACCCGTCGGGCACAATTGCGCTTGCGTCGCGTGCTACGATAGGCTCAGTTGTCCGTTTTGCACCGTGATGGTGTAGCGTTGGGGTGTGCTGTCTGTTGCGTGAACCATCGCGGGCACATGGGGCGCAAGCAGCAACAGCAGGCTTCGCTCCACGACCCGTTCCAGTTCGCGTGCGCCGTAATGCTCGTTGAAGCCATGCTCCACCAGCCACTCGACCGCCTCGTCGCTGACGACGAGTTCGATGTTGCGTTTGCGATACACCGCGATGATTTGCGCCAGCAGGCGATCGCGCACGATTTGGCGCACCGTCTCGCGCTGCAGCGGGCGGAACACGCAGATGGCGTCCACACGGTTGATAAACTCAGGCGCGAAGCGTTGCGCAAACGCCTTACGCCAGTCTTCGAGGCTGGGCTGCCCGCGCAGGAAGCCGACCTCCGTTTCGGGCTGCAGGTTCGAGGTCATCACAATCACAGTGTCGGCGAACGACACGCGCCTGCCCTGCGCGTCGATAATGTAGCCGTCGTCGAAGATTTGCAGGAACAGCTTGTGGATTTCGGGGTGCGCCTTCTCTATCTCATCCAGCAGCACAACGCAGAAGGGGTTCTCGGCGACGAAATCGAGCAAGGGTGCGCCGCGTTCGAAGCCGATATAGCCGAACTCCGCGCCCAGCAGCCGCGCGGCAGTGTGCGCTTCGTAAAACTGATTCATGTCAAGGCGCAGCATCTTATCGCGCGAGCCGAAAAAGTATTCCGCCAGTGCCCGTGCCGTCTCGGTCTTGCCAACACCTGTAGGTCCCGCGAACAGGAACACCCCGTTGGGACGCTCGGGGCGCAGATCCAAGCGGCGGATTTTGAGGCTGAACACGCGCACCAGCGTCTCGATGGCTTCGTCCTGCCCCATCACGCGCGACTTGAGGAACGATTCCAGCCCGCGCAGCGATTCGAGCATCGCCGCCTCGCCCCTGCCGATGGGCAGCCCCGTAACAACACCTGCAGCCTCCCACACCATATGCGGCTCGATGTACCCGATGCCCTGCGCACGCGCCCTGCCCGCAATGTGGTCCATTAGCAGAATCGCCTTGTCGGGGAACGGGCGGTGCTGGATATGTTCGTCAGCGACTTGCACAATCAGGCGCAGCGTCTCGTTGGGGAACACCAGCCCGTGTTGGTGCTGGAACAGGCTCGCCAGCTGCGCAAGCACTTGCAGTGTCTCATCGGCGGTCATCGGGCGCACAACGATGGGCTGGAAGCGTTTCAGCAGGTCAGGCGCACGATGGACATAGCGACGGAACACCTCCAGACTGCTTACCGCGCCGATGATGGGCACGCGCCGCGCAATCAGCGCGGAGAGGAACTCCATACGCAGCATCTCAATCGGCGGCGCAGGCGCGCTCAAAAAGCTCTCGAACGCCTCGATATACAAAATCGCGTTCAGTTGCGTCGCCTCTTCGATCAGCCTGCCCATCAGTTCAGGGTTATCGAACAGCTGCGGCAGCATGATGAGGGGGCGTTTGCGCAGCGGGTCAGGTGCACAGTCGTCAGCGATGCGTTCAGCGACGCCTTGCACGACGGCGCGTCGCCCAACCCCCTCCAGCCCGACCAGCACCGCGTAGGGGTTCACTGGGCGGCATAGCGTCTCAATAAGCAGGGCAATCTCCTGTTCGCGCCCCACGACACGCGGCAGCGCGCCCTGACGCGCCTGCTCCGTCAGATTCGTGCCCACCTGAAGCAGCACGGGTGACGCAGGGAACACACTCTCGCGCGGAATTAGCCCCGACAGCAACGCAATCGCCTTCAACAGATGCGTCTCGTCGACCTGAGCGCGCTGCTCCCGCTCCGCAATCCGCATCGCGAGTTCGATAATCGCCTCGTAGGGGATGGCGATTCGCGAGTTGGAGTTCTCAAGCTCACGCTGCACCACTTCGGTCAGAGCGTCGATGTCGATGTTAGGCAAGAGTTGCCGTACCGTTGCTGCGTGGTTTTTCAGAATGGTTATGAGCAGGTGGCGTGCGTCGGGCGTGCGCCCACCTGCCAGTATCACCGCCTCCTCCACGAGGTGGTGGACAACTTCCGTCAGGTGTTCGTCGGGCAGCTCATGCCGTTCCATAGTCTACTCCCAGCGGTGGTAGGCGGGGTGTCCAGGCTTGACGGCGACGAATGTACCGCGACAGGTGGCGCACACCTCGCCTTTGGCGATTAGTTCGCCCTCCACGATGACCTTGTTGCCCTGCACTTCTACGGGACGGGCACGCAGGCGCACAGGCGAGTCCACAGGCGTCGGACGCAGCATGCGAATCGTGTACTCTGCCGTGACGGTGGCAGGCGGGCGCTCCAGCCCCTGCGTGGTCATCAGGTGGTATGCCGCCGTCCAGTTGCAGTGGCAGTCGAGCAGCGTGCCAATAACCCCGCCGTTGAGCGCGCCTTCGAAGGCTTGGTGGTGTGGCTGTGGCTGCCACTCGGCGATCAGTTCGCCACCCTCGCCCACGAAACTGCGGATGTGCAGCCCCTGCGGGTTCGCGGGACCGCACCCGTAGCAGATGCTGTTCGGTGCGTAGATCTCCTGCAGGCTCTTGTTCACATGGGTGAGATTCCACCGAAGGTTCACAACTCCTGCCATTACCTCCCGCGCACCGCCCACAGCCGCGCGGTGTGCCGTCCATTCGTGCGCCAGCCCTCCGAGTACGCCACGACGCGCATGCCGTCTGGCAGTAGGGCGGGCAGTTCACCAGCGTACACGACACGCCTATCGGAGGCAGGCTTGCCGAAGTGCGCCCGATGCGTCGCGGTGAACGCCTCGATCAGCAGCACACCGTCAGGGTTCAGCCATGTGCAGGCGCGGGGTATCAGTTCCCGCGCGTAGAAGTAAAACAGCATTACACAGTCAAACCTGCCGTCGGGCTGCCAGTCGCTTTTCTCCAAGTCGGTGCAGACCCACTGAATGGGCGGGCTATCGGGTGCGTAGCGACGCTGCAGGTCGCGCCCGCGCTGCAGGGCTTCGGGCAGGCGGTCTACCGCGACGACCTGCCAGCCCTGCGCTGCCAGATAGACCGCCTCGCGCCCGCTGCCGCAGCCCAAATCGAGGGCGCGAGGAATGCCCGCGCCCTCCCTAACAGGGGGACATCGCTCTGGTTCGCCATGCACGCAGACAGTCTCCTCGTTTGCCCTCACCCCCAGCCCCTCTTCCACGCGGTGGGAGAGGGGTGCAGGGGCACACGGCGGTGCGCCCGCTCCCGCCTCGCGAGAGAGGGGTACACAGAGGGTGAGGGCAGACGCGGCGACGACCTCCACCAACCACTCGTTCGGTTCCCACAGCCGATAGCGCGCCGTCGAGTCGGCGTCTGGCGGCGGCGCAGGTACAAGCCGCGCGCGCCTGCCCCGCGCGTGCAGCCACCCCAGCGCGTAGTACGCCTGCTGCGAGTCGGCAACCACCCACACCTCGCGCTCAGGCGGCGGCAACTCGTGCGTGCGCCGTTCCAAGTCTGCAAGCGGGATATGCACTACGCCCGCGTATTCGCTTGCCACACTCAGGTAGCGCGTCGGCAGCAGCCTCATCAGCAATACAGTACCCTGCAGGTATACTTGCACCGATGCGAATTGCGCACCTGAGCGATGTGCATCTGGGCTATCGCGCCTATAGCCGTACAAACGAGTACGGCATGAACCAGCGCGAGCATGATGTGCTGCAGGCGTTCCGACGCGCACTACGCGCCATCCGCGACTCTGAACCCGACCTCGTGCTAATCACGGGCGACCTATTTCACACCGTGCGCCCACCCAACAGTAGCCTGATTGCCGCCTTTCAGAGCCTTCTGGAGTTCCAGAAGGGGCGCAACGGCGCGCCGCTGGTGATTATCGCGGGCAACCACGAGACGCCCCGTATCGCGGGCAGCGGCTGCATCCTTGCGCTGCTCAGAAACATCCCCGGCGTGCAGGTCGTCTACGACCAGATCGACGGGCTGGAGATTCCTGCGCTCAACGCAAGCCTGCTATGCATTCCTGCGCGGGGCGTGCCTGACATCGAGCGGCGCATTCTGCAGCCGAACCCCAATACGCGCTACAACCTGCTACTGCTGCACGGGCTGCTGGAGGGCATCACACCCTTCGCGCTGGAGCGACCGATTGACCGCCAAAAGATTGTGCGCGAGGAGTGGGACTACATCGCGCTGGGCGACTGGCACCTCTACACACAGGTTGCGCCCAACGCAATCTACCCTGGCGCGACCGAGTTCACCAGCACTAACATCTGGGACGAGGCAGGTAAGCCGAAGGGGTGGGTGCTGTATGATGCCGAAACGCGCACGCACGAGTTTCGCGAGATTCGCACGCGCGCAGTGTACGACCTTGTGCCCATCGACGCTGCCGAACTAACCGCTGCCGAGTTGAACGAAGCCATCGAGTCGCGCGCCGACGCGCTGGGCGACGCGCTCAACGGCGCGATTGTGCGCCAGCGCGTGTGGAACTTGCATCCCGACCTGCGCCCCCAAATCGATGGCGAGCTGCTGCGCGAACTCAAGGCACGCGCGCTGCATTACCTGTTAGACCTGCGCGCGCCGCGCCCCAGTGCAGGCAGACACGCTCACGAACAGATCCCAGAGACCGACAGCGAGAGCCGTCTCACGCTCGCCGACGAATGGCGACTGTTTGCCGCGACCTACCCCCTCCCCGCCGATATCGACCGCGCGGCGTTCGTCGAACTCGGCGCACGCTACCTGCAGGAGGCGGACACGACGGAGCACGGCTAAAGCGAGCAGGAAATTCCCCCAAATTCTGCCCGCTTACAGCAGGAATGGGGTACAATTCGGCGTATAATTCACGAGGAGGTAGAGTAATGATGCAACGACGCGGCTTTACGCTGATTGAGCTACTGGTCGTTATCGCGATCATCGCCATCTTGGCGGCGATCCTGTTCCCTGTGTTCGCTCAGGCGCGTGAGAAAGCGCGTCAGACCTTCTGTCTGAACAACACCAAGCAGATTACGCTTGGCGGACTGCAGTATATCCAAGACTACGACGAGGCGTTTCCCTTCAGCCTGTATATGGCTCCGAACGGCGCAGGTGGCTTCTGCGCGTTTACGGTCTATCACGCCATCTTCCCCTACCTGAAAAACGCCGACCTGTCAGGGTGTCCGTCGGATCGGCAGGCGTGGGATGTGCGCAACGCCTTCCTGCCCCTGCAGATGTGTCCTGACAACGAGCGCTCCAACTTCAAGACGACCGCCTACATCGGCAACTGGTGTCTGTTTGAGCGCGGGAGCATGCCCCTGCCAGACTGGCCATGGCCAGGCGGACCACGCCCAATTCGGCTTGCCGAGATTGACGATGTGGTGCGCACGCCCGTTTTATATGACGGCGTATTGGGCGACCATTTGGGGAGCCAGACTGGGCTTGGCGGCTACATTCAAGGGCGACACAACCTGGTGGCGTCGGTCGGCTATGTCGACGGGCACTCGGGGAATGTCAAAACGCGCTTGATTCAGGGTGGCTCCGTCGTGCTGCGCGAGAATGTGCGCAAGACCAAGCCACTTTACGCTGTTATCGACACGAACCTGCCGTTCCATACCCCTGCAGGCTCCAACTACATCTACTACGGACTGTCGGGCATCGTCTCGCAGTATCCGTCGGGGCATCCACGCGCCGGACGCCCATGCCACACCTGCCCAGGTCAAGCAGGACGCACCGATCAACCGTTTGGGGATGACGGCGCACCCAACCACTGCCGACGCACGAACTAACCGAATAGGGGGGGGCGCATCCACTGTGCCCCCCTTGACAAAACGAGATTTGTATTGTATAATTACCGTACCCGACCATGGGAAAGGAGGAATCGATGATGATTCGAACGGTACGCTTCTTCGGGCTTTTGGGCATCGTGGCACTCATCAGCGCAAGCCACGCGCAATCTCTGGCAGACCGCCTGCGCGACGCGGGCAGCGTCTCGTTCCGAATCAACGACGCCGAATACGCCGTGAACATCAACTTGGGGCAAGGGTGTGTCCAGCCCTTTTCCAGCGGCACAACAGGTGCACAAAACGCTTTTGTCATCAACTTTGAACCAGGCACCCTCAACTTCACCACGACGCTGAACCAGGTTATTAATGCAATAGCGTCCGACCAGACTGTGCGCTTCGTCGCCAGCGTCGACGGCAACCGCATTACTTGGACGGCACAGGACATCCCCCAGCCCGTCTGCACGATCATCACTATCGGAGGGACAGACTACCCCTTCCGAATCGACAGCGTCTACGGAACCATCGTGGTAGACCTGGAGGAGATTGCCTGCACGGACGATCCACTGGGGCTGCTGAACCGTGTAGTCACAATCCAGCTGAACAATGTGACGGCGACCTCCGAGGTGGGCTTCTCGGGCTTTGTGACGGATGGGGTATGTACGCCGTTGATTCCCGCCTGTGCCCGCGCGTTCAACCTGCAGGTGGCGTCCTATGGCGGCGCGCGGCTGGAGGGCGATGTGGACTGCAACGGCTGCGTCGATGACGCCGACCTGCTGGCGGTGCTGTTCGCCTTCGGCGGTTCGGGCGGTGCAGAAGACCTCAACGGCGACGGCACAGTGGACGACGCTGACCTGCTGGCGGTGCTGTTCGCCTTCGGTAGCGGGTGCTAAACCCTCACCCCCAGCCCCTCTCCCACGCGGTGGGAGAGGGGTATGCCCCCACGACACGGCGAATCCAAGCGAGGATCCTTATCAGCTTCCTGTATGTCCAACCCGCGCCACTAACGCTCCCAAGAAAAACACTTGCGCCGAGAAGTAGACCCACAGCAGGAGCGCAACGAGCGAACCCGCCGAACCATACAGTGTAGCAACGCTGGAATGCGTCAGGTACAGGCTAATCAAGGTGCGCAGCCCCAACAGCAGCAGCGTCGCGACCACTGACCCCAACAGGGCGTACCGAAACGCGGGGCGCGTCGCAGGCAGCAGCCAATACAGTAGCGCGTTGCCGACGATTAACAGCGCGGGCAGCAGCGAGCGGTTCATCGCCCAGCCGAGCCAGTAGACGCCTGGCAGATGGTCGGGCAGCCGCGCCCGCGCCGCCGACAGCGCAAGCTCCAACACGACGCTGCCCACCAACAGCACCGCCAGCGCCAGAATGCCCACCGCGCCAATCAGGCGACTGATGACCCAGTGCTTGATCCCGCTTTCGGAATGCGGTGGCGCGTCCCAGAGCGCGTCCAGCGACGCCTTGAGGCTCTGCATTAGTCCCGACGCGCCCCACAACGCCAGCAGCAGCCCCAGCAGCGTTGCGCCCGCACCCGAACCCCGCAGCACCGTGCGCTGAATCAGCTGTTCGACGCCCTGCGCCGCCTGCTCCCCAAGCTCGCGCCGCACAGCCGACAGAATCTGCGCGGCGACCTGCTCTGCACCCAGAAAGTAGCCCGCAATGCCCGTGAGCGCGAGCAGCATCGGCGCGAGGGTCAGCATCGTGAAAAAGGCGAGCGCGGCGGCATGGCGCGGCACGGCATGGCGTGACCAGAGTTCGGTGACCTGCGCTCCAAACCGATACAGCCACAGCCGCTGCAGGCGTTCCAGCAGACTCACTATCGTCGGGCGGCGACGAGACTGCGCCGATAGAGAGGATGGCTCAGGTGGTCGACCTGCACGCCCCCACGCGAGCGCGAGCTGTGAATGAAGTACCCGTCGCCGATGTATATTCCCGTGTGGTCGATCTCCTTGCCTTTGACGGCGAAGTAGAGCCTATCGCCGGGGCGCAGGTCTTCAAAGCGGGTAATCGGCGTGCCCACCTTCGCTTGGTCGCGAGCGCGGCGAGGCAAGCGGATGCCCATCTGCTCGTAAATCAGCTTCACGAAGCCCGAGCAGTCCATCCCTGTGCGTGGGTCGTTGCCGCCCCAGCGATAGCGCACGCCCAAGTAGCGCATTGCGAGGCGCGTCACATGCGCAGGGTCTGCCCCGCGCGGCAGCGTGTAGACCACATCATACGGGGTCAACTGCACGACGCGGCGGGGCACCCAGCCGACGGAACCGTTGTTCATCAGCACGCCGCACCAATCGCCCCGCTGCTGGGTCATCATCAAATAGAAGCGTGCGGGCGTATGCGGATAGAGCACCTTGCTGCGTGGGTTCGGCTGCGCATAAATCGGCGTCGGACGCAGCGTCATGACGAGTCTGCCGATGCGATGCGTCACATACTCAGGCTCGCGCGGCGCACCCCGACGAGACACCGAACGGCTCTGTGGCATCTTACGCGCTCTCCACCTCCTGCAAAGGCTGGGTGATTAGGTTCCGCACGCGATGACGCTCGGCAATTAAGATGCAGCGCAGCGTCTCCAGCGCGCGATTCAAGTCGTCGTTGATAATCAAGTAGTCATAGCGCGGGATATATTCCATCTCCTCGCGAGCGTTCATCAGGCGCAGTTGGATGGATTCTTCGTCGTCGCGTCCGCGTCGTCGCAGGCGTTGTTCGAGTTCCTGCAGCGAGGGCGGCGCGACGAAAATCAGAATCGCTTCGGGGTACTGCTGGCGCACCTGCATCGCGCCTTGCACATCGATGCGCAACACCACATCGCGCCCTGCCTCGCGCAGGTTTTCCATCTCGCGGCGCGGCGTGCCGTACCAGTTGCCGTGAACCTGCGCGTACTCGATGAACGCGCCCTGCTCGCGCAGCGCGTTGAACTCCTCTTCCGTCACGAAGTAGTAGTCCAGCCCGTGTCGCTCGGTCAGCGCCTGCGGGCGCGTGGTGTAGGTGACCAGCCGGCGCACATTCGGCGCGACCAGCTGCCACTGCTCGATAAGCGTATCCTTGCCCACCCCTGCAGGACCCGATAGCACGATTAGCAGTCCCCGTGTGGGCGCGCCAGGTTTTGCGATGGCGTTCACGATTGCACCTCCTTCACTTGGCGCGTCTGCAGCTTCGTCGCTCCAGCGCAGCACCTACCTGTACGCCGTCTCGGTCGCCCTTGTCCCGTAGCCGACAACCGTTCCGCCACTGCCCCCATACACCCGTATTATCGGCAGCGGCAGCGAATCCGCGCAGCCCATACCTGCGCACAAATGGTTGGCTTTAATGATACACCATCGACGCGCCAATTCCTACATGCGCCGTAAAACCCTCGCGCGGGGATTCGGGTATCCTACAAGTAGGATGAGAGGGGCTGTTTGGACGCTATGGATGGCGTGGGTGTGGGCGGTTGCCACGGGGCAGGATTGGGTCGCCGATACGCTTCAGGGGCGCGGCGTCGCAGGACCCTACACGCTCACCTGGAACCGCCTCGTGGAACGCTCCGAGATGGTGCTGGTGGAGACGCGCTGGCTCGTGCGCGACACGGACTACTGGATCGACTACGCGGCGGGACAGATTCGCTTCGCCGAGCCGTTGCGCGTCGGTCAAACGGCACGGGTGAGCTACCGTATCCAGAGCGGTGTCTCACAGCGCAACACCACCACCGATGTCGCCCTCGAGACCGAGCTGGCGCGCTGGGGAGCCGCCGCGCTGAGCCTACGCGGGCGCATCGTGGGCGACCCGAACCGCCCGACAACCGACCTCGGACTGCGCGCCACTTGGCAGGAGCAGGGGCGCGAGGGCGAGGCGCTCTACCTGTTGCGCAACCCGCGGGGCAACGACGCGCCCGCGCTGCTGCAACTCCGCTCCCAGTGGCGCACCGACACGGGCTGGCAGGGCGCGTTCCGCTTCAGCCGCGTGGACACAGACTTCGGCGACGCCAAGCCCTACGGACTCGCCAGCGGGCAGCAAAGCGCGGAGGCGAGCCTGCTGTTCCAGCCCGATGCGTACCTGCGCACGCGCCTGCAGTGGAGCCTCACCGAGCCGCTCAGCGCAGGCACGCCTGCCCAGCAACGCTGGAACGCAGGGCTGGACTACCAGCTCCCCCAAGTGCGCCTCTCGCTGGAGCGATACATCGCCGCGCAGGGCAACCAGCCGACGCAGGCGACCGACCGCGCCGTCGTGCAGATGCGCCCCACCGACACGGTGCAGCTGCAGATGGAACACCAGAGCCAGCTGCAGGGCGAACGCGCCACCGAACAGACGCAGGTGCGCGCCCAACTGGGGCAAGCGATGGAGCTACGCCATCGCACGCTGGATGACTCGCAGCAGGGACGCACCGAAGAGAGCGGCGTCGCTGTGCGAATCGGCGCGCCGACCGTACAGGGCACCATCGGGCTGGAGCAGCGCTGGCGCGAGGACGCCCAGCACCGCACGGCGCAACTCGGGCTACAGGCACAACTGCACCCGCGTCTGCGCGTTGGCGGCGAGTACGAAGCCGTCGAAAACGCGGGGCAAATGCGCGGCTACCACCTGCAGGCGCAGCCCATCAGCGGGCTGCAACTCAGCCTGCAAACGCGCGAATATCAGGGACTGCGCGGGCTGAACCAGCGCAGCCAGCAGGCGCAACTGGAGTGGCAACTCGGCGGCGGGCTGACGCTCAGCGGGCAACTCGCCCAGAACCCGCTGCAGCAAGGCGCGCCACAGCCCATCCAGCGCGAACAGTACCAACTCCGCTGGCGACAGGGCACATGGGACATCGAGGCGGGCTACACCGAGCAGAGCCAGCTGGGGCAGTCGCTCATCGAACGACGCTACCTGCTGGGCGTGCGCCGACGCTTAGACGCCTACACCCTGCTGGGACTGAGCTATCAGCAGTCGGAATGGGAGCGGGACGCCTTCCTGCGTGAAACCACTGTGCGTCTGGGATTGACGCGCCAGCTGACGGACTTCTACCTATCGCTGGAGGCGCAACTGCAGATGCCCCGCATAGACGCCCAGCCTCAGCAACGCCCCACCTATTCGGGCAGCCTGCGTCTGGGCGTGCAGTTCTAAGCGGGTATACTCCCTACGATGACGGAGCAGGGCGAGGTTGTGGTGATGGACGCGGAAGATATGCGTCGCGCCATCACGCGCATCGCGCATGAGATTCTGGAACGCAATCGCGGCGCGAAGGATTTGGTGGTCATCGGCATTCAGCGGCGCGGTGCGCCCGTCGCTCGACGACTCGCGCTCGCCCTCTCGCAAATCGAAGGCGTCGGCAT
>Ga0105155_1000550_pt1 | contig 13082 bp, 7 predicted proteins | sample SSWtaG_2_FD_89589 | JGI IMG/M metagenome (GOLD analysis project Ga0105155, IMG submission 89589) | Hot spring microbial communities from Sandy's Spring West, USA to study Microbial Dark Matter (Phase II) - SSWsed_130316 | ecosystem: Environmental > Aquatic > Thermal springs > Hot (42-90C) >...
ATCCGTCAGCAGCTGTCCGAGGTCCCGGAGGGGGAGGTCATCGAGGAGAGCGTGGGGGAGCGTCCTGTCTTCCCCGGCCTGGCGTTCCTGCGCACGCTGACCCCCTCCCAGCGTCTGATCCTGCTGGGGATGTTACTGATCGACCTGTTTTTGCTGGGGTTCCTGATCCTCCTCATCGCCGGGGTGCTCCGTCTTGGATGAACCATCTTTGAGAGATCTAGAAGGCCGGATAAGTTGTTTTCAGCCCTTATCCGGCCCGGAGTTCGAGGGGCGGAGTTCGACCATCTCCCCTTGGTTGACTGGAGCGGATTGTCTCCTCAAGGGCTGCCGCGCGAGCCATCTGTTCACGGGCGCTAGGTTCCTCCCGGCGGCGCCGGCGATAGATCGGATCCTCCCATCGTTCACGCTGAGCTTGTTTCCGGGGCGTAACTATGCTGATCGTGATGATCGTCATAGCAAACCCGGCGAGGGCCAGCCATATTACTGGAAGCAGGCGCCACGCGAATTCAACATAGATCAGTAGGCGCTGCCGCAGCAGCTCGAGTTGAAGGCGTTCTTCCTCCGCTCGAAGGCGGGCCTCTAATTGCCGCTTCTCTGCTTCCAGCTGCTGCTGGAGCTCCTGTTCCCGCTTCTTAAGCTCCAAATGGTTCTCCTGAGATATCCGCTGTGTCTCTGCATCCTTCCGGCGGGCCTCGGCTGGGTTGAGCAATTCCCGGCTCCCCAGCATCAGGCCGGCGAAGAAGGCCAGGGCAGCGGACAACAGCATGATCAAAGCCAGACCTCGAAAGTTCAGCTGAATGGTCATGGTCTCCTCCCTGGGTTTCAATTAGAAATTCCAGCCAGCGCTCCAGGGCGATGATGTGATGGCAGATTGCAGGTCGGTTGCTGTCTCGGGCACGCTGGAAGGCTTTGCAATCGCAGAGCCATCCTTCCTTGATACGCCGGACATAATGGAGAGCGTGCCCCCCCTCCAGCATAAAAGTGCGAGAGTCTACCTGGCGCATGCGGTGATCCGGATGGCTGGCCCACAGGATCCCCTTGATGTATTCCTCCTGCTGGTCTGACCACATGGCGACCTCCTTCTTCGAAGCCGATTGGAAGAACCCCTTCTGCTTTCAGAATAGCCTGGCAATCTGACGTCCGGAAGAGTCTACTCGGTAGAGATTCCTGACATGGTTGCTGAGCAGAAAGCGACAGTAATCTTCCTCGCCTGAGGTCTAAACTTGACAGGCGAGAGGTGTCAGAGGACGCGGATCTGACACGAATCTGACAAATGGGTATGGAGCCTGAGGGAACCGGAGAGATCGGGGAAGCCAGGCTGTGCTTTCTGGCTTACAGGTAGCCGTGGATCTTCATCAGGCGCAGGCCTTCCAGGCGCAGGGCGGCTGGCAGGAGGATCTGATAGATCCGGCAATGCGGGCTTTGAACATCCCATCGGCCGGTGGCCCGATAGGTCTCCAGGGGGCATCCTCCTGCGCAGTGAAACCGAAAGGGACAGCTCCGGCAGCCTTCTTTCTCATCTCCACGAAGGTTTCGAAGAGGGCCGTGGCGGATTGCCTGCAGGGGATCGTCCTCTGGGCCGATCCGCACCGGGTGTTCCAAGAGCATATGGCATTGGGAGAACTCCCCTCGGTGCGTGATGACGATATAGTTGTGACCTGCCCCGCAGGGATGAGCATGGGAACCCCCGTGAACGCGATCCAGCAGGCCGTTAAGAAAGGGACGGGAGGGAAGATGAGCTTCGATAATGGCGTAAGCGGCCAAAAGGCCTTCGATGATTCTCTGGGCTTCCAAATCCAGTTCCGAGCGAGAGGCAGAGAGGGGATTTTGCCGGTAGAAGTTGAAACTGAGGGCAAGGCCCCGCTCGATAAGGGCCCAGCGGGCCACATCGGCTGCGGCCATAGCATTCAGTCCCGTGAGCGTCATCGTGATCGCTGGACGTACCCCACGGGGGATCAGGATCTGATCTACGATTTGTTCGACCCGGGAGAATGTGCCCACTCCTCTCCGCGATGAACGAAGGAGATCGTGCCGCTCTCCGATGCCATCCACGGAGAGCATCACCCTTATGCCTTCCGTAGCGATCCAGTCGACATCTTCAGGTTGGAGGACGGTTCCGTTGCTCAGAATAACTTCCTCCAGATCCAGTCCCAGCTCCTGAGTTTTCCATGTTATGTGATCATGTATTTGCCGAATCCGATGGAAGTGAAGGGTTGCCTCTCCTCCTGCGTATTTGATCTTCACTTTCCGGAACCCATGCTGGCGAGCGATGCCCATAACCCGGTCCAGACTTCGGATTCCGATCTCCAGATCCATTACCTCGCTGGATTTCCGCACGTAGCAGTAAGGACAATCCAAATTGCAGGCATTGGTGATGTGAAGCCATACCGTGAGAGTTCCCGAGGAAGCAATGGGGCGGGGTGGGGGAAGGCGAGTGGGCAGGATCAGCCCGTGGCGGGCCAGCAGCCGATCGAAATCATGACGAAGCGGAAGCGGATGGAGAAAATCCTGCCATCGCTGATGTCCGGCCTCATTAAGAACACAGGGACCCCCTGGGGTATACGGGCTGAAGGCAAGGACGAACCCGTGACGGAGCGGGATGCAAAAAGTCCCCTCCGCGATCGTGAAGGGTTCAGATCCCGAAGTCGGACGCTGATGCGCACAGCATCCGGAAGGGCATGCGCAATCCGACTCTGGTTCCTCCTGTCCCGCATCACGCAATAGCAAGGATCCCTCTGGGCAAGCACAGTCATCGTATCGCTGGCCCATGTCCACGGCATGGAGCAGAAGGGGCTTCTCTGAAGCCTCGTTCATCTCTTGTTTCCCCTGCCTAGGATTGCTGTGTTTCAATACCCTCAAGGATGCATAGCGACGACCCGAGGACGGGGAACCCCGTTATGAAGAGATAAGGGGTTGCAGCCCGACAGATTCTTTCAAAAAGCGAAGGAACTCTTCCTTTTCAGGACTCGGGGGCTGTTGCTCCAGCCAGTGACGAAGGCCCTCGAGCTCATTCTGGTTGAAGCGCTTGAAATAGTCGTAAAGAACATCGAAGAAAGCGGTCCGTATGGGGGCGCATGTCTCAAGCTGGCGGGTCTCCCGCAGTCCCTCTAGGATAGCCTCAATCGCTTCCTTGAGCCCGTGAGGATCCTGACGGATTTCCTCTCCGATCCTCGTTCGGATCTCCCTGCGGATTGCCTTCACATCTATCTGTGGGCGTTTCCCTTTCCGGCTTTCCCACACTCCTTTTTCTTTTTCTACCCACTGCTGGAACGAGTCGAGGGCTATGCGGGCCCGGATGAGGGCAATGTGGACAGCTGAATAAGCGGTATATGGACCCCGAGGGATTTCGGAAAGGCGGGAGCGGACCCTCTCGATGGCCTCTTGAGCCCTTTGAAACGCCTTCTCGTGCTCTTCCGGCTGATCGGCCTCCCGGGCGGCCCAGTAATGGGCCCAGGCCAGCTCCGTCAAGGCCTCAAGCTCCAGACGATGCCATCCAGATTCTCGGGCCTGTCGCGCCACCTCCTCCAGGGTTCCCATGGCAGCGCTATACCATTTTCCCTCCTGGGCCCAGCCCCGTCGCTGCGATCCGATGAGCCGGTCCCGGAAGAGGCGGCCGCGCTCCAGCTCCGCCTCCAGGCGGCGGAGGGGTTCTCGAACCTTCCCTTCCTCCCGCTCCTGAGGGGAAAGCTCGCCGACGACAAAGATCTCCATTGCTTCGCCTAACGCGCGTTTTGCTGCCTCAAAGAGTTCCTCTGCAGTGGCGGGGAAGGTCTGTCCGGTGCGGGCCCAGAGGCCTAAGCGACGGAGGGCCTCCCCGAGCTGGATAGCGGCCAGCCCTCGACCCCGCGGGTCTCCCACGCGCTGGAAGAGGATCATCGCCTTGGCTGCCTCCACCCAGGCCCGGTCTGGACGATCAAGCCGGTTGTAGATGAGTGCCAAGGTGCTGTGAGAGAGGCCGATGGGATCGTCTGCGCCGATCTGCCAGCGCAGGTTCAGGGCATCCAGGGCGATCCGCAAAGCGTCCGAACGGCCCAGCTCCGCCATCGCCCGGGCCATGTTGTTCAGGATGGTAGCTCGGTGAGCTTGGGCACCGGTCTCCCGAATGTAATCCAGGGCCTGGCTATGAAACCGAATAGCCTCCTCGAATTCGCCGAGCTGGGCGTAGCCATAGGCGATGTTGGCCAGGCCCACGGAGATCACCCGGCGGAGCCGGACCTCGGCGGGGTGTCCGATGAATCCTTCTTCGCCTTTCTTCGCCAGAGCGATCTCCCCTATCCTGTGATTTGCCAACTGTTTCATGTCCTTGAGGACCTCGTTCAGTTCCTGGATTGCTGCCCGGATATCCTTCGCGCTCCCAGGAAGGATGCGCGCATAGGCTTTCCAACAAGCTCGTTCCCCATAGGCGAAGGTATGCTCCCAGCTGCGCCGGTCATGGCCTGGCGGCATTTTCCGGATGAAATCCTCCAGCCGCTCGGCGAATTGCTGGGCAGCCGTGTAATCCCGCCGCAGAGCCAGTCGTTTGATCCATCGAGCAGCCATCTCCTGAAGCGCAGCCCGTCGCAGCGTGTCCAGGGTATCCTCTCCTCGACGGCGGACCGCCTCTCGGGGCTCTCCCCACCGGATGAAGCGCATGGCGAAGCGGTCGTTCAGGATCCGCCACATCAGCTCTTGGGCGGCCATATCCGCGTCCTCATCGTTCGCTCGCCAGAACTCGTCAGCCAGATCGAAATACGCCTCGTTGAGCTCGCGGTCAGGGTTCAGCAAAAGGGCATAATACACATATTCCAGCTCGAGCTCTCTTAGGGCCCGGCGGTAACGAATCCGACGCTCCTGAACCTCCTCGCTCTCCCGGAGGCGGGCAGCCAAGGGATGTCCCGGACCCATACGGTGGAGCTCCAGCTCCATCTCACGTTCTTCCTGAAGGATCAGCTGGAAGTGGGCTTTGCGCACGCGCTGTCCTTGCCACCCAACCCAGTCTCGAAGCATGGCATAGATGCGCTCACGCTCTCGCAGCTCGTCCTCATAATTTTTCTCATAATGTCGGCGCTTGTCCTCCGGCAGAGCCTTCCAGATCCGCTGAAGACGTTCCCGATCCTGTCGATCCGCTTCGTCCACCGGCCGGCCCGGGGCGATATGGGGGGCCATATGCTCCGCGAAAATTCGGTAAACCTCGTCCTGAAGGCCCAGGCGGATCTCCTCGTAGGCCTCGCCGTTGCGTATGACAAGACGGGATGGGCGCCGCTTGATTAGCACCAGATCCTGCAGCTCCTCCATAACCTCCCGGATTTGTCGAATGCGGGCGGGGTTTGCTTTCTTCTCCCACTCCGCAGGGGGGGTGGATTCTTCATTGTCCAGGAGATAGTGCAGTTGCTCCGGGCTTAATCCCATGGGGACACGGATGAGTGCAAGGAGGATCCTCTGACGCAGGGAAGCTTCACGGGACCATTGGGGATACTCCTCGGGACGCAGCGGGTGCCCCGGCCAGGGCCATAGGAAGAGCAGCTCAAGGACCCGACCTTCGATCTCCCATCGCCGCCGGGGCAGATCTTCGTCCGGGAGGTCTTGAACCAGGGCTTCCCGCAGCTCTTCCGGGAACGATCGTCCCTCCACAATGAGATCCGTGATTAGTGCCAGGCGCACCGGTTGTCCTTCCGTTAGCCGATGTAACCGGCTCACCCGTTTTTCATCCTGGGCCAGCCAGCTAAGCGCTTCGCGGATCTGATCCGCCCGTTTTTGCTCAGACTCAGGGAGAGCGGTGGGATCCCACTCCTCCACCAGAGCGTTGAGGAACGCTCGAACCCCATCCGATGTCAAGGGGCCCAGCTCAAGATCATCGATGGGGATGTTGTTCTCTCGGGCAGCCTGGCGGATTTGCTCGAAGAAAGGCTTTCCCTCCATGGATCGGCCGGATAGGATCAGGGTCGTGTTCTTCAACCGCCGATCCCGGATCGCCTCGAGCAGCCACCTCGTGGTTTGAAACTGCACCTGCTCCTCAGAGAGAAGTCCGTTCTCCAGGAACCAGCGGGATCCGCTCAGGGCCAGCTGCTCTACCGTATCGATGAGCCAGACGATGCGCCAGCGCCCAGCTAAGCGCTCGTAGTCTTCCCAGAAGGCCTGGATGGCTTCCTGGGCTGCCTGCTGGATCAGGCGATACTCTACGCTATCCAGAACCTGCCGTTCGTAGCGCTCCCAGGCAAGCTCATAGTTAATGAAGTTAAACTCGGTGGAAAGGCGCTGCATCCAACGGAGGCTCTCCCGGAGGGCACGGATGAATCCCATTCGCAGGTGCAGCCATGGATCGATCAGATCCACCAGCTCGCTGCAGGCTATGGGGGCGGCAGGGGGTTCCTCCCCGACCCTAAGCTTCCGCTGGATTTCCTCCAGGAGACGGGTCTTGCCGACCCCGCCGGGGCCCCGGATGGTCACGATGCGCAGCCCCTCATCAGGAGGATGCAATGCTTGATGAATGACTTCCAGCTCTCGCTCCCGCCCGATCAGACGGGCCGGACGACGGGCAACGGCGAAGGGCCATCGAAGCGACACACCCATGGCCTTGCCTCCTTCCCTTCAGCAAGGGTCACCCCGCAGACGACGCCATGCCCGGGCCATCCCCCGGAACCCTTCCACGATCCGATAGCGCGGGGGTGCCTCAACCAGGATCCCTAAATGAAACAACTCCATTATCCTGGGATCGTCAATGTGGATCCCGGAATCCTGCAGGTCTGTCAGTGTCCAGTCATCCTGGCAGCAAAGCACCTGCAGAAGATCCAGGGCTTGGTCTGAAAGCAAGCCGCCTACCGTATCCCGGAGGCAATCCTCCAGATCATCCGCCGTGAGGGTTAGCGGAGAGCGGGCCATCCAGTGGGCCATCCGGTCGACCAGGAAAGCGTTCATCGATGGGTGGCTTCCATCGTATTCTGGGATTTGATTCTGAAGGAAGCTTATGAAATTAGGGGAAGGCGCGAGCCTGTGGCGATAGGCAAAACGCTTTGTGACTTGATCTTGGGTCTCTTGAGGATTGAATCCGCCAAGAGGGTGAACCACCTCAATCAACCGTAATCCGAACAGGCCCAGCGCCTGCTCATCCCGCCGAGCGATGAGGGCGCAGGCGCAAGATCCACCTCTTAGGAAGGCCAGCAATAGGTTCTCGACCCCATTCCATCCCACCTGCGGCGCCAACTCGTCGATGCCATCAACGATGAGGAGAGGGATCCGTGGGGAGCAATGCGCACAGACTTGACGTCCCAGCTCCTCCATACGGCGCTCTGGGGCCAGGATTGAATCCAGAAGAGAATCCGGCTTAAAGTCGTAGCGGTTTGCGGCCATCGTAACCAGCTGATCGATCTCACGAGAAGCGCCCGCGGGGCTCGCGAGAGCTGGAGCCTTGGTCTGGAGGACAATGCAATGATTCGTATATTGTCTACTAACCTTCTCCAGCAGCCAGGTTTTCCCGCTGCCCGGGGAGCCGGTAATGGATCTCAGACGACGATCGCCCGGGTTCCTCAGCCACGCAGCGATTTGCTGTAGATCCGTGTCACGGCCGGCGAAGAGGTTCGGATCATATGGATCCCGCGGCATTCCCCTTGCTTCCTTTCTTTGAGGACTATTTCTAAATTGTAACACAAGCTCTTATGTTACGGAAGCCGGAGCCTCGAGAGGATCCGGTGGAGGGGGCTCGTAGAGCCACTCCCGGCGCATTCGGTCCCAATCCTCCGGCTGAAAAAGGGGATCCTCAGGATCGCGGGCGAGATGGGCGTCGAGGAGGGCGTTTACGATCTGGAGGAGACGGCGGGGGGATCCCCGCGCGGAGCGCAGGATCAGGGTGTCTAGCTGCCCACGGAGCCCGGGCCCGGCGCGATCCTCCAGGCCGATGCGACGGGATCCGGCAACCCGGAAACGCTGAATGAGGAGGCGCCGTAGTGCCTCCTCATTCCATTCAAGGGTCGCTTCCAGGCAGGGGCGAACAGAAATGCGCCCGGCGGTTCGATCCCGCAGGAGGATAGGGAGAAAGAGCTTGAGATCAATCCCGGACTCATGCCAGGTGGGCAGACGTTCCAGCAGAGGTTGCAGGCGGGCCTCCATCGCTTCTGGTGTGCGATCCCCGAAATCCACATCATCGATCAGGATCAGGATCCGTTGAAATCCGGCCCTCCAGGCGGCCTTGAATCCGATCTCGGGATCGGGGAGCGAGGGGGAACCGGCTTCCAGCGCTTCCAAGCGGAGGCGAAGGGATTCCAGGAAAAGGCAGGCTTCACGGGAAAGGCGAAGAGGTCTCACAACAGGTCGTCCCAGGGCCGGCCATCGGAGCGCATCGCCCATCGGGTGCTCCGGTGCCGGGTCCCGGAGGAAGCGGGTGATCACCCGGGCGATCGCGGGAGCAGCCGGCAGCAGGGCGTAGAGGAGAGGCACTTCCATCTCCGGGCTTAAGAATGCAGACCATCGTCCCTGTTCCATGAGCTGAATGAACAGGTCGATGGCCAAGTCGCGGGCCAGGGTTTGTGGATCGTCCTCCCGTAGGGGATGGGAGACAACCAGCGTGTTCTCCGGGAACAGCCGGATATAAGCTTCGAGGGCGAGGCGGAGCATCGTTTTCCCGCTTCCCCGCTCCCCATAGATGCAGGCCGGACCCGGGTCGCGCAGCACCCCCAACAGCGTCCGGCTTTCTGGGATCGGGATGGGAGGCGGCGTGAAATACTCAAAGAAGATCGGAACCACTCCTGATTGTAAACGCTCGGGATCCGCACCATAGATTGAGGCCTGCAATTCCTGTTCTGCGCTGGTCCAGGGGAAGGGGTCCCTGGATAAGCTCAGGGCTGTCAGAAAGGATGCCCGAGCAGTGGTTGTTTTCATCCCGATCCCCAGGATCGCTCTGGGCGCTCTCAGGACTACGGCTCTTCTCGAACTCATCGGGGGCAGTTCCACTTCTCCTGAGTCTCCCATCTTTATTATAAACGCCCGGGCTGACGAAGGGCAAACCTCATGGCTGACGGCCTCCGGGGGATTTCCTGACGTGGATCTGACAAGGGTCGACCAGGAGGAGTGAGGATCTATTCTATGAAGTGCTCCAGGTAGTAGCCCCCTTCGCCGCGCCGGTTGATCAGATAGATCGGCTGATCCGGGAAGGGCTCGATCTGGCGGCGGATGCGAGCGGCGAGGGTGTGCAAGTTGGCCTTGGTGGCCCCCCGGGGCCCGAGGAGAGCCCATACCCGTTCATCACTGGCGTCCACCGGGCCTCCCCGTCGCTCCCAGAGCGCCCTTAGAAGGTTAAGGGGCTGGTCGGCAAGCGGGATAAAGCGAGGTCCCCTCCAGACTCCCCGGGCTTCCAGATCGAGGCGTAAGGGCAGATGACGGGCGCATAGGGTTCGCACCACCTCCCCGAAGTCCTGTGCTCGTAAGGGCCGACGGAGCCTTCGCTCCCCGCGCGTGGTCAGATGCAGGGCTGTCTCCGCCAACCCTACCCATCCGGCGGGTGCATAGCCCCCATACTGTTCCTGAAGCCATGTCTCCAAATCCTGCTGGAGGGCTGGAGCGATCCAGTCCTCCAGGCATAGGGAGGGATCCCCATAAGCCGCCTGGAGATGCCGGAGGGCGATCTCCCAGACCTGCTCCCGGGTCCAGCTCAGCGGGATCACCCCGATGCGCCCCCGGGCGATCCGGGCCAGCTGATCCCGGATCCAGAGCTCCCGAGGCAGGGTCATCGCCACTCGGAATCCGGGATGCATCATCAGGTCGTACTCCCCCAGGAGCCTTCGTATCGCCTCTCGATGTTTCTGGGCCTGGATCGGATCGAAATCGATGAGGACGCGAACCCATGAGTAGCCCAGGCGACGGGCCAAGCTGACCAGCTCATCAATCTGTCCCTGCACATCGAGAGGTCGTGAGGTGGTAGGGAAGAGGTCCTGGGAGGGAATCCGGCTCAGCGCCTCCGTGTATTCTGGAGGAAGGCCTTCGATCCAGCGGCGGAAGGCTCGGGGACCCAGATACTTCTCCATCAGCCAGCGCAGGAACTCCTTCTGCAGATCCGAGAGCCTGAAGATGCGCTCCGGATCTCGGAAGAACAGATCCCGTAGGACAAGGGCCGCACCGCCCATCATCTGGGCCAGGTGATTGCCTCCGGGAACCCATTCCCGGGAGGCCCCGGGCCAGTGCTCCGGGGGATAGGGGATCAGTAACGCGTGTTCTGCCTCCCGGCGGGCCAGGGCTAACAGGGCGACCGTCTTGCCGCTTCGCGGGCCTCCCAGCAGGACCTGCCAGTAGGGCTCTGTTCCAAGGCCCTCCAACGGACCCGGGATATAACAGGATTCCCACCAGCGGGACGCCTCTTCGGGGGTCAGGTCCGCCGGAGATCGGAAAGGCCAAAGCGCATAAGGCAGTGCTTCCATATGCGAGGCTGTTCAGAGCAACAAGTGCAGGATTCTACAAGTTGATGTCCTCTATAAGCACACGCTCACGGCTATTCGGAAGGTTTCCAACGATCTGACGCCAGAGCCGACCGAGGCGACGAGGCGCTCCTTCTTCGGGATCCAACAGGGAAAGCTCTATCAGTTTATCCAAGGCTTTCGGCTCGATGATCTCGCTGATGGAGCGATGCTTTCCGAGGATCATCCGATATCGGTGCTCCATCATTGCCCTCAGCGTTCCAGCCTCCCATTGGATTTCGCGACACACCATAGCGGTTCTGAATTCACCGGCCGGTAGAAAAACAACAGAAGAGATTCCAGCCATGGCCCAGCGAAAGAGAAAGATCTCTAGTTCTTGAATCGAAGGCTCGCTGGGAAGGGGTCCGGAGAGATCCATGATTACGCGGACCTGTTGGAAGTCCAGGGCCTGAGCGCAGGCACGGAGTTCCTCGGTCCACATTTCTGAAAGGGTGGAGACTTGGAGTGAGGCTCCTTCCTGAAGCATGCGGCGCAGGCCATATCGGGCTTCTTTCAGCCAGATCTCCCTTTGCTGGTCTTTTGCCTCATGTAACCAGGAGGCTTCTTCCAGTCGATAAAGGGCCTGATGAATCGCAGCCTGCACCGCTTCCGGCCCTATGGCGGCTTTGAGAAAGCGGCTCATTAGTTGGTGAGTGGATCGGTCGAGGGGAGCCAGCCACGTGGGGTGCTCCTGGATGAACCGAAGGAGGAGACGTGCGAACCCCCGGGGAACCGCATCGGGGCCCATCCAGGCGGGGAGATACAGGATCAGATCATGCTGAAGACCCGGATGCAGCTGATAGGTCATGGCAGCCGCCATCGCCGTCCGGCCGGAGCCGGGAGGCCCTTTTACGCAGGCTGGCTGGCGGGCCTGAATCAGCCATGCCCAGAGCGGGTGGGGCCAGAAAACGGATAAGCGAGGATCCTGCAGGTGCCGAACCTCCTCCTCCGCCCGTGCGGCCGGGAAAGGGTCCCGACCATTCAGCCGCCGCTGGATGAAAGCAGGGAGTTGTGCAGGGGCTGGAGGGGCGGAAGGGATTAAATCCTCCGGAGGCCATCGCTGAGGCTGGGAAGGCAGCGGCGCAGGAAGGGCATCGATCTCGTTGCGCAAGCGTTCCGGCAGCCGGTCCGTGGAGATCCATTGCCGGAGCATCCGGCGCATGGGGTCTGGGAGCACAGGAGCGAATTTGAGGAACAGACGGGCCCCAGCCTCCGGCCATGACGCCGCTTGTTGCAGGATCGTTTCCAGATCCGATGGAGGCTCCGGCGACTCCAGCGCTCGAAGCACATCTTCCATCCTCTGGAGCACGCCCTCCGAGATGTAACCCTTTTGCTCCATGGTCAGGATGCGATCAAACGTTCCGCGAGCAGCGTGGATATCTCCTTCCTCCAGGTATGTGCGAAAGTCGGCGATCAGACGCTCGCCCTCACTTCGTATGCGTGCCTCGCGCTTCATTCGTTCTTGAAACATCTGCAGGGCGAGTCCACCAAGTCCGGCCAGGGCGCTGATCGCCAGGCCAACCAGGGAGGAAGATTCCCCGCGCCATCCATCGAGGGCCCTGCGGAGGGCGGCCGTCATCCATCCCTCGATGTGTAAGGGCAAAGCGCGGCGGACCTGACGGCCGGAGGCATCTTCCAGTTGAGCCTCAATCTTCACGTCTCCCCACAAGCCCGGGACTACCGCGAGGCCCTGCAGCGGGAAGTGCACCCGGTGAGGGCCTTGAGAAGATAAACGGATGGATCGCGTTGAGGAATCCGGCATATCCGCGAATTGAAGCGCGGAGGGCAAGACGAGGGTCATTGTGATGGATCCGGGGGAGACCATCCCCTCCCGCAGATGCACACTCCCGCTTACCGGGTCGCTCCCCATAAGGATCAGGCGCGGGAGGCTAAGCTCCACCAGGGGAGATCCGTCCTCGGGAAGCCCGTAAGTCTGAAGTTGCGCTGCTCGAGGCTTCCATTCGAGGTCCAGGAGAAGTGCCAGGAGGAGCAGTAACAAGAATAACAGGATCACGCCATTTACAATGTAACGAAGCCCACTCTTCAGGGAATCCTCGAAGGAGGCCATGAAGATCAGAAGCGCAAGGGCGATTCCCATGATGAGAAAGGAGCCTCCCCATAGCCCGATCCCCATGAGGATCAGAATCAGTGCTCCCATAAGGAGGCGGGATTTCCGCGTATCTTGTTGAAGCGCGGACTTCACTCTATGCCAGAGCATGTCCATCCAGGACCTCCTTCCTCGCTCATCAGGGCCTTAGAGGTCTGGGGATCAGAAGAATCCCTTAGCGTGGATCGGCGCGCTTCTCTCCAGACCTGTGACCCCGCGAGAGGGCATCTCGTGGTCCTCTCTCCATATTTTAATGCTGGTAAGTCAGTCCTGTGTATGGGAGATCCTCTCCGCAATGCTTTCCAGTGGTCCAACCGAAATCTGAAGGAGTGCAGGGGAAGGAAGCGGGTGATGCTCATCCTAAGGTGGGCTTTGCGTGGTTGCTCGAAAGTTCGCTCTTCTGTTACAATATAATCACTCTGAGCGCGCAGGACCGATCCGGGAGCCCCTGTGTCGGTGGAGGGAGTGCTGCGATGGCCGAGATGGTAAAGCTGCTGATGGCCTGGGACATCAAACCCGGCCACGAACAGGAGTATTTCGAGTTCATCGTCCGGGAG
>Ga0105155_1000551_pt1 | contig 13067 bp, 31 predicted proteins | sample SSWtaG_2_FD_89589 | JGI IMG/M metagenome (GOLD analysis project Ga0105155, IMG submission 89589) | Hot spring microbial communities from Sandy's Spring West, USA to study Microbial Dark Matter (Phase II) - SSWsed_130316 | ecosystem: Environmental > Aquatic > Thermal springs > Hot (42-90C) >...
CCAAGCAAATACTTAGAATTCCCAACAGCACTAGTTCCAATAGAAAGCATAGCAAAGTATGTATTCTACTATCTTCCAAACGAATTTAACAACATAGTTGAAAATCTATTTAGGTTCAGCGTTCCTTTAGTTAGACCTGGAATATATACTGGAACAATAACAGTTGAGGTGAGCATATGAAAAAGTTGATATTTGTTGTTTGGTTGATTGGAATTTTGAACATGGCTCTAGCAGAAGATATTGAAATTACTGTTGATGTTAGAGACCTTCCAGGCTATGCTATGATGAAAACTTTAGTTGGCTTGGGAATGGGTATAGGATTCTTCGGCTTGGCAACAACTCTCTTCTTCGGAATTGATTTATTTAAAACAAAAAATCCATTAGTTTCAATCGCCCTATCAGCAATAGGTCTTGCAGTAATTCTAATAATGTTCACCTATTTATGGTCATTACTATGAGCAAAACGGGAGAAACAATAATTTTGTTATTAAAAGCTTCGCTACTTTTATCTGCTGTTTTAATCGTAATACCTTTCATACTTTTTTATGAACTCTTGAAAAAATGTCTGACAAATGTATTTAAATTTGCGAGCAAACCAAAATTTATGGAGAGGAAAAAGCTGTTGTTAGTAGCATTGCCGTTGGTATTAGGAGTATCGATAGCAGTAGGCTATATAGCAACAAATGTTTTTGGTGTGGGAGCATCAGTAGTTTTCATATCAGGAACAGAGTATCAGCAAGGTGAAGTAGGTCAAGTAATAGTAAGAGTTGTCAATGCATGGGGAATGCCAATAAGTGCAAATTACTGTAATGTAACAGTATACTATCCAAATAAAACTGTTTTCATAAATAATCAATCAATGACTGAAGGTGGAGCCCCTGGTAGCTGGTATTATGAATTCACAACGCCATTCACTCAAATAGGAGTTTACGAGGAATATGTAGTTTGTCAAGTAACGCTTCCAGCTGGTCCAAGATTGATAGGTGCTGGTAGTAGCTTCCACGTAAGTCAGACATTAACAATGCTGAATGAAACAGCAAGCGCAAGGGTTGTTATAATTAGCTAAAGGTTAAATAATTGCAGTATAAATTAAGAAATGATAAGAAAGGTAGCTTTAATAATAGCTATTTGTATCTCTTTTTCTCTTTTTGGCTATTTTCTGTATAAGTTTCTTTATACACCAAGGATAGTTTTTGGAGCAAAAGGTTTTACAGAGTATTCTCCAGGCTCTCCAGGTAAGGTTTTCGTCCAAGTTTTAGATAACTATTTTATTCCAGTAGACAATGCTGTATGCAAGTTAACAGCTTACTACCCAAACGGAGACTACTTCGTTAAAGATGTTCTAATGCTGTATCACGAAAATGGGCTTTACTATTTCGATTTTATTGCTCCATACATCGAGGGAGTTTACATGGTAACTGTTGAATGCGTCTATCCAAGCGATTTAGAAGTTATTACTCCAACAGAAAGCAAGCTTTGGTATAAAGATGGTTCAACAGTTTCCACTTCAAGCTTGACGTTAGACTTTCCATATTTTGATACAACTGGAAATGCCGAATTGATTATATACTTTACCTCAATTTCAGACCCAGTAGACATTTATTTAAATGACACTAATTCGAACGATTGGATATTTTACGACCAAGCCACTAAAAATACACCACAAAAATCAATAGTTTTCCCGATTTCGAACCATAACCCGCTTTCAGTTCTCATCAACTCTACAAAATCATATTCATTAGACATGGTTAATGTATACATTTATACGAATACATCAAGGATTGTGTCTCAATTGAGGGGAGGTGGAGAAATTCACGTCGAAATTAAAAAAGTTGCGATTATACAGGATGAACCATACGTTAAAACTATAAGCTGATATTTAAAGATAGTTGGTAATTATGGATATGAAAAAGATTGGAATTATAATTCCCTTGTTTCTGATTTTTGGAATAGCAGTTGCACAATACATTCCTGAAGAAACGGCAAACATAATTGTTTCTGTTTCTGATGTTTGGGGAAATCCAATTGAAAACGCGAGCTGTATGATTTACATTTTCGACCCAGATTTTCAACTCGTTTTCTCTGATGTCTTACAATACAGAGAAGGTTTTTATGTCTCAAATTTCACAATTCCAAATAAATACGGAACTTATCTTGAATATGCTGTTTGTAATGTCACTCTTTATGGAAAAGAACAAACCATAAGAGCTTCAAAAACTTTTCACGTTTCATCGGCTTTCGATGTTATTGAAAGGCAGTTGAGCGAATACATTTCAAACGTTACGATAAATGTTTCCCTAAACATTACTGGCAATATAACTCAAGCAGTTTATGAAGCTCAAGAAGATATAATTGGTTTATTGCTCGCCCTTCACTCAACACCAGAAACATCTTCTTACTGCTACAACGAAACGCATAGAGTTGTGATTAAAACCGCAACTTGGAATATAAACAGAAGAACATATAATATAACAAAAGAAGAGCTCGAGTTTTGCAGTAGAGGTTGTAATAATGCTACTGGAGAATGCATAATGCCAACGTATACTGCATTTGCTTGGGCTGTTGGAATAATTATTCTTGGAATAATACTGTTTGTATTGCTAAGGGTTGCATCATGAGAGATGAAATAAATGGAACTACAAGAATTAGCGTTAGAATACCCAAACAACTAAAGAAATATTTAGAAGAAATAGCTAAAAAGAATAGGATGACGCTTAGCGAATTCATAAGAAACGCGTTAATTTGGTTTCAAATGTGTGTTATAACTAATAGCATAGAAATTCCGAACTTCAAAAAAATTAACAGAAACACAAATATTTATATGAAGAAAGGCAGGAGGATGTGAGCCATGGTGGAGAAGTGGTTTTTTAGTGTGATGTTCTTCATTTTTGTAGCACTGCTTTTCTTGTTTATTAGAGATATGGTTCTGAACGCTCCTTATATGTGGTTTTTGTATTTCATTCCACTATTTCTACTTGTTGCTTGGGCGGTCTCACAAATTTAATAATACTAAAGTAAAAATTATATATGAAAAAAGATGTGCTTGAAACTTTGAAAAGAGATTTATCATTAATCGGTCTTATGTGTTTTATAAAAAAACCAATCACTACTTGGGAGTTTTTAAAATCCGTTTTTCCAGAAGAAGAAAGTAAAGTTGTGTTGGGCAAGTATGAAAGTTATTTGAGGAAAGTTCTGAACAGATGGAGCTCCTACGGTTTAATAACAAAGGAAAATGTTAATGGAAAGACGATTTACTGCGTTGATACAAGAAAAATTAAGGTTATTAAAAAAAGAAACCACTGGATAATGATAATAGAGCTCCCAGATTTTCAAATTCATTACAAAGTAAAACCAAACAATAAGTTCGAAAAACCAAACTAAAAGTTAGTGTTAGGTTTTTAAATAAATTTTCCAAACTCTCAATAGGTGATGTTGATGGCTAAAGTAGAGCACACTCCTGGAAGAGTAGCTCATGCAACAATCCTTGGTCAAAGGTTGAGAATCTATGCTAAGCCATCACTAGGAATAACAGTTATCAGAAAATCTGGTGTTACAAGAAGGTCCGATAGAGTAAGAGCTGTAAATGAAAGAGTTGCTGAAGCCAAACCAGCATTAGCATGTAAGGGTAAGCCAATTAAAGAGTTCAGAAAGTGTTTAAGAGAACAAATGAGAGCTGCTCTTGGAAGATTGTCAAAGGCTGTCTAATCGGGGAATTTCCCCTCGCCTTTTTTTATTTTTTGATTTTGTGGTAGTATGATATTTCCAAGTAAAATTTTTACTGAGAAGGAAAAGGAAGTAGCAAGAGATATATATTTTCTAACATCTCAAACTTATCTCGATATTCTAAATCCTTTTGCAGATAAGAAAAAGATAAAGGAAAATATAATAAAGTGGAAGAGTAAACTGGAGGAGCTTTTAGATATGCTTGAGGGGTGATTTAGTGAGTTTGTTTGGCAATCTTCCAGCATGGAAAGAAAGGGCATACATTTTTATGGCAGTAGATACTACTATGAAAGGTTTAGCGTATATTATTCCAGAAGAAGTTGTTGGTTTTGAAGTTCCAACTATAAGAGATGCGGAAACAATACTATACAGAACTAGAACAAATTTGAACAGAGCAAGGGGCTTTTTAGCTGAAGTAGTTGGAGAAGAAATAAAAAGAAAACCAGTAGAGTTGTTAGCTAAATAGATTTTTCTAACTTCTCTACATCTCTTCCGCTAACGTCATCTTCTACTATCAATGATATAGCTTCGCAAGCTCTACATTCTAATGTGGAGTATTCTTTGTTAAATTCTTCAAAAGCCTTTCTTAAAGCCCAAAGCGCTTTACTCAATTCGTTTTTGTTAATGTTTCCCTTCATTAACCTTTTTCTCAAAGCGTGAACCAGATTTCTAAAATCCATGTAAATTTCCGCGTTTTCAGGCTCTACTATCTGTGCGTGTGAATAAGCTTCTTCAGCTTCTCCTTCAACAAATGCCAAGTGTTTTGTTATGCATTGAGCGTGAGAAGGGTCGGTTAAGACTTTCGCGTGATGTTCGGCTTGCAATAAATTTTTAAAAATGTTATCTTTGTTGTATTCAAGAAATTCTTTTGTTTTCTCACGTATCATTTTTTCTCACCTTCAGCGATTATTATATTTAATTCATTTATTGCCTTATCATATCCAGTCTTACTTAGAACGAAAGCAAATGCATAAGCCAAATAATCTGGAAGAATTTCTTTTGCTATTAAATCGCTTTCCCATTTAGAAAAAATTTGTTTGAATTCATCTGTTAACTCCAAAGGGTCTCTCTTTCTCCTTTTTGCTTCCTCCAAAACTTTTTTAAGTTCTTTAGCCTGCTCCCTATTAAAGATATCCGAGAGCTTTACTAATTTCACTTAATCACCTACATAACGTATACTCCAAGCTCTCCTTTAACTGGAATTCCTGCTTCCCTAAAAACTTTTTCCATATCTACTCTTTCTCCAGTTGCTTCAGCCAACTGCCTTTGTTTTCTGTATCTTTCAAACAACTTTGAAATAACTTCCATAGCTTTCTCTAATCCTTTCTTTTCTATTTCCCACAATCTTTCAAGAACTTCTTTAACTTTTTCCCTCTCTTCTGGACCTAGCAATTTTGTTTCAGTTGGCGTAGGTGTTGGCGTAGGTGTTGCTAATGCTTCTGCCGGTCTCGGAATCCCTCCATACTCTCTCTTTATTGCTTCTAGAACATCAGCTAAAGTCGCCAATATATCACCTATATCCCAATCACATTTCTTAAGCTCTCAAGAGCCTTTTCTTTCTTTTCAGTTAACGTTTTTGACATTTCTTCTATTCTGTCAATCTTTGATGCATCTTTCATTTCTAATGCTTCGAACATTAGATTCTTTACTTCCATATACTCACCAATAATAAGTTTGGTAGGTGCTTTAAATATGTTTGTCTGACAAAGAAATTTATGGCATGCCTTTAAGTTTTTATAGGAGATTAGATGGTTAGAAAAATAAGTTTGAGAGACGCGTTAGAATCTTTAGAGATGGTTCTAAAGCCAAGACCCTTCACTTCTAAAGAAAAAATTGATTTAATAAAAGATTTTTTGAAGAATTTGAAAGAAAAAGATTTGATAACATCGAGAAGGGCATTTATGACGAGGGGAGCTTATCTAACAAAACTTGATAGAACAATTTGATAATTAATAAATATCGACTTCTCCCAACAATTCACATACCAAATAATCCATTCCTGTATTCACAATAATGATGTCATAAGCGTATCTATATACATCTCTTTTTTCGCTTTCATGATAAACATATATTTCTGGGTCGTCTAAAAGCATTCTTAACGCATATGAGTATTCTTTTTCTATTTCCATTTCTTCCTCTGGGGTTTTTGCCAATTCAAGTCTTCTATTTCTTTCATCTCTTAACGCTTCAATATCTCTTGCTAAATTTACAAGTTTGACTCTGTTTCTTGAAACGACATAATATGAATCACGATGGTCGTTCAATTTCAAGAAATAACCTCTTTTAAAACCATATCTTCTTATCACATTTGCCAGACTTTCTTTGTTTATTAAATCAATTATAGCTTCTTGAAACCAATCTACCATCTCCTACACCAATAAGATTAATCATTTTTTCAATTTAAATTTTTATGTCCGACAAATAAATTTAAGCGGAATCTTCAACTTTGAATATGGTTGAAAAGAGAGAACTTAATATCAAAGATGTATTGGACGCTTTAGTTCTTACTCTTAGTCCTAAACCCTTTAGAGAAGAAGAGAAGTTGTCAATAATAGATGACTTTCTCACAATCTTGCAGAGAAAAGGATTAATAACGAGCGAAGAGATAATGGAACTCGAAGAAGCTTACTTAAAAGAAATTAAGGAGTTCGACGTAGGCAGAGAAATAAAGAAGCTTGCAGAAGTTGGTTAAAATGCTTGCAGAATCGAGGAAAGAGCTGGAGCCGTTAATAGAAGATTTTAGGAAGAAGCTAATTAGTATGGGTATTAAGAAAAAGTATATAGACGGCATTCTCGAGCTCGTCGAAATAAATCTTCGCTCAAAATCAAGAAAGATTAAAGATAGAGAAGAAAGAAAGAAGTTTGAAGTGGAATACATGAAAGATTTTTTAACAAGGTATGAGAGATGGTTAGAAGCTTTCAAAGATGCAGTGATTGAGTAGGTGATGTGTTTGGACTATTGGAAAATTATCGAAGACTATATTAGAGAAAGAGGAGATTGGGTGGATTTTGACGAAATCGTTGTAAATACGAAAGTTCCAAGATGGATTGTGGAGCAATGGTTTAAGAAGATAGCTTTAAATAGTATGGAGTATGAAGTTAAGATGGTTTTCTTCAATAAATGGAAAAGGTTAGTGAGGATAAATGGAAGAGAATTGTAAGAAGATGAAGAAGAGTGTCATACAAAATAATTTAAACTAGATTTTTAACTTACAGTATGGTAGTAAAGATTAAAAAGAAGTGGGTTTCAATCGACCCATGGAGAGGACACTACACATATGAAGTTAGTGATGAATATAAAGACAGAGCTAAAGTAATCGACCTTTTATATGTCGCAAGAGACCCAGAAGAGAATGAGAAGTATTTGAAAACTGCGATGGAACTTCTGAAGAAGGCAGGGTTTAAGGTTTCAAAAAAGATTCTTCCAACATCAAACGTTTTTGCCATCAATACAATTCTAATTGTATATAAGGACACTCCATTTACAGAACAAGAAAAGAAGTTTTTAGAAGAGTTTGAAGATGCATACATCGATTATTATACAGACTCGTTCTCAATATTCACTGGAGAAACATATCCAATAAGATTAGAAGAATTTAAGAAAGCAGTTAGCGAAAAAGCAAAAGAAATTTTAGGAAAAGCCATAGGCGACATTTGAAATAGATTTCAATCGGTGGTATCTTGAGCTTGAGATTAAGGCATTCTTTAGTTGCTCCTTTCAAGGATGAGAAGAGAATAATAAGGTTGAGAGAAGTTTTATTAGATATGAAAGCTTCTGAAGCTCCCTTGCCAATAAAATTCAATTTTGAAAGGTTGGCACAATCTACTAAATTGTTTACAGATATTGCCCTTAAGTCATTAAGAAAGAGAGATGCAGAAGAATTTGTAAACAGCTTGCTAAAGCTTGGAGGAAGGGAACTCGAAGCTTTTGACACTCTCTTTAAATCTGGATTTGACGATGAAACTTTCAAGTTATGGAAAAAGTTTGACGAGTATTTTGAAGAAAATAAATCGCTGATAGTTAAGAAGTTGAAAGAAGCGCTTGCAGAATAGCTTACAAGTCGTGCGTAAAATTATCTTCCCAGCTACAAATTTCATCATCAGTAGTATAAGGTGGTCTGTAAACTGTAAATCTGTATCTGTCTGTTGCTTTAGTATAGGGTTGTGTAGTTTCTATGTATTCTCTTCTTTTTCCTTCAACAAATACCGAAACTCTTTCATAAGAGTAATCTCTTATTTCTAATATTGGTCTTTCTGGAATCTTAACATATCCCTTTGCCCACATTTCTTGCTCTATTTTAGAGGCTCTCCCCTCTTTAATCATCTTTTCATACTCTCTCAAATATCTTTTAGTGACTTCATTTTTCGGCAACCACTTACACCAAGTCAAAGCCCCTATTTTACCTGTTGGCGACCTCCAAGCCATCATTTTAAGTTCCTGCTCTTTTATTAGAAACCTTATCGCTCTATCATATCTTTCAAAAGCTTCTCTTGTATCAGAAGAATAGCTTCTAAAATATGGCGGGTCTTCAAACGTTAGCTCCCAAATGACTTGAGTATGTTCTTTTGCGCCAGGTCTTTGGTAAGGGGGGCGAACGATTCCAGAATATGTTATTCTCCAGAAGTATATCCTTCTCTTTACTGGAATAACTCTCCTAATAGCTCTGATTGCTCTTTCTCTCAATCTACTTATCGCTTCGGTGATTTTGTCTATAAAACCAAATCCAGCTTGCCCCTTCATCTATTCACCTTCATTTTTCTAATTTGGTTTACCGACTTTAATCGCCTCCACGCCCCAGCCTTTCTCTTGTTCTTAAAATCAAAAAGTATGCTTATCACTCTCCCTTGTCTCATTCTTATATTATCTGCAGAAATTCTCCCATAATCATCTCCAATTTGCTTTCTTATTTTCATCACCATTTCCTTCGGAAGAAAAATTGGTATTTCTGTTTTCGCATCGCATACTGTAAAGTGAAATCCCCTTCCAGAAGAGCTTTTTCTAAAGTATATCGCATAATCTTTACCAAACTTTTTTAAGAGTTTTCTTGCAAATTCTATAGCAAGTTTTTTGTTATCAGCATCAAAATTCAGCATAGCGTAATTCATTTTGTTGAACAAATCCATAAGCAACCACTTACCGCTTTTATCATAAATAGTCCATTCTTTCATACCTGCCACCATATCTGTATATTAGATATATGAGAATCACTACGACAAGTAATGTCAGCAAAGCAATCGTTTTGCCATCTTTATAATCCTTTAATGTGTAGCTTATCAGCGTTCCTAAGAAAATTGTTGATGCTATTAGAAAAACTGTCATCAGTATTGCTTTTTGTTTAACATTCATAATTAGTATTGTAGTAAAAGCTTAAATAGTTAATCATCAATAGTTAATATGAGTGTGTTTAAAGGTCATTTAATAGATGAGTGGAGGGTAAACAGAATATTGAAAGCTTTAGCTGAAAATCCTGAGGGACTTTCAATATCTGAGGTAGCAAGAATAACAAAGATGAACAGACTTACTATAGCTAAATATTTATCTTACCTTCTCGGAAGAGGAGAAGTAAAAATGAAGCAGTTTGGAAAAGTAAAAGTTTTTTATAAAAGGAGGTAGATAGAATGTTTGACTTTTTGAAGAAATTGTTTAAGAGGGAAGAAAAAATAGATTGGTCGAAAGCAAAGCTAATCGTAGATACAAAAAAGAGGTTAAACATAGTTGGAAAACCGTCTGATGAAAGTGTGGAAGAGAAAAAGATTTTGGAGCATATAAAAGAAAAAATATCCAAAGAAGCAAAGCCAAAACAAGAGCCAATCGTTAAAGACTTGGAAGAAGTGGAAAAGATTGAAGCAAAAGCGATAAAAGTGTATGAAGGATTTTTGATTTGTGATAGAGATAAGGTAGAAAACGTCGAAGAAGTTTTGAGAACGATAAAAGAGAAAGACCCAACATTCCCAAACATCGATAGAAGAGCTTATTTAGTCGTTCTCATTGCAAACAACAGAGATGATTTACACAAAAGATTGAGCTGGGTAGTTAAAAATGTTGATGGGACGCTCGGGTATTTCATCAGAGAGGTCAAGTAAAGCAATAGAGGTATTGGTTGTATCACGAGCTTGAAGATTTTGTTATAAGCAAATTTGAAGAATTGAAAAAAGAGAAAAATAAAAAAGGTGTGGTAAATGAAATCTAAAACAAAAGGTAATCGAGTTAATAAACAAAATTACATAGAAGAAATTTTAGATGAATGTAGAAAGATGAGAAATTTACCAGAAGAATTAAGGCATAGAACATTTGTAGAGTTCGGATTCTTCATTAAAGATATGGTTGATTTTTTTGTTTGGAACGTATACAGCGACGATAATCTTGTAAGAAAATTCCAAAAGAAAATTGAGAAAAATAAAGGTAAATATAACCCAGAAAAATTCGGCACTTACGTTGAGTTATTTCACCAGTTTTGGAAGTTTGTTCGAAAGGAGGTTCTTGGAGTTAAATAAAAGGAGAGAAGGGAGAAGAAAGATGAAAAAGGAGAGCAAGGATAAAATAGTGAAGGTTTCGATTGGGATTTTAATTTTGATGTTGCTCCCAGTTTTCGGAATAATTTTATACGCTCTCTATCTAAAAACAAAGAACAAAATTTTCTTATACGTTCTCATTCTTTCTGGTGCTATTTGGTTTGGTATTTCAATTGTATTAATGGTTTCTGGGATTAGGATTATGTTTTAAATACAAACAATAAATGACCATATGGGACTAACGATTTACTATAGCGGAAAAACAAAGGACTTGGACAAAATAAGAAAAATCGTAGAGTATGTCACTTTTACAGCTAAAAACTTGGGTTGGGAAGTAATTCCAGTTGAGGAAGAAGGTTATGTGAGAGATGTAATAATTAGAGACGAAAAAGGAAATGTTGTTTCAACTTCCAAGTACTTTGTCGACAAGCAAACTTATGAGAGAATGAAATATGCTGGCGGAAGACCGAGCAAAAGAATTGGTGTTATTGTAAATCCGCCTTATAAAGTAGAAAGTTTTAACGTCTCGTTCTTTAAGGACAAGGATGAATGGATATGGGAAGACAGCACAAAAACTCAAGTATGGACTGAAAAGGATTTGGCGAATCTTGTTGCACATCAGATAATTGCGAATATGTTGACAACAATAAAAAAGACTTGGCTTCCAGATTTAGAAATAATTGATGAAGGAGATTACTATGTTCCACTTTGTAAAGAAGAGAGAATAAAATATGCAGAAAAAAGAAAACTTCCGCCAGAATATAGAGAGAAGTTCATAAATATGGAGCCTTTTAACTTTGAAAGATTAATTGAAAATCAGCTGAGATATTCGCGAATCATAGGAGCTCTCGCTTCCGCTTTAGCAGAAGCTTTACCTCCTGGTTTTGGAATCGAAACACAAACATTTAAATTGGAAAAAGAGAAAAAGAACAATGATACTCTTGATACCGAAAAGCAAAGAAGATGAAATAGATTATAATAAAGATGTAATCTATAGGTTTATCGATTTTGATTTGGACGATTTGGTTAGGTCATTCGGTTTTGAAATTGATAAAATTGATAGAGTTATTGAAAACGATAAAACTATAATGAGATATTTTGTTGTTGACTACATAGATGACATTATCGATATTTTCCCCATCGATATAATAGATTCAAAGATAGAAGAGTATGAAGAGATTATAGATAGATTGCCAGATTTTGAAGACAAAAAAGAGGTAGAAACTTGGGTCATCGCTGTAAAAATAAGGGACGAGCTTAAAATTGTTAGGGAAATTTTGGTGGACGAAATGAAGAGAAGGTTTGAGTTTTTGAAAGGTTGTATTTTTGTAGAAATTTTAGAGAACAAAGAACTTTGCAGAGAAAAGATAAAAGAAATGTTTCCGAACTATATAGTTTTTGAAGACTAATACAATTTGCCAATCGCAATCAGTCCTTCACCAATTTTGAATGTATAGTATTTTTCTTTTGGAAATAGTTCCTTCCACTTTGCTTCATTTATGTAAGTTATATGAGTTTTATCACTAATCCAATTTTCTTTAGCTTTGTCAAAATCTAAACAAAACCAAATACTTCTATTGCTTATTCTCTCAACTTCCTTTATCAACAATTGTGGCTTACTAATATGCTCTATTACATCAAAAGCAAATACTACATCAAACTCTTTGTCTTTAAAAGGTAGTGGCAAATCCTCCAAATTGTATAAAATGTCTGGATTAACAGTTTCGTCTATATCTAAATTAATTGCGTTTGGAATTTTTAACTTACCACAACCTATATTCAACACTTTCCCTTTCTTAAACAACAAAATTAAAATTCCCTTTCTCCAATCACAATAAACTTTCGTAAACTTTGATATGAGCTTCGACAAAATTTTTCCAACTAAACCTCTTAGCATATTCTATCCCTTCTTTTGACACTCTTTTATACTCTTCTCTATTTTCAATTAGGTATAATATCCTTTCTGCCATTTCTTTAACATCCTTACATTGAACCGCCTTCGCTTTAGTTTCTTCTGGTATCTGAGCCCAAGAAAAAACTAACGTTGGAACACCACAGGCTTGAGCTTCCAAGATAGGAATACCAAAACCTTCACAAACGCTTGGGAGAAGATAGAAATCGAAAGAATTGTAAAGCTCAACAACTTTTTCATCTGGAATATAGCCTAAAACTTCAACATCTTCCAACCCTTCTATCAGCTTTCTAACATCAAACTGTCTTTGATAAACTGTTTGAAGCTCTCCACCAGCTAAAATAAGCTTGCAGTCAACCTTTTTCTTAACCAGCTTGAAAACTTCTATTGCCTTATCAACTCCTTTTCTATATGAAAAATTAGCAAAGAAGCCAAGAGTTATCTTATCTTTTTTGACATCTAATGGTCTAAACCTTTCATCAACTCCTGGATTTATTATATAGTCAACTTTTCTTCCAAAGAAGTTTTTCACATCTTCTGCAGTTTGAGAAGATACAGCAATGACAACATCAGTTTTTAATGCGTTTCTCCACATAAAGTAAGTGTAATACCAAACAAACTTCTTGAATTTAAAGTTAAGTTCTTCCGCAAGTTTAAGAGGAATTAAATCGTGAAACGTTACTATCGTCTTCACCTTTTTAAACTTTTTTATCAATCCTAAAAATGTTCCAGATTCTGGCGTTACTGCATGAATCAAATCTGCTTTACTTAAAAGTTGTTTTGCTGGAACAGTGGTCAAGTTTTTTAAATAGTTTTTCTTTTGTTTATGAACTTCTATTACATCAATATCAAATCCTTTATTTATTAAACCATTATATAATTCTAAGCTAACCTTCGCCAATCCTTTATACTTTGGGAC
>Ga0105155_1000561_pt1 | contig 12969 bp, 12 predicted proteins | sample SSWtaG_2_FD_89589 | JGI IMG/M metagenome (GOLD analysis project Ga0105155, IMG submission 89589) | Hot spring microbial communities from Sandy's Spring West, USA to study Microbial Dark Matter (Phase II) - SSWsed_130316 | ecosystem: Environmental > Aquatic > Thermal springs > Hot (42-90C) >...
ATCTCTACCCCGATCATTAATCCACATCCACGCACATCCCCTATTATACTGTATTCTCCTTGAATTTCTCTTAGCCTTTTAAGAGCATAGTCTCCTAGTACCCTAGCTCTCTCTACGAGTTCTTCTTCAATAACACTTATTGTTGCCAGGGCAGCCGAGGCACACGGTGTATGGCCTGAGAAGAGAAATCCTATAGTTGGTGGGCTATCTATAATGTCGCTCTTACCAATAACTGCTGATATGGGCATACCTCCTCCAAGAGCTTTACCACTAACAATGAGGTCTGGTACTACATTATAGTGTTCTACTACCCACCACTCCCCAGTTCTACCCATACCTGTTTGTATTTCATCAGCTACTAGCACTACACCATACTTATCAGCTAGCTCCCTTAAACCCTTTAGAAAATCACTTGGCGGTATCACTACGCCTCCATCGCCTTGTATTGGTTCAAAAACTATTGTAGCAACATTACTGTTCAAATCCTTAATCTTCTTCTCAATTAAGCATAAAACAGTGTTTGCCAGTTCACTGGGGTTTGAATATCCATCTATATTCCATGGGTTTCTATATGGATCTGGGTAATCAATAAAGTGGACTTCTTTTATTGGATATATGGTTCTACAAGTTCTCGATTTAAAATACTAATAATTGATAAAGCAGCATATGTTATTCCATGATATGAGCTCTTAAACGTTATTATGTGCTTAAGCTTAGTGTAAGCTCTAGCCATAACTAGTGGCATGTCTATAGCGTCTGATCCTGTGAAACCAAATGCGACTTTCTTCCTAGAAGTTCCCGATATGATCTCAGTAAGCTTCTTAGCTAATAATACAGGTTCGGCTTCGTAGAAATATCCAATAGTGTAATTTAAACTTCTCTCTAGTAGCTCCTTGACTACATTGATCGCTTTCGGATGTCTATGACCTATATTACATGCTGCTCCACTTGAAATAAAATCTATATATTCATTTCCATCAATATACCAGACTCTATCACCTTCAGCTCTAACCACTACGAATGGGTAGTATTTTAATGATAGGGGTTTACATATATATTTCTCATCTAATTCCACTATCTCAAGACTTTTCTCTGACTTTTTACTTGTCAATTTCGAGAACTCACACCAACACATAAATAAAAACACCTTAAGGTAAGAAAAGTTACTTCTTTTGAACAGCTTTATAAGCCCACACGAACACTATTGTAGTAAATATTGCAATGACGATGGCATCATATGGCGTTGGAAATATACCTAGTGGTGATATTGGTAGGAAGTTCTCGTATACAAACATCGGATCGCCGAGTAGCGATATTAACGTTAATCCTACTAAGTAAATTATATACCACGTATTCTTCTTTAGTTCTGATAAATATGGCGTGTCTTTTACAAAAACAGGGTATAATATAACGCTTGCTATAGCTATAGCAGTTCCTGTTAACGTCCATGGCCAGCAACCCCAGTATATATAGAGAGATGAGATGATAAATACAATATATCCCAATAGTGCCCACTTAAAATTACGTCTCAGTACTACGATACTCAGAGCTGCAATCGCGTAAGGTATAACCTCCGTTATCATTGCCATTAATATTACACTGGGAAAGCTTGGAATGAGAACTATAATTATTGCTGAGAGAATCGATGAGAATATTAGTGCGTGTGAAGGTGTAGCATAACGTGGGTGGACATAAGCTAGTGGTCTCCAGAATCTCTCCTCTCGTGCAAGAGCGAACGCTACACGTCCTTGTATTAATACCCACGCACTAAAACATCCAGCTGTAGATACTATTGCTCCAAAAGTTAATACTTCTGCAAGTCCTGGAATCCCAAGTGTTCTACTCATATCGGCTAGTGGTGCAGATAATTTGCTCACCGCTGCCCAATCTTTTTCAGCAAATCCCAGGGTATTCCAATTTATTGAACCCATAAACGTTAACACGTTTAGCGTGTAGATCAATGCAACGATCACTATAGCCATGATAGCTGATATCCTTATAGTCTTCTCAGGCTCTTTGACCTCTTCACTAACTAGTACAATAGATTCAAATCCAAGAAACATCCAGAATCCAAAAGCTACAGCAAGTCCTAAGCTTCTAAAGCCAAATGGAGCGAGTGGTTCAAAGTTACTTATATTAAATCTTGTAAATGCTATAGCAATAAATACGACGAGAGGGAGAATTCTTAGTACCGTTAATATTAAGTTTAATTCTGCTCCATATTTAATGCCAATAACATTAATCCACGTAACTATAGCTAAAATAATTAGTGCAATTACTATGCCCCAAACCGTTAAAGTCATTCCAACAGCTACTCCAGGTACATAGTATGAAAGATAAAAAAGAAATGCGTAGATAATAGCTGGCGTACCCACGAAGCAGCAAGCATAGTAACTAAGCCCCGTTACAAATCCTGCAAGATCTCCCAGTATCTCCTTAACAAAATAGTGGATAGTTCCTGCTTTAGGGTAAATCACGCCTAGTTCTGCTATAATATATGCTAATAGTAATGATATAATACCCATGAAGATTATAGCTACTATAGAAAGAGGACCTGCAACTGAAGCCATTAATCCGGGATTAATATATGCACCCGCACCTACCATGCCACCAATGCCTATGCCAGTTAGTAGAACTACGCCGAGCTCTCTTTTTAACTCTCTTCCTTTTGAAGAACAACCCATAACTTCACACCTGTGGTAGTCTTTCTATTCCGTTTTTTGACTATTTCTTAATTATTTTGTCTAGTTCTTTTTCTATGTCTAGTGGTAGTAATTCTACTATGTGTTCTTTTAATATTTTATCCTTCTTAACGACTTCCCTCTTTAGAACACTCATACTAGCTTTCATAGCGTCAGCAGTAGCCACAAGATCAGCAATAAAAGCCTCACCCCTAACCCACTTATCACCCAATTCTAAAATAGCAGCTACAAGACCCCCTCTCAATAGCCTCAAGTGGATCAACACCAGCCTCAACAACCCTCCTACACAACTTAACAACCTCATCAGGATCACCACTAACAACAGCCTCTCTCAACCTACCAAACAACTCTTCCTTCAAACTCATAGAAGACATCTCAAGTATAAATTAACTCAAGGCTGAGTTTAAAAATTTTTCAGGAAAATTATGGACACTGGCCAAATCTACTGCGAAACATTCAAAATAAGTTTTAATAATAATGAGTTTAATTTAGTAAATACTTATTTATTCTCCTCATTTTTAGAGTGAGTTTTTATAAATGTGATATCAGGATCTAATTTTAGGAGTTTCTAGGTCGTTATTTCATTAAGGTTTTTCCCTCTTTTTATTAATTAGTGATACCTTTCCAGGTATATCTGTAACTTTATTAATCATTCTATTGTACACCGGAACACTTACTTGTCTTCTCTAAAAAAGTCTATTCGGTCTATGAGGTTCTGAAATTGAAAGAACTATTATTGCAAATCTCTTATCTCTACTCAAAGCTCTTTTTATCAAATAGATGTTGATGTATTTAGAGCTTTTTCTATTTCATGGCCTAAAGATCCTTTTAGAAGTCTTGTAGGTGTATAACACTAGTAGTACAGAGTTCTAGAGAACAATTAAATCTTTAAAGGGATTTCTACTTATTAGGTATTAATTATGGCTGTTTGTGATAATAGCCAAATGCATAGAAACTGCCTGTCTTGGCATATACGTATTAGAGTGTTTAAGAAGCCGTTTAAGTACTGGTTTCCCGGATGTAATTTTGTAAGAGAAATCACTAGTAAATATAAGGGGTTTCTAGATGACAGATCAATTATAGTGATAACAGAGAAAGCTGTCTCCGTTGCACTGGGAAATATCTACGATGAGAGCGTTATCAAGCCAGAGCCTATCTCTAAGTATTTCACAAAAACTATTAACTCACATCTCTGGGGTCATATATTTTATAGGCTTTTTAGACGTGGTGAAGACTTTTTACAAATTACAGGGGAAATTCCACTAGAATGTTTAGCTGCCCACAAGAAACTCTCAGTTAAATATGGAGGACTACTCCACTTTATAAAACCATATTCTGAAGCAGGTATTGACACTACTAATTTACCCTACTACTACGTCTCTCTACCTCTGAGAAATGCTGATAAAATAGCCAGGGAAATTAGAGAGGAAATTGTTAAGCTAGTGGGTAAAGATGTCTATATTCTCCTCGTAGATACTGATAGGACATTTAAACCTAGACACATATCATCACTAGCTATCTCTACAAGACCCTCTTATGTGAAGGGTATTATAGATCTTGGTGGTCTAGGATATATCTTAGGACGCCTATTCGCAGAGAAATTCACAGAGTATCCAACACCAGTTGCATACGATGGCTACTGGCTAGGCTTACCTCGAATACTCAAAGTAGCCAAGATAGCTGAGAAATCTATGGGTCATGGACTCGGCAGAACAGCTATTGAAATGTTGAGAAATCTTGGTAAAAGTAGTTTTGATAATGTTAAATGGGTAGATATGAATAGAATTAAACATTATCCTGCAGTAGTAATTAAGATCGAGAAAATAGCGTATTGAAATCATGAGCAGGATAAAAGTAATTATGCCTGGTAAGTAGTATTAGTACTTGTAGTACTTATTCTCCTATAGTAATCGCTAGTGGTGATCCACTTTTTCCTAGACTCGCCAGTTTTGATTTGTTCTACAAATTTATAAAACCACTTCCAGTCTCGCTCGTATACGTGATATGAATCTACTATATGTAGATAGTGACCTACTTCTACTCCTACCTGCCCAGCAACATATCTCTGTAGCTCTGTAAACGCATACATATTCATGAATGCGGCTTTTAGAGCGTCATTACTTCTCATATGTGCATGGAGTACTAGTTTTCCGTTAACTACTCTAAACCAGAGTCTTTGAAGACATGGTGGATGATCTGAAGCTAGATCTCTCCAAGGTTGCCAAGTTATTGCTTGTGCCCTCCTAGTGTAAGGAACTTTCTTTAATTTTTCAATAACTCTAGTAATTTGATTTACTACCTCACCACCTGGTAGTCTATATAAGAATAACCTCTCGTGATATGTATACTCCAGCTTTTCAACAAGGTGATCGTGAATACCCTTGATAACTTCATCCACGTACTCTAATAGACCCCTAAGAGAACCTGCAACAATACCTTTAAGGTGTACTCTAGGCTCAGAGAACGGTGTTTTCACTAAGATAACTGCTGACGCATCAACAGACTTCTCACCGTACTCAGTATCTATAATTAGCCCCTTCTCTGCGAGCTGAGTAAGAGACCTCTCCCAAGCCTCCGGCAAGCCCTCTGCATTAACAAAGATAACCCCAATACCCATTACACCTCACACAGCGTCTAGTGCTTCATAGCTAAGAGGTCTTACTATAAATAAGAGAACCCCTTAAAGACAGATGTATTACCGATCTTCTAGAGGGCTTTTCTATTAATCAGTAAAGTTATAGCTATTATTAATACTCTTTAACAAAGTTACAATGTGAAGTACTGTTGTGAAGTTTAGTCTTAGGTGTAGTTGTCTTGATCATAGGTATATTAACTAGGAACCCAAATGGTTGGGCTTCTCGAGAGCTTGCCAGGGCTATTGAGTCGCTAGGTCATAGACCATTTTGTTTTAGATTTAGAGATATAGTGTCTTTTATAGATAGTGATCGTTTTAAAGCATTTGTCGGCGAGACTGATATTACAAAAGATTTATCAGCTATTATTGTCAGGCCATTTGGCAGGGTTAGTCTTGATCAAGCTATTTACAGAATAGACTTACTCTACGCTCTACAGGAACAGGGAGTTCCGGTTTTTAATAAACCCTCAGCTATTGAGAAGTGTGTTGATAAGTTCAGGTCATTATACACACTTAAACAAAATGGACTACCAGTACCTAGGACCATTGTAACTGAGCGTTCAATTCTAGCACTTAAAAGCATTGAACTCTTAGGTTCTAAGTTTATTGTACTAAAACCAATGTTTGGGTCTAGAGGTCATGGTTCAACTAGGTTTATTCTAGGTGATCGTGATGTATTGTGGGAGGTTGTACGTTCTTTACAGTTTACTAGACATACCATATATCTCCAAGAATACATTGAACATGGAGGCATGGATATTCGCGTCTTTGTTCTCGGTTATAGAGTATTAGCAGCTATGATTAGAAGAGCTCCTAGTGGGTCTTGGAAGACAAATATTGCAAGAGGTGGAGCTCCCATACCCTTAAAGAAACTAGACCCGGAAATCGAAGATCTAGCTATTAAGGCGGCAAGAGTACTTGAATGTGAAATTGCAGGAGTAGATATTATTAAGACGAGAGAAAACATGTATGTTCTCGAAGTTAATAGCCAACCGGGATGGCATGGTTTACAGAGTGCTCACCCAGATATAGATATAGCTGTAGAGATATCAAAGTACGTGATTAGTAAAGCTAAGAGTTAAAAAAACACCTAGCTAATTAATGCTTTTTCGAGAATATCATAGTTTATTTTACCAGAAACTAGTGTGCGCCCACTCCTAATATTATTAACAACAATGAGTGCTGGTGCAAATATTGAGGGGTCGACTTTATACAAGAAGTCCCATCCATACTGATCAACTAGTTCTGTAAAGGACTTACCATAATCTTTTGAAACTAAACTAGGCACTTTATTCACATATTCACTTAACTTTACATCGTCAGGATAGTCCATGATGTAGTATGTTACTCCCCCATACAGTAACATGTCATTTGATCTGCCAGCCATTTTTAAGGGACTACTGTGTAGTGGTGCAACTGGGCATACTCCATAGCCGTAGAGTATAGTTTTTAAGTCAAATTCTAGCGTGTAGAGTTTAAATATTCCTGTCTCTACTATTCTCGCACTAACCTGTACAGTTCCTGCAGTACTAGCAGGTGAGACTAGTACTAAGTAGAGATTTTCAGGTTTAACTCTCACCTCACTACTAATATACTTTACTACCTCCTCATCAGGGTATTTCTCAGTCTCTAAGACTAAAACAGCTTCATCTGACTCTTCACTATACCCAATTTTCTCAAATAGCTTCTTGGGCTTTCTAGCTAGTGCTCTAGCAGGACCACTACCATTAGCAAAGAAATCTCTAACACTAATTCTCCACCCAGCTAATTGAGAAGCCATACACGCCTCTACTGGGTGATCTGTAGAGACCTCTACAGCAGGCACATAATACTCCTTGATCCTATAGCTCGTAATAGATACACTCGCTAACCCACCTAAACATATCTTAGATACATAAATACCCGCCTCAAAACTTGAACTCGTTTTTACACCAGCATCAACTACTGTTGCCCCAGCTATCTTTATACTCGTAACTCTAAGCTCTCTCTCCCTAGCGAGCATTTCACTAATTAATTTAACTGTTAATTTATTCATTGACAAAGTCATATCTCTACACCCACCTCCTCAATTAGAGACCGATAATACTCTAATAACTCTCTATTATCACTATACGATATGTAGAGAAACCCTTTACCACCTACAATTACATCTCCAATAAACACCATAAACGGCTTATCAAATTTAACACCTCTAACTGAGACCGAGGGCACCATTGAGTCAGCGTAAAAGCTCGGTAAAATAGCATCTACTTTACCGCTTACTATAATCCTCCCACCACTCATTCCTGCACCTGGATATAGACCACAATTTCCCCTTACAACTATACTCCCCCCAGTCATATCTGATCCCACCAAGTTACCGGCATTTCCACTTACTATTACCAGCCCCTTTTCCATTCCAACTCCTACTTCTGAGCCTGCATTACCGTGCACTATTACAGTACCACCCCTCATACCCTTACCCGGCTTTTCTCCAAGTAATTTCCCGCCTAACCTGTGACCTACATTACCGTGAATTTCAATAATACCATCTTTCATTTTAGCTCCAACATAGTCTCTAGCACTTCCCTCAACTACTATACTGCCTCCTTTCATCTTATAACCTAATAAGTGACCTGCGTCTCCTTTTACAATTATCTTGCCTTTACTCATCTTATAGCCAATATAACATAGTTTACTAGAACCTGTTTCAAAAGTTATAGTTATTTGTCCCGGATCTGCTGGCGCTTTCTCGGGTCCTCCAATGTCAAATAATTCAGATAAATGTGTTCTCTTCCCTCCCTCCCACACAGCTATACTCTTTATACTAGATAACTCCTTACCAGCGAACTCGTCAGGCGTTAAATGTCTAACATCAATTAAAACTGTAGGTTTACTCTTAAGGTATAAGGAGTATGTTATAGTAGACACGTATTTCACCCCCTAATTCTAGTAGTAATAGGGATCTTCACAGCTCGTCTCAACTCATATTCTCTTATAAACATAGAGTCTAATGTTATTGAGTAGTACTCTTTAAATTTCTTTTCGAGAAAGCTATCTAGATCTCTCCTCAAGTCACTGGGTATTTCTGGTTTAATATAATATGTACTCCCATATGTAGTTTTAACCACTTCTCCCTCTTTAACAACTATTTCACCGTTCTTAATTACTAGCCACGCTCTCTTAAACGCCTTAATGAATTTCTCATATTCTCTACTCAAATTTACTTCTCTCGGATTTAAGTCATAAATAGCTATATCAGCATCTGCTCCCACTCCTAAATGACCCTTAAACCTCTCTAAGCCGAGTAGTTTTGCTGGAGCTGCTCTTGTCATAACTGCAATGTCATATAGAGAAAACTCTATGTCTACTGATGGCAGAGTTGTCTTTCTCAGTGCCCGCTGATTAGCTTCTTTCATGAGGTCTTCGCGAGCTTTTTTACTAATAAGCCACGAGAACATAATGGGGTAGTCTCTGAATGGCCCGGCATTGGGGTGATCTGTAGTTGGAATTACTCTCCAAGGATCTCTAGTTAAAAGCGTAACTTCTAGCCCTATAGCCCATTGAATCGTGTTTACGTAACTACGCTTCTTATACTTGTAAGGTACAATACCAGCTGCTGTTTCAACTTCTGTGTCAGCATTAGCCCACTTCCACCTTGTTAAATGATATAACACATACTCGAAAGGAGCATCTGCAGTCATTGTTGTAGCAGGTCTTCCGAGAATAACCTGCCCGAGATCTAGTGTTACATATGGATTCGCCCTCATAGCCTTAGCTATATCTTCACCACCGCTCTCAAGAGTTGCCCAGCTGTCTCCCTTATATCCCGTGAACTGTACGTGAGTTACGTGTAAAGCTGGAGTTTCACTTATTCGCGAGATGTCTTTAGTAATATCCATTGTTTTTAAAGTTGTCAAGTAGTTGCCTGGATAGCCAAGTCTATTACAGTGAATATGCATTTTATGAGGTAAGTTTAATAATTGAGAGGCATTACCTATTTCTCTAACTATATCTCTCGGAGTAATATTATAGACCGGGATTTGCTCATCAATATCTATCCCCCTACCAGTCAAGACCCACGTGACATCTGAGCCTGGGTCAACTATTTTAAGTGCAAATGTTTTAGTAGCATAGAGCAACCACGCCAAGTACGCCGCGAGCAGTTCTCTCGAGCCCTCAACAATCAAATCTAGAGCTAGCCAGTTAGAGTCAACTAGTACAAACGCAGCCTTATCTATTATGGGTATGTCGTCTAGCTCTTCGTGAGTATGCCTAGTCTTAATAGGTGGTGTTGCCGGCTCTACTACTAGTGTATAGCCCATTCTTGCGTAATCATACCCTATTCTAAAGACATTGGGAACCGTTAGACCTGTCTCAGCTCTACGATAGGGTAGTTTGTGTGGTTTATTAGTTAAGTAGTGGTCTTCAGGCCTCATAAGCCTACCAATATTAACTTTAGGCCCAGCTATATGACTATGTATATCTATTCCCCCAGGCATTACAACTTTGCCTTTAGCATCTATTACTAGTGCCTTGCTGAGATCTATTTGCGAAGGATCAACTATTTTACCGTCTTTTACCGCGATATCGAGTACTTCGCCGTTAATTCCATTAATAGGATCGTAGACAAACCCGTTTTTAATTAAAATTTCACCCATATACTACACCTAATTTAGCTTTAACTCTCTCAACTAATTTCTTTAATACTTCTGAGTCAGGTAGAACCCCTGGCGGTAGTTCAACAATTTTCTTTAATCGAATAGGTACTTCATCCATTCTATAAGCTGTACCCTCACACTCTATTCCAACAAGCGCGCCGGGAATTATAACATCTGCAAATGCTGTAGTCAGAGACCACTTAGCATCAATAACTATAACGGGTATTTTAGATAAGTGTTCAACGGCCTTTCTGGGAAAATGAGCGACAGGATCGCTAGCAATAATTAATGCTGCATCTACATCACCATTAGCTAGTAAGTCACTAGTGCTAGTTACTCCAATAATCATTCTCGGAAATCCTCTAGCGTAATCAACTGCATAGGGGTAATCTGTAGTCCACAATGATACCTGGTTTGCTCCGGCAACATTGTAGTGCCCTCTCATTGGTATTAAACCAAATTTCGTCCACTCATTAAGCTCTTGAACAAGTTTTATTGCAGCAACTATGTTCTTATACTTAGCACCCGTCATTGTTAATCCTAAGCCGAAGAATATTACACCATACTTCGCTGTCTTCATCATTTCAGCTAACTCGAGGACTTTCTCTCTAGGTACACCGGCTACAACAGGGGTCTCGATGTCGAGATCTCTAATAGCCATTCTAAGTGCTGTTAATAATTCATAATCTCTACCGGGTTCTACTTGTATATATAGATCAGCTGAACCCGCTGTAGGAGTTCTCCTTGTGTCAACAACTACTACTTTCCTCTCTCTTCTACCTCTAATAAATCGCCCTTCTCGAAGTATAATTCTAGCAAAGTGATTTGGATGAGCTTCTAATGGATTACAGCCCCAAAATATAACTAAGTCAGCTAAGTGAATTGCTACTGCAAAAGTAAACCTGACAGCGCCTACTTCTTGAACTGCAAGAGCTGTAGGACCGTGACAGAAGACCGAAGTATTATCCACTACGCCATGTGTTAATTCTGCGAGTTCAATAGCATATCTATTAGCCTCTACATCTGTATTAGATAGCCCAAATATTAGCGGGTACTTTGCGTTAACCATGATCTCAGCAGCTCTATCTAAAGCCTTATCTAAGTCTACTTCAACAAGCTTACCTCCTTCTCTTATATACGGTTTTAAAATTCTATGTCTATGATAATTTAGAAACTTCGCAGATGATATAGCACACCCACCTGTATTCTTTACTATCTTGTTACCATCAACTTCTATAGTGAGGTGATCGCATAAATCTCCACAGAAAGGGCACACTACGTTTTCTACTACTTTTTTCTCCCCTGTCTTAAGCGGTATATCCTCCATGTAGATCTCTAAGTGTTTTGCTCCAAGTAATTTAAGCACATCAACTAGCGTAGTTATAGGTTCATCTGTGAACTCTACAAAAACTTTAACACCCTTTAAACAAGGCATTCCAGTTGCATCAGTATTAGGATCTGTTAGCATGTTAGCCCAGGGGCCCATGGGTATAAATAGCTGTCCTCTAGGAATATTACTATTAGGTTTTACTCTCAAAACCACTGTACCGTGTTCATTGTAAACTTTAACACGGTCTTTCACGCCAAGATCTGATATATCGCTAGGATTGATTTCTACAACTGCTACTGCATCAAAATACTTCTTACTCCACTTACTCTCACTCTCCATACTAATACCTTGCATTAGAGATCTTCCGGTATTTAGTACGAATTGTTTTCTACTCTCTAATTTCGCTTCGCTCAAAGTATAATCCCCTCATTAGAGACTCTAATTCAATTTAACATCGACGTCTTTAGCCACTTCTAATGCCTCTTTTAAATAAAAGTGATATGGCCCTAGCTTACCTCCATAATTACCAGCAGAGATCATTACTACTCCAGGTACTTGTACAGCTGCCTTAATTCCTACACCCATAGCTTTTAACACATACTCTTTTCTCAAACCATTAATAACAATTTCGTAAACAGAACTTACACCCTCAGGGACTTTACTCTCTTTTACAACTCCTCTAAGAGTTGGACAATAAAGGTGATTAGTTGTTGCTCTTAATTTTGGATATTTAAGAGAGCCTACTTTAGACCCAGATCTAACTATACCTCCAGGGAAAGGCGTAATAACTCCTTTTATGTATTTCTTAATTGCTTTAACAGCTTTTTCAGCAGCTTCTAAACCCGCTTCCTGGCTTTTAGCTAGGATTAATATATTACCTCCAGCTACACCTTTCAATACTCCCACAGACTCTTCAATTATAAATTCCCCCTCCATAACAGGTATTCTCCAAACTCTCCTCCCATAGAGAACATCTTCTCTCTCAAATCCGTCTCCAAATTTCGCAATCGCCTTACCTACACTCATTCTCCTCTTAATTTTAGGAAGACCATCAAATAGCGCTGTTGTTGGACATGTTAAAATACATTGCCCCACACGTGTTAAAGTAACAAGTTTTAAACTAGCTAAGTCACTATGATATATTTGTATATACGCGCCAGGCCTATGATCAGGCGTTATATCTGGAGATACAAGAGCCTCAATATCACACTCCCCTGGAGAAGCAATTACTGATGTACCAAAACCTGTAGCTTTTAACGCTGCAATATAAGCCCACCTCCTCGTCGAAGCTGTTATTAGCAACCGTGTAGTATACATAGGAAAAGCTTCTGCAAAAGTATCTTCAATAATGACATCTCTAAGCTTAAACACTACGAGCTCACCCTATACTACTAGGAAGCATAGCGAGAGCTAATAAATCTTAGAAGTTCACGAAAAAGAACTCTTTTCGCTACGTGAAAATAGTATTAGTATTCCTCTATTCAGAATATTAGAAAAGACTCTTGTTTATATTTAAGAGAAACTCTACATGTGCTAGTAGGTTTTAATTACTTCAGCTAAACGCTTTCTAGATAATAGTTGAGTTGTTGATAGCGCCGATAAGTAAGCAGACTTTTTCACAGCCTCTTCTATGTTGATGCCCTTTAATAAGTAGTATATTAG
>Ga0105155_1000571_pt1 | contig 12922 bp, 12 predicted proteins | sample SSWtaG_2_FD_89589 | JGI IMG/M metagenome (GOLD analysis project Ga0105155, IMG submission 89589) | Hot spring microbial communities from Sandy's Spring West, USA to study Microbial Dark Matter (Phase II) - SSWsed_130316 | ecosystem: Environmental > Aquatic > Thermal springs > Hot (42-90C) >...
GACTTCTTTCTCTTCAGGTTCGTAGTAGTGCCTCCTAATGAACTCCCTAAGCTTAACTTCCCAGTCGGCATATACCCCTGCGAACTCTGAGATTAGGTACTCAGCTACATATCTAGGGAGCTTAGCTAGCTCAAGCTCGTAGGCAAGCCTCTTATCTACAGCATAGTCGCCAAAGTACCTCTTAACCTTATTGAAGAGCTCACTACTCATCGTATCAGCCGAAATCCAGCAGCCCTCTCCGCCTCTTTGGACCCGATCGCTCTGAAACCTCTACAACTATGTCAACTACCTTCTCGGCACCTCTCCACTGGTACTTTAATTTACCGCTATACCTACCAGGCTTTAACGGTGGCACCTCTATTCTATGCTTACCCTCAACTATCTTGAAGAAACCCTTACCCCAAGGGAACTCATAATAAAACTTTAACTCCTCACCAGATGGGTTAACTACGTCAACCTCAACATATGACCGCGTATCGGGAGGTAGTAATGTATTGAGTACAGAGACCTTAGGTTCCTCGGGTAGCTCAACCACCTCTTCGGCAGGGAGCTCCTCACCAGATAGTATAGCCATCAGTTGTTTAAACTCTCTGAGATCGTCCTCGGATAGCTCAAAGAGCTGTGCAACAGCTAAGTCAATTTCTCTTTCAATTTTCTTCAACTCCTCTTCAGCTTTAACGCCTAGACAGTAGTCAGGCTTTACTTTAGCATATATACACCTAGCAAGCTCGTGCGCTCTTCTGGAGAGATCTGAGATTTTCTTGTGCAAATCATTATTGGGATCATATTTGAGAGGCTTAATAATATCTAATATATGGGTTGATATTTCAGTTTCAATAGTATATGAAGCAACAATAGCTCTCACAGGCGTACTATTTAGAACTCCACATAAATAGTAAGCTTCATCCTCAGACTGTAGCGGAACAAGCATCAACTTCTCAGTAGGTATAATTACTTTTTTGTCTAAGAATCTATCCTTAACAATTCTAACAACAGCACAAGAAAACTCAGCCTTACCACTAATTTTTCCAGCTACATATTTCCAAACAACCTTGTAGGGTGCAAATGTGTATCTACCTATATCATATATAGCATAAAATGGGTTACCTTTACCCCATAGTCTATGTATAGATCTATTTTCCAGATCACTCCTATAGTTATTTAGGAATGAGTATGTTAACGGTAACTCTATCTTTAACTTAGTTTCTGGTAAGGGCTTTGCTGATTTAGGGTCATGAGGCACTATTACATATCTATCCTCGAACTTTGCATACCATTTCTTAATGTCTCTTCCTCTTATTAATGGATAAATAAGGTCGGGTTCTACAATGGCTTCTACTTGTTTAACTCTCTTCTTATGCCCGGGCTCAGGTGGATTTGTTATGATGAGTTTTCCGTCAGGTCTCTTATCTTTTATTTTAACGTAATAAACCTGGTTGAGGGCTACATTTATGCCCTCGTGCGCCTCATAGTACTGCGGACCTGTTAAGAGCTTTCTAACGGCTTCAATAACCCTAGGTGTTAACTGCATCCAAGGCGAACCAGGTTTCTTAGGCTCTAGAGGTATCATTAAAGCTTCATATTTCCTCGTCTCTTTGAGCACCTCTTCTAGGGGCTTATCTGTGGGTATGGCTTTACTACTTAGATTAACCCATATAACGTGCCTTACTCCTCCTACATTATTCTCAAATGCTTTGTTTAGAACTTCTATATACGCTCTCTTTTTCACATCGTCTTGTATTCTGTTTAAATCTACTTCACAGATCTTCTCGACAACTATAGCTGAGGTTCTATTTACAGCGCCTTCAAATGGGTAGAGAGTCACTAAATCATGTATAACGTAAATCCTAGTCTTTCTAGCTAAGAAATCTCTAAACCCAGCACCAGCCCGGGTCTTAAACACAGTAAATGGCATTAGAAAGCCCAGCTTCCCACCTTCTTTTAAGTATAGGTCGAAGCACCTAGCTAAGAAGAGCATTGCTAAATCTCTCTTAACCTTCCCAAGCCCTCTCTTACCCTTTATCTCGGCTAAACCATATAGAGACCATAGAGGCTTACTAATCTCTCTATATGCCTCAGGAAGGTTCTCCCAGTTAACCCACGGTGGGTTACCTACTACGTAATCGAACTTCCCTTTAAGTATTGGAGCGAAGGCGTTTCTTATTACCGCTACCCACACCCTGTTCCTACCCTCCTCCTCTAGCTTTAGGAGTTTCCTGTATAGCTCAGCTAGTGTGTTAAGCTCTTCTGAGCTCAGCTTAAAGGTGGACTCTAATCTCTTCTTAAAGTCCTCAACCCTATACCTACTCTCAAGGCATCTAGCTACCTCAGTTAGTATGCTAGCCAGTAAACCCCTCTCAACTACGCTTACCGAAATCTCGAACTCTCCGGCACTTGTCTTCAGAACATATACGTTACCGATTAGTGAGGTCCTCTTCTCAACCATTATTGAGTCAGCTAGGTATATGGGTATCTCAACTGAGCCTGTAGTGTATGTTAGTAAATCTGCTATTGCCATCAGGTAGTTAGTTCTTGCAGTTAACACAGCTAGGGGATTTAGGTCAAAGCCTACTACATTCTTCAATACGTAACTTACTAGAGCGTCCTGTAAGAAGTGCTCTTCAGCATACCTCCTAAGCCTACTTATGTAGAGAACTAAAAATGTGCCCGAGCCACAAGCGGGGTCTAATACCCTAAGCTCTAAGGGCTTTAGCGGGTCTTCCTCACCTATCTTCAACAAGTTCTCAAGGCTTAGTCCAACCTCATCTAGTAGGTAATTTGCTAGCCAGTCAGGTGTGTAGAACTCTCCAAGCCTATGCCTCAAGTCGCTTGGTACTAGGTTCTGGTAGAGCCTTTTCAGTAAGTCCCTAGCGAACTCAGGCTCTAGCTGTGGAGTAGCCACTTCGTAGTCTGCTAGCCTTCTAGCCAACTCAGCTATTAGATCAGCTAAGTCCTTATCTAGCACATCCAGGTACCAAGAGAAATAGTCTCCTTCCAGGAAGTTCTCAATGTTCATTAATCTCTTAAACACACCTCCGCTCTCAAGATCTTGGAGGGCCTCTCTAAGACCCTCTAGACCCCTACTAGTATAAGCGTCGTCTAGCTCAGCTATATAGGATCTATAGAACTTCCCCCCACCATAGAGGTAGACTATTTCAGCTGCTATGAGCTTTAGCAGGAGAGCGTAGTATGTGTGTATAGAGAATATCAGGGCATCATAGTTTACAGTTCCAAAAATTCCATAACTCCTAGCTAGTTCAGGGAGTTCTTCAAGCTCCTCAGGCCTATAGCCAGTTGCCTGCTTGAAAAGCCTAATCCAGTCTTCGAAGAGTAGCCTAGCTCTAATACCCTTCTCGAGGCTTACCACCTTATTGTAAAGAGCTCTAACAAGCTTAATTGTGAGCTCGGACTGAGGTCCGAAATCCCTGAGTAAATGATCTACGTCTAAGGGCTTCCTTCTAAGACCTCTTAAGGCCTCAACTAGTTTAACTACTACTTCTCTCCTAATTTCGTAAGGTCCTCTGAGAATCCAAGTATCTGTTCTAGGGTCGTACCTAGCGAAGGCTATTCTGTCACTAATTATAACACCCAGATACCTCGGCCACTCAACTTTACTACCAGCCTCCTGCTGTATATACCTTATGACTTGCTCCTTGGCTCTTCGAATATCGCTCTCTAAGGATAGTTTACCAGGGGCTTTATACTCTATTATTACGTGCCCGTAGAGAGCGTCAACTCTAGCTCCAGATACCAGCGTGTACTCGAACTTACCAACTTCCTTAATACTGAGAGGCTCTAGTATCTCCTCCTCAATACACCTAGAAACCCAAACTCTAACATCTTCCTCAGTTCTAGCCCTCCTAACAGAGTTTCTAAAACAAGTAACAACTCCGTCGATATCAACTTGAGGAGCTATAATACGAGAGCTCATAGAGAGCCACCACGAACTCTAGGTTTAATTTTAATCACGAACTCTGATCGCCTATTCTTAGGGCTTATACCGAGATAGTGGTTAAATCTCCCCCCACACCTAGAACACTCTAACATTTTAACATCGTAAAACCTGAATTTCCAGGTTTTTAGTAATCTAAAGTTTTCCTCATAGCCACAATATGGGCATTTAACCACTTTTTCCACCCCTTCTTAACTCTTCAATGAAATCTAGTAAAGGCTTAGCCCTCTCTTCTCTAAGTTCTCTTGGAATTGTTAATTCTGGGTCTATTTGTAGTAGGCTTATAATTGCCCCGATTTCTTCTGGCTTTACACCGTAAGATTCCACAGCCCTCTTGATTCTCCCCTTAACTATATTTATGGGTGTATTACCTCTTAAGTAGCTCACAATAGAGCCTTTAACCCAGCTCAGAGCCCAGCTTCTCGTAAATGGAGATGTATCAGGGCTCATGATCTCTCCATGTATGGGTTAATCCTTACCCTACAAAAGATATAAGTTAGAGAATTAATAAATCTGCTCGTGTATAACATATTAATGGGTGTGGTAGAGCGTGAGCTGGAGCAATTATGACGATCCCTGGAAGAGGTATGAGCGAGAGAGGAGAATGTGGGACCCCCTCTATAGATATGAGTATGAGTGGCGGAGGTTGATGGAGGATCCGTGGTATAGGTACGAAAAGCACTTAGAGAGAATACAATGGGACCCCCTCTACCGATATGAGAAACACCTGGAGAGAATGCGCGAAGACCCGTTCTACAGGTACGAGAAGAAAAGGGAGCGTGAATACTGGGATCTATTATAGATATGAAAAAGAGCAACAGAGGTTAAGGGAGGATCCCGTTTACTGCTACGAGAAGGAAAGGGGAAATCTGAGCACCGCTGGTTACAGGCATTACGTGACTGTCTACTCAATTTTGAGCAAGTCCTGGCTCTTTCATTTCTGACCTCTCGTTCCTTAATCGGCTCAGATCTCTAGGTGTCCTGTGCGCTATTCACCTAGATGAAGTGTCTTGTCTATCAATGGTCTTAGCTTGGGGTTTGTGAAATATCTTGCTTTTGGATGATACGGCTCCACCTCATCTCTTGAGTGCTGTTTTATGAGGTCTTTGTTTTTAAGCTTCTGTATAGCTTTAACGACCTCGTCTTCTGGTAGTCCAAGGTTTCTAGCAATGTCTTCTACGTATACGCTACGTGGTGATGTTCTAATTGCTTTAAGAACACTGTGCTCGTGCTCGTTTAATACAAGCCTTGCTACTCCACTATTAACTGTTAGTAGTAGGTCTCCATTGTAGAACACGTAGAGAGTACCAGGCGTCATAGGAAACCACTCTTCATTTGTAAGAGGCACTGTTGCAACTAGAGCTGCATATTCATTTGGGCCTTTAAGCTCTTCTAAGTGGACTTCGTAATCTTCATCACGAAGAGCAATAACACCTCTATGTGGTGGATGTCTAAGGAGATAGTGTAGCCTATTACTTCTATTCATGTATGCAAACAAGTACTCGCCATCACTTAGAAGAAAGTTAAACATCCCATACTCGCCGATCTCGTCGGCTACTCTCCACAACTTAATGACTATGTCCTCTAAGCTCCAGTTATTTTGAAGTATTGAGAACTGCTCGACTATATAGCAGAAGGCGTATTCAGAGTCAGTTTCACCTGCCGGATAACACCATTTAAGCTTAAACCCCGGGTCGTTTATTATACCCGAGACATCTCCATTGTGGGCAAAAACCCAGTCTCTACCCCAAATTCTCCGTACAAAGGGGTGTGTAGTGACGTAGCTAACATCTCCACGAGAGGCCAAGCGTACATGGCTAATAACAATTTTGCTCCTAACGCCCTGGATCATGAGCCTAGCTATAGGGCTATCAGGAGCAGGCCTAGGCTCTTTAACAACACCAGCTAAGCCATTATCTAGATACCACGCAACACCCCAACCATCACGGTGAACCCTACCCCTCTTTACAAAACCACGCCAAGTAAAATTAACTCCCACAACCTTGTTAGAAGAAACTCCGAAAAGCTCACACATAGTTTCTACCACAGAGATCAATTAAGGCTTAAACCCTAATAATTCAGGCGTGATGGGTGAGAGAACGTGTGCTGCTCTCGAGAGGCGTGTTTAACTATGATTATGTGCTTATAGATTTGAAGAGCTAAGTGTTGCCGAGCTCCTGAAGAGTCTAGGGTTTACAGTACGCTATGTAGAGCCACCAGCAACTCTTGAAGGTAGTGATGTGCTTGTAACAGATGTTGAAGTCGTATATGTTGGCTTGTCATCTAGGACTAACTTACACGTCATCAGCTTCTTAAAGGAGTTCTTTAGCAACTACAAGGTGGTTACAGTACCTGTAAACAAAGTGTTTCACTTACTATCATCTGTTAGCTACTTGGGAAAGAAGAGGCTAGCAATAGTTCCAGAGCTGGTTGATACCTCGTACTTCGAGGGATTTAAGCTTACCCGCATACCTCTAGATGAAGCTTACACATCTAATATGCTGTACTTAGGATGCGATAAGGTCTTAATACCCGACGGATACCCCGAAACATACAATATACTGAGAAAAGAGGGTCTTAAACCTATAGTGGTCGATATCTCTGAGTTTTATAAATGCGATGGCAGTATCACTTGCCCAGGCCTCCCACTATACAAGATATGAGCTCTGCTTAAGCAACTACCCATTGCTCGTAATTAACAATAAACATTTGTAGAAAGGTAAGATTTCAGAGTCCGCTATTAATAAGCATTGTAATGGCGTAATGAGGAGACCACTCTTCGTGTACTTGAGAGTTATGTTTAAGCTTCCTGTACACTATTATAGCTACTACTATCACCAATAACACACCTTTCTCGAGCATGTATGTCCTGAACGCACACCTAGTTAAGCAACGCTTTTGTTTTTCAGCATTATTTAAAAAGCCTTACGGCTGCCCAAGTTCTACTTTATACTCCTTTATAATTCCCACTACGTTGACACGTAGCTTGGCTATGAGAGGCCCATCAATCTCTATACGCTTAGCTCCATAGCTCTGTAACTTCTTCTGGTATTCCTCATATAGTCTCCTCACCTTCTCCTCGAACAGAAGCTTGATGTTGTTAAAAGACTGTTCTACAAAACTCTCTAGCATCTTTAGCGTGTCTTGGCTAATATGGGAGCATTCAGGGGTTTGATAAGCAGTAAAGGTCATCTTAATGTTGTACACTACATTCACTTCCACTCTCGGTAAAAACCTTAAGCAAACTTGTATTCCGCAATAAGAACTCGCCTTACACCTATTAACGATGTCTGCACCAAGCTTACTCAGCTCCTCGATAAAGCCCGTAGCCAGCTCTTGCCCCAACTTTACACCGCATAAACTCCTTGCTACCGGATACAGACCGAGTACAATGAACGTGGCAGGGCTCACAATTGTAGTTTTGCCGTACAAGTCGTACGACGCTAAGTTTTCCGCCGCTATGATGTAGCTCCGCCAGTAGCATAAGTTGACAGGGTACGCTCTAAGGTACTCTATGGCCCCCCTAGCTATAGACTCGTACCAAAAGCTTGTGGGCTCAGCACACTCTATACATACCTCCTCAACGCTATCTGGGCATACCTCAACACCTTTATCACGCTTAACTACAGGTCTCTTCAACATCTTGTCTATCTCTACGTGAAGCCCGCTCATAATCTTAGACTCAATTACTACTCGTTGTTGTGTGTCCTTTACTCTTAGCCAGAGCTCTTCTTGCAGAAACTCGGGTCCCTCTGCACTCTCCCACAGTGTGTTAAAGCTCTTCACTGCCTCTTCTATAGGTATCTCACACAGTATCTCTATGTTCTTTCCCTCTAGGACGGGGCATGTTAGGTTTGCTGAGCCTGTCAAGGCCTTTCCATCAGCTATATAGAGCTTCATGTGCATGAACTTCTCCTTAACCACTCTAACCTCAGCAACTTCAGCTAGCTCCCTAAGGACATCTTCATCTATCTCCGTAGATGTCAAGACCCTTACTTGAACACCCCTAGCACAAACCCTCTTAAGCAGTTCAACACCACACCTATCAATAAACGCTGATGCAACCCAAAGACTCTGAAGAGCACCCTCAACTAGCTCTTTAAGCTTCTTAGAGACATCAGAAAGAGAGTAGCAAGCCTGTGAAGAGCTAGGCAAGCACAGCACCCACCATCTATACCATTACTACGATTTGACATACTTTTAAAATAGACTCACTTAAGTTTACCAGGTCACGAGGAGCTAACTGCTGAGATGAACTTTTTCTCTCACTATGTACTCTCTACGTGCTTATCCACCTCTTTATTAGGTCCGCTCTCTCAGAGCTGCCAAGAGGTCCAAGACTGGTTTACCTGTAAGTGCTGAGCAGTTAGCCGACTTACCTGTACAAGTAGAGGGGGTGGGAGTGAAGATCGCGGTGAACGGGGCAGAGGTCTCTGAGGTGAGGTTCTCGGATATACCGGGCCTCGAGGTGGCAGTTACACGGACTACAAGCCCAGCTACACTACTGTTATGACCCGGCTCATCAGCCCAGGACACTTGGAGCTGAGCGTGAAAGACGCGGAGAGAGTTAGGAGCTGGCCAGCAGAGTGCTGGAGAAGCCAAGAAGTCCTTGGAGAACCTGCTTGATAAGCCATTTGAGTGAACTGTACTGCTCTATGTGTACAAGAGGATAGTTGGGTCTAGAAACCCAATGCAGAGGGTCCTGTGCGACACACTGAGCTCAGATACCGGGAGGCACTCAATACTCTCGGGAAGAATCCCGGTACTGGAGCAGATCAATCTATAGGTCCCCCCACCGCTCCCCACTACTGGTTACTTCCCTACTGATACCGGTTGCTCAGGAGTTAATAAAGTGGTTTTTGGACACTTTAAGATTGGCTTCCGCGAATCCCCCCACGATCTGTCTAAGATCACTGTCATCCCGGTGTCCAAAAAATACCCCGACTGATCGTGCCTTTCCACGGAGAGTGTGAAGCAGTTTTTGGATAATTTGATGACGTGGTACGCGGAGACCCCCTAGGGGGTTGTCCAAGTCCGAGTTCCATTGACCCCCGTCGATCTCCCGAGGAATTTCCAGCTACCCCGGCAGAGTGACCCGTATACTACACCCTACACTCACTCAGAATATACTGCACAGTATACACATACCAGTATACTGCACAGTACACTAAGTGTACTGTATAGTATACGCCGCGCCCCGGCAACACCCCATGATCTCTCTAGTGGTGTCCGGAGATCTCAATACCTATCCGCCACTTCTACTGCTAGTTACTCATCCCTATCTCCATCCTCTCTCATCTAACACCTACAGGGGGCACTCTCCATGATCTGTAACTCCATGCACACAACTACATCCTGTTCACATACCCCTACACATACCGCACCCGCACCCCCCGAACCCACCTTAACCGCCAAGACCCCCAAAACCCAGCACCACGAGTATACTACACAGCACACAGACCCCCAACCATCACACAACACGCCTCTGCGTTTTAGGCGGGGGGCTGAGCGCAGGGCGAGTGTTGTGTGGAGGGGTGGGGATGGGTGTGGTGTGTAGTATACTTGCGGTGCTGATGTCGCCGGTGTCGGAGTATACATGGTGTTCAGGTGTAGAGCCTGCCTCGTCTTGTTCCACTTCTTTTTGCCTCTTGACCCCCATGTTTCATGATTCTAATCAAGTTGTGAAACACGACCTAGTATAAGCTCAAGCAAGCTAGAGGACCCGGGTTCAAATCCCGAACAGAGAAGAGCGGTCTACCTCTTGGCTACGCCAAGTCCTCAGGCACTATACGAGATACCTGTACGCGTCTGGCCAACTCGACTGAAATGACTATTCTCATCTACTCATGGCAGTACCTGGTAAAAATATGGACGTAAGTTAGCACAAAAACCCATAAATACTGAGGATGTACTAGGTGTTGTTCTTGATAACGATGAACTAGTCTGTAATTGGTCTTATGAGCGAGCGCATATGACAACACACTTAGAAAGGCTGAAAACATCCCCAGATCAAGGAAGCTAGGGATGGCAGAGTTAGAAGAACCCTCGGAGAGAGATCTTAAAGCACTTATAGCAAAGTGGAAAGGGTTTCACAGAAAATACGTAAAATCGTTTTTACTATTGAAGAAAGGGCATTGTGAGCTTTGTGCAACTAGGACTAAGCACTAATCTTAGGCTCTTTAACACTTCAACTGTTTCTAACATAGTGTGCTATGGTTTTACTATTAAGACTAGTTTATAGGGTTCGTGATATATACTCCACGGATTGTTACTGTCTATTGACATTGGAGGGTCTATTATTAAGAGAGTTCCGCCGTTAGCATTAAAATACGAGATCACATTGACTTTTACGCCTATAACACTAGCCCATTTTGAAACGCTGTTTAAAATTTCCCTTGAACTTGCGTTGAAGTATACTAGTGCAGTTGCGTGTTCAGCTTTCTTATCTCCATCTGTGTCGAGCAAGCCTACAGTAGCGTTAAGCCCTATACTCCTGTAGAAGACTGTGAACAATACAGCGAAGTCATCACAATCTCCAGCTTTAATTCTTAGAGTTTCATTTGATGGTGCTATGTATTCTAAGCTGTAGGGATCACTAATATACTTCATTATACTTTATATTCCTTAAGACCCGGTGACCTATAGCGAAAACTTTAAAGTACTCATCGTTAAATGCATAGCTAGGATAATAAGCTTTTAGTGTCACGTAAACTCTCTTAGATGTAAAAAGAGAGTGCTTGTTATCTAGTACTAAATAATACATCCCCCCTCTCAAGATCCTCTTACTCATCACTCCTAAATGAAGTAAGCCCTTCCTCTCTACGATCTGTGATCTGAGACTTCCGTTATAGCGTTAATCGTTGTAGCGGTAATTGCTACCAAGCTACCAGCAAGAAGTAGGCGTACATCTCGGTAGTCCCAGCTCTTTTATGTAGCGCTTCTACTGAGGTATCAGCAAACAGCTAAAGCTTTTAAACATGTTAACCAGTATAGTTTTTAATAACTTTTTAAATTTTGTGCTTTATTATATAGAGTTGGTGGCAGTATGAAACGTCTTGTTGCGGTAGCTATTCTGATGCTAACTTTATTCATAGCGCTTGCAGGAACACCCACTATCCTCAGCGGTGAATCTGAGAGGTGGTATGTGTATGAGTATAGCGAGTACGGATTTAGTAAAATAGGAGAGGAGGTAGTCGCCAACTTCAGCGCCACCTTAACTTTTAAAGTTGTGCAGGTCAACGAGACAGCATACAGAGTAGAGCTACTTGGTTGCGATGGAGACGAGCGACGGTGCGAAGAGGCTAAGAGGGACCACGAGCGCTACATCGAGTACATTACCGAGTACATGGGCGGGGTAGAGACACTCTTCGTTATCCCGTACGGCGCGGACAAGGTGTATAAGTTCCTGATAACTAGACACTACGTTTTCTCCTCTGTCCTCTGGGCGTCCAAGGAGGTTCTAGAGGACGCTATAGAGAGCTTCCAAACTCTTAGCAATTTGCTGAAAACCGAACTGGAGTGCAGACTGTACAACGATAGTATTTATGAAAGCATTGTACAGTGCATAAAGGAAGAGTGTAGCGATCTACCTATAGGTTCTGAAGACCGGGAAAAATGTCGCTGGAGCTGTGTGAGGCGGTACGAAGGGGACGTGCCTGCATCAATCTTGATACCCATTGTTCTCGATATATCGGTGTATGCTCCTATCCCTGCTGTCGCGTGTGGTTTAAATGTAAGTGGTTTATATCGTACTGTAAAGTTTGAGAAGATTGAAGCACAGAGGTTGTCCAACGTCTATGTGTATGAAGTGGCGTACACAGCTATCGATAAAGATGAGCAGGGTAAGGTGGTTGGTAATGAAAGTGAGAGGATTAAGAGAGTATTCAGCACGTCTGGTTGGCTCCTAGAAGGCACGGTGGAGCGCTACGGCTGGAGCATAAGTCTCGGCAAGAAGTATGAGGCGGGGTTACGGTTCTCCATCAAGCTCCTCGACACCAATGACGAAGCAGTCAAGAGCGATCTACAGAACGCTAAGACGCAACAACCAGGATTAACTCAGCCACCGCAACTAAGCGACGCCAAGTACCTAGTTGCCGCTGTTGCAGTATTGGTGCTCGTAGTCGTAGTCGTAGCAACCGTTCTAGTCAAGAAACTACTAAAGTAACACCTATATCCCACTTTCTAACTCCAATTACGCGCTCTGGTGTTTTACAGCAGGAAGTGAGGCAAAACGCATGAAAGCATGTACATCTTAGGGGCACTCAGCGCTCTCGTGGCGGTATCAGCCTCTGAGAGAGGTCAACGTGTAGAGCTAGGAACACCTCACTCTTACAGTGTGCCCGGATCCCTCCCCGCGCTCGACACCCAGCGCTTTCTCGAGGAACAGGAACACTCTGAGACCCCCCGCTCTCGAGGCAACGTATCTTCTGAGCTTAGCTATGTTGATGACAGCATTGCTTAAGCAGCTCCTCCTTTAACTCAATGTTAACTAGTTCCTCCTGTTCTCCTAAATACAGATAGCCCCATAAACATCAACGTGACTTCACCTCACACCTCAGGTGGGGTCGGGCAACGAACTTGTCGATGTAGATGTAGAGGATTAATTACAAGATGAGCTCTCCTCTTAAAGTCTCTATTACAGTATTAACCTAAGTTACCTCCCCTCTTGACCCTAGCCTTTTCACTATGAACAGGCGATTACTATTAGACACGAGAGCAAAACGCACTTGTAAGATTAGGGTGTTTCACTCTACATGCTTGATAATCACTAAGAACGTTACTGTGTGAAATCATGTTTCATGTTCTCATCAATTACTGAAACATGACCTAATGTAGGCTCAAGCCCTCCAAGCCCGAGAACATGCCCCTTAACAGTCCTAGCAATCCTGCCAGCCTTGAGATATCTCTTAAACTCATCCTCGGTCATTGGAGCACCATAATATCCTGATACTCCAAAATCATAAGCTTATA
>Ga0105155_1000574_pt1 | contig 12897 bp, 13 predicted proteins | sample SSWtaG_2_FD_89589 | JGI IMG/M metagenome (GOLD analysis project Ga0105155, IMG submission 89589) | Hot spring microbial communities from Sandy's Spring West, USA to study Microbial Dark Matter (Phase II) - SSWsed_130316 | ecosystem: Environmental > Aquatic > Thermal springs > Hot (42-90C) >...
CAGAGCGTTGCAGCAGCTATGGAGAATGCTATACTGGCAGCCTGGAGCCTAGGGATAGGGTCTGTCTGGCTGGGGGTACCCCTGCTCCTAGAGGAGGAGTTCAACAGGGTTCTGAGGCCGCCCCCGGGCTATAAGCTGATGGGCATGCTAGCGCTGGGCTACCCAGCTGCGGAGGTGAAGCCGAGGGGCCGTAAGCCCGTGGAGTCCGTTACCTCGGTGGTCTAGCCTCAGTAGGTAACCTCTACCAGTAGAGCTAGGAGGCTTACCGCAAGCACCCAGGTCAGGGCTACCACCACCGATGCCGGCGGGGTGAGTACGGCTACTAGTGCCGAGGTAGTAGCTGAGCCCAGGGCTAGGGCTAGTGCGACCCTCTTAAGGACTATCCTCGGGTGGCCGCTACGCGTCAGGGCCCTCAGCACCGAGGCCGCTAAGCTACCCCTGTACTTAACGTACTCCGGTAACCTGTGGTAGACCTTAAGCCCCTCGTCGGTTAGCCTGTAGAAGACCCTCCTACCGGCTAGCCTACTAACCCTTAGGACTCTCTTGAAGAGCCTCGGCTCGTCCTCTACGTATGGCCTTAGGTAGTCCTCGAGGGTCGCGGGGCTTAGCCTAGTTACGGAGGCTAGGGTGCTGAGGGATAGCTCGTAGCCCCTCGAGGTACCCAGAGCCACTAGGACGTCGTAGAGGTAAGAGAACCTGATCACGTCCCTAGGGATGTCCTGGACGGCGGCCCTGGGGAGCGCGGTGCCCGCCGAGACCCTCCCAGAGCTACCCAGGGCCGACAGCAGGGTACTGTAGACCCTCCGGCCCTCCTCGGTAAGGCTTAGCTCGCCCTCGCCCTCGATAAGGCCCTTAGCCCTCATCTTACGTAGAGAGTCCAGGACGGCCTTCCTCCTCTCACCTAGCACCTCGACAAGCCTATCAACCGTGCACCTACCGAGGTAGCCTACGGTGAGAAGGATCCTAAGCTGAAGCCACCCCCTAGCGAAGTCTACCGCAGCGTCAACCTCCCTAAGCGCAGACATCGAGTTCAGCAGCTCCGGTAGATCCCTGCTCATACCCAGCAAGCTAACTACGGCACCGCAGTAAATAAAGTCGGAGACCGGCGGCCCACAGCCCCCGGGGACCCACCCGTCGGCGAGCGGCCGAAAGCGACCTCAAACATTAAGAAGGGGGTAGGCGAGGTAAGCCATGAGGTGCGTGCAGGTGAGGCCCAGAGTCAGAAGGGCTAGGAAGGGTATAGTAGGCATAGAGGCAGCTATAGTCCTAATAGCCTTCGTACTAGTGGCAAGCGCTCTAGCGTTCGTAGTACTGAACATGGGTATGTTCACGACACAGAAAACCAAGGAGGTAATAGCTAGGGCGTACGAGGAGTCGACGAGAGCTATAGACATAGCCGGAAACGTAGTAGCCAAAACAACTAATGACAGGACCAGCCTAGACCTGGTGGCGATACCCATAAAGCTAACAGCGGGCTCTAGGGCCGTAGACCTAAACAAGACAGCTGTAGCTATAACCGTAATATTCCCGGATGGTTCGGCGCAGCACACTGACAACGGCTACAAATACATCGACGGCACGACCTTCTCGAAGGTCACCGACTTCGGTGGCGTTACAGGGTTAGATGCTCTGGATGCGACCTTCGTATACGCGAGGACTGATGAGGATACCACTAATAAAGGTGATAACCTGCTAGAGCCTGGCGAGATAGTGCTACTGGCCTTCAAGGCGCCTTCGGGTACCGGGCCGTACAGTAGGATCATAGTGGAGATCAAGCCGCCTCAGGGTGCTACAGTGACCGTGGAGAGGGTGGTACCGCCTAAGATCGACAGCGCCTACGTAGACCTAGACGTAGGGTAACCCTTATAAGGGCCTACCCAACCCCAGTGGGGGGTAAGATGAGCCGGGTTTTTTACCTCAGGTCCCTCTCCTCAGGTGTAAGTAGGGAGGTTGCGGTAGTCGTCCTAGCCTTCGTAGCTACTGCCGTAACCTACGGCTTCGTACTCTACTCCTACACCTCTTTCTTCCGCACACAGCCCTCCACCCAGCTCTCAGCTTACTCAGCCCACCTCCTCTACTACGGGGGCTGCGTGTGGAGGGTCGACGTACCCATCTCGGTAAGCGGTGACCCGGTCAACCCCGCCCACGTAGCCGTCCAGCTATCGGTAGGCGGGTACTCCGCGACCTTGAACGCTTCCGCCACCAACTTCCCCGCAGGCGGTAGGGTCTTCTACGGCTCGGTAGCTGAGCGGTTGAGCTCTAGTAAAGTCTTAGCGGAGGTCTACGGAAGTGGGGATAGGGTTGCCCTGGACCTCTTCGTGTACATAGACCCACTAGGTAGGCTGAACGTAGCTGTAGATGACGACTCCGACGGGGTTCTAGACGACTCCTTCCTCCTAAGGTTTACGCAGGGGGTGAGTAGCCAGGTACCCCTAGACCTAGGCTCCGAAGTGGTTCTGTCCACCGCAGCGGGTACCTCTCTACCCCTGGAGTACCTAACAGCTCTGGCCTTGGCATCGAGGCCGGGGGCTGCTATTGAGGTAGTTAGCGGGGGCGTACGCTACCTAGTCCCAGTTCCGGAGGTCCTAGTTAGCTTAAGGGTACCTACGCTGGTGGTAAGCTCCGTGGAGGGGGTCCCGGGGTTCACGGTATCGGTAGTCCTACCGAGGTGCGTAGCTCCGGAGGGCTCTAGGCTATTGATTAAGGTTACAGTAGCCTCTAGGGTGGTTGCCGACTCGGCGGTATCCGTACCTAGCACCGGAGGTAGGGCGGGGGCTGTAGTAGTACCTCTAAGCTGAGGTGGTAGCCACGTCTAGGAGGTTTAAGGCCGTGGTAGCCCTCTACGTAGTCCTCGGGCTAATGCTCTCGGCTATCGGCGCTCTAACTACGTGGCTTTCGAATACCGGTAGCCTCCCGCTTACCGACCCTACCTACAGAGCTGTAGCCCTGGTACTAGGTCTAGTATTACTGCTCGTAGGCTCCCACCTAGCGGTAGCCGGCTTAGCTAGCTTAAGGAGTAGGTAGCCCCGAGCTGGTGAGGGGCTAGCTGGAGAAGACCGCCCCGCCAGCTCTACGTACTGGAGCTTACTGACCTTTCTTCACGTATAACGTAAATATATAGCCCTGTCTCCATAATAAGTACGGCGGCGGAGTTAATGAGATGGTCTTGCAACTGCCCGCTGTGCCGAGTACTGGTCCACCCGGTACTACGTAGACTTGAAGCTACAGGGGGCTCCACCGCTCTTTCCTCAGAGCTAGGAGGGGAGTCAACTGCGCTGGAGGCTCTCCCAGTAGGTCGTGAAGGCGTGGGTCTCCCCACAAACCTACCCCCGGTAGCCCCTCGGCAGCCCCCTCTGGAGGAGGTGGCGCAGGGGTTTTCCCTAGAGGTTAAGATCCCGCAGGAGTTCTTGGAGAGGTTTGAGAGCTTAGAGAGGGAGGTGAGCACCCTGCATAGGGAGCTCCACTCCCTCCGGGAGGGCCTTACCTCCCTAGCTGTAGAGCTTAAGGAGGCGGTAACCGAGCTAAGCAACCCCCTCAACGTCCTGCGGGAGCCGTCGGGTAGTAACGGGGGTAGTAAGGGTGGTAACGGTAGTAGAGGTAGTAACGGTAGTCGGGGTAGCTCTAGGAGGCTCCAGCCCAGCACCTTCCTGAGCGTCCTGAAGGTACTCTACGGGATGCTGGAGGAGGTGAGTAAGGAGCAGGCCCTACTCCTGGTTAGAGGCTACGTAGATGCCGGGGTCGTAGATGCAGAGGTTGGGGAGGCCCTAGTTAAGATAGTTGAGCTAGCCGACGCTATGAGGAGGAGCGGGCTCTCGGTGGAGAAGCAGCTACCCTACATCTACGCCATACTTAAGGTCCTCAACCTAGGGGGCCGTGACCTGGACGAGTACGTACTGAAGGAGATGCTTAAGCGTGAGAGGCTTGAGTAGGGGGGCCTCAAACGTAATAGCTGAGGCTTTGCTATTACTCGTCGGTATATCGCTAGCTGCGGCCCTATCGTCGGCCGTACTGTCCAGGGTGTCAGCTATCCAGAGCAGGTTCTCAGCAGCTGTATCGGAGCTTACCCAAGCGCTAGGTGAGAGGCTCGCCTACGTCTACGCCACCTACAGCCCCTCTAGCGGGGCCTTCGTGGTCTACCTAAAGAACGTAGGTAGCAACCCGGTCTATCAGGTAGGAGGGTCGACGGTACTCTTCGGCAACGTGGAGGGCATGGAGTACCTACCCTACTGTAGCGGCGACCAGAGGGTTAGGTGCTGGGAGCTGGTGGAGTTCGGGGTAGCTAACGGTGTAGTAGAGCCTGCGGAGACTGTAGCTATATACATCTACAACACGACCTCCATAACCCCACCCTACCGCTTTAAGCTAGTAACACCTAGGGGGACACCGGTCGAGGCTACCTTCACGGTCTACGGGTAGGTGGTACCCCTGTCTGCCTCGGTGGTAGCTACGGTAGCCGCTATAGCTATAGCTATGGTGGTAGTACTAGCTACCCTAGCTAACTTCGTAGTTACCTACGTAACCACAGCTAGCAGGGTACTGGAGCTCACTAGGGAGTACAGGAGGTCCTCACCCCTAGTAACCGGTGCCAGCGTGCGGGATGGAGTGGAGGTGGTGTTCAACGTAACTAGCCTAGGTCCTGAGCCGGTAACCATAGACGCTGCGGTAACTCTACTAGTAGACTACCAGCCCGTAGGGAGCTCCTGGCATACTGTTGAGGTACTTACCTACGGCGTATCCTGGTACGTAGATACCCTAACTATCGGTAGCATAACCTACCCCGTGACTCCGGGGGCGGTCGTGGAGGTGAAGCCCGGGGCCACCGCTAGAGCTGTAGCTACTCTAAGTAGGGGGATAGCTCCGGGCTCGGTAGTGGTTCTAGTAGTAGTAGATAGGTGGGGGGCGAGAGCGGAGTATGTCCTTACATACACCTAGGCTAACTACTGTGAGTACCGGTAACGAAGAGCTGGACCTAAGGCTAGGAGGGGGGATACCGCACCCATCCCTAGTACTAATAGAGGGGGAGAACGGTACTGGGAAGACGGCTCTATGCACCCAGTTCGCCAAGGGCTACCTACTGGAGGAGCTGAAGGTAGTCTACGTAACCACCGAGAACACCGTAAAGCAGTTCCTGGAGCAAGCACGCAACATAAGCATAGACCTAACCGACTACTTCCTAAAGGGCCAGCTTACGGTGTTCTCGTCTAACATCAGGGGGGCTAGGTGGAGTAGGGAGAGGGCTAGAGCGGCCGCCAAAGCCCTCGTAAGCTTCATCGAGGTAGGGGTCGGTAAGTACAACGCTTTCATCCTAGACTCGCTAAGCCAGGTACTCCACTACCTTAGAGATAGGGAGGTCCACACCCTACTAGCCAGCTTAAGGAGGGCCGTTAGAATGGGCGCGACGGTAATCGTAACCCTCCACCCTGGGATAGTCGAGGAGAGGGTTGTGAAGGAGTTTGCAGCGGCTTCAGACGTCTACCTAAGGCTAGCCCTCGGTGAGCTTGGGGGTAGGCTAGTAAAGGTAGCTAACATCGTTAAGATCCGGGGGGCCCCTACGCTAGCTGAGACCAGCGTAGCCTTCGACATAGACCCAGCGTTCGGTATTAAGGTAGTACCGCTAGCTCTAGCAAAGGTCTGAGGTGGGGGACTCTGGCGGTACCGAGGCAGCACCAAGCTCAGGGCACCTCCGACTTGCTCACCTACCTCAGGAGGTACCCCTACCTGGCTAGGTACGTCCAGCAGGTAGCTACCGAGGTAGGGGTACCCCAGTTCCTCGGTCAGGAGATCCCGGGTAGCTTAAGGAAGGTTGTCAAGGTTAACGTTATCTACGCGGTCGACGAAGGGATCTTCATACACGTCTACACCCCTCCCCGCGGTACTGAGTCAGGGTACAGAAAGTACGTCGTGATAGAGCCGCCGAGACCTCCGCCGGAGCTACTAAGAGCTGCAGAGGAGAAGCTAGCGGTAGCCCTCTCGGAGAGGGATGCTGCCTCGAACCTATCGGAGAGGAGGGACATACTACTCAGAGCCCTGGGGAAGGTCATCGAGGTAGTAAACTCGCCAGTAAACTACAGAGACCTCCTGAACAAGGGCCTAAACAAGCTTAGGAGGATCCCGATCTACTCCGCGGACTACCAGTACCTAGTCTACCACCTCATAAGGGATAAGGCCGGTCTAGGAGTGCTGGAGCCGCTACTCAAGGACAGGTACCTGGAGGACATATACTGCAACGGGGTCGGCTACGTCTTCGTGGTTCACAGGATCTTCGGCCCCCTCGAGACGAGCATGCACTTTAGCACGCAGGAGGAGCTCGATAGGTTCATCATAGAGCTAAGCGAGAGGATAGGTAAGCCGGTTAGCCACGCGAGGCCCATAGTCGACGCTACACTACCAGACGGTAGTAGGATAAACATAGTGTTCGGCGGCGACGTCAGCTTAAAGGGGAGCAGCTTCACCATTAGGAAGTTCACTAAGATCCCCATGAGCATAACCGAGATAATGAGACTGGGAACTATGGACGAGTTCGTAGCAGCGTACCTGTGGATGCTCCTACTGGAGGGTATGAGCGGGTTCATAAGCGGTGAAACGGCCTCCGGTAAGACCACGACGCTAAACGCCATAACGGTGTTCATAAGGCCTACAGCCAAGATAGTCTCGATCGAGGATACGGCCGAGATCCAGCTACCTCACGAGAACTGGCTACGCGAGCTTACCAGGGATACGGGTAGCGTGGAGACCAGCGTTACCATGTTCGACCTACTTAAGTCAGCCCTCAGGCAGAGGCCTAACTACATAATAGTCGGCGAGATCAGGGGGGCTGAGGGTAACGTAGCTTTCCAGGCTATGCAGACAGGTCACCCAGTCCTCTCCACGTTCCACGCAGCTAGCGTTGAGAGGCTCGTCCAGAGGCTAACATCACCCCCGATCAACGTACCCATCACGCACATAGATAACCTGAACTTCGTGGTAATCCAGAGCGCTGTGTATAGGGAGGGGGTGCTCATGAGGAGGGTAATAAGCGTTAACGAGATAGTGGGGTACGACCCTAAGGCTAAGTCGGTTGTGTACATACCGATATACACGTGGGACCCCTCAAAGGACAGGTTCACCTTCAGGGGTAGGGGTACGAGCTACCTACTCGAGGAGAAGATAGCCGTAGCTAGGGGTATACCTAGGAGGGAGATGGGGCTGATATACGACGAGCTCAACCTCAGAGCTAAGATACTTAAGAGTCTGGTTGAGAGGAGGGTCTCCAACTACTACGACGTGTTCAAGGTTATCGTAAGGGTCTACAACCTAGTCGACGCTAAGGCTAAGGCCTCATCTAAGGAGGAGACCCCCCACGCTGTGATAGAGGCCCTCGAGGAGGCTCTTAACAGGGTAAAGCGGGGAGACCTCATCAAGTAGCTAGGATCCGGATGATCTCTGTGGCGAGGAGGTTAGCTGACCCGTACTTCCTAGCCTCGCTAGCCCTAGCGGTAGCTGTAGTAGCCTACCTCAGGGAGCCTGCCTACGTGCCCCTGCTACTCATACCGGTAGCCGTCGGCTTAGTACGTATAGCACTACCCGCCCTGGGGGGTAGGCTAAGGGTAGCTGCAGTCGACCTAGACCTACTCTTCCTGCTTCTCCACATGTTCGCGATCTCCACAGGTAAGCCCCCGCGTAAGAGGCTATTCCAGCTGAACTGCATCGTGGGTGACTACAGGGACTACGGCAGGGATTTAAATCGGATAGCTAGCTTAGCCGTCGACTGGGGCTACGGCTTCGTCGCAGCCACTAGGTACGTAGCTAGGGAGGTTAAGAACAGAGCCCTCAGCGACTTCCTGCTGAGGTTCGGTGAGGTCCTGAGGACCGGGGAGGACCCAACGCTGTTCCTAGAGACGGAGTTCGCAGCACTTAGGAGAAACTACCAGTCCCAGTATTACAGAGCTATAGATGTCCTGAGGATCGTGCTGGGGTTACACACCACGGTTATGAGCGCCGCCGCCTTCGTGCTAACGGTTATGAGCATCCTCCTGATGTTCACCGGCGGCGATATAAGTATATACTTCGTCACCTTCGTGAGCTCGATCACCCTCGTAGCCATGTTCACCGCGGTGATCTACGTAGCGGTACCCAAGGAGTGGATAACACCTAGAGCTAAGCCGAAGCCGGTCCACGTTTACAGGAAGTACAACGTAGCTCTAGCTATAAGCATACCCCTAGCTACAGTACTCAGCTACCTAGCCTACGGGAGGCTGGGCGGAGCTGAGTGGTCCCTGATGGCGGTCGGTTGGGCGCTACTACTACCCGGGCTAGTTGCTAGGGGTATAGAGAGCAGGGTAAGGAAGCTCGAGTCGTTCTACACTATCTTCATACGTAGCCTCGGCATGACGTACGCCATAATCCCGAACTACGCAAAGGCCTTCAGCTCCCTACTTATGAGCGACTTCGGGCCCCTGATGAGACCTCTGGCACGCGCGTACTCCAGGGTGAGTAACGGGATAGACCCGCGGATAGCTTGGAGGTACTTCATCTACGATACGTGGAGCGACCTAATAGCTAGGTCTACGAGCGTATTCGCGGACACCGTCGACGCGGGGGGCAACACTAGGGTTGTCGGAGCCGCTCTAAGCGACCTGATCACCAGAATAAACGACCTAAGAAGCCTTAGGGAGAGGACTGCGAGGACCTTCGAGGCTACTACGTACATAATGCAGGCCCTGGTCTCAGCTATAGCTATCGCCGTCATAGAGATAATAAGGCTCTTCTCGGACTACGTTAAGGTACTCGCAGCAGGCCTAGAGGTAGCAGAGCTCTACGGGCTACCAATGCTGGTCCTACCCCCTGAAGCCATAGTCTTCATGACGAACCTCACGGTAGCATTCCTAGCCTTCCTAACGGTAGCTAACGCTATAACCATCAAGGTAGCCTACGGCGGTATCCCAGAGACACTCTGGCAGCAGGTCTCCCTCCTACTCGTAGTTACAAGCGGAGCTGTAGTCGGGATGAGGTTCATGATTAACGTGGTCTTCAGCGGGCTACTAATACCTCCTACACTGATCCCGGCTTAAACTACACCGTTTGTCTCTAGATGCCCATCCTCATTAGCTTACATTCACTCGTTGCACCTAGGGACCTCCGCCTCGCCCGCGCCTCACGGGCTATCGGCGCGGGGTCGTGGGCGGCCGTCGAGCCCAACGGTACTCGGTCCCCATCTACAGCTACCCCACCTAGGCGAGCTCCAGCAGAGATAGGTGGAGCAGGAGCTAAACACGGCACTCAAACATCAACTACGAAACAGCCCCACTTAGGGAGAGTTTAGCTGTAAGCCACCAGCGTCTATGTCCTCAGACCTAGTGGAGTTCGTAGGTGGGAGGCTAAACCCGGGGAGCCGCGTCGTACCGCTCTTATTAGGTAGGAGTACGTAGGATACCTCGGTGATGAGGGATTCCAAGGCAGTACCTTAGGTTACCTCTCTACGTGCTGGTATTTCTGGTGGCCCTATATAGTGCTTCCCTAGCGTACTCCCAGACCTCCTCCGGGTTTCCGCCACAGGTAGTCAGGCGGTCTATAACGTGGTCCGATGGTGAGCATCTGTGGATACTCGACGTTACTTTAAGTTCGCCTATACCGTGGTACGTTGGTAGTGTAGCGAACATCTCAGCTACGGTAACTCTCAGAGTAGCCCCTCCAGGTAGCCAGCTCGGTCTAGTTGTCCGGGTAGTAGGTGCGGATGGCGCTGAGTTAGCCTCTAGGTTCTTGGGGGTTCTCTCGGACGCTCAGCAGGAGCTACGTGGAGAGCTCCAGCTAGTCGTTTCCCCGCTCTACTTCATCGTTAGTACGGGGTCTACCTCCAGGTTCGACCTGAGGGCCGTCTTAGAGGGTTACGTAGGTAGTAAGGCGTACACTGCGGTAGTGGACTTCCCAGTGCTGGTAACCTCGCCGAGGTCTAGGGTAAGCCTCAGCGTAAGCATCAACGGGAGACCCGACTACAACTACATGGTAGAGTCAATAGCTAGGGTTAACATAAGCGTACTACTGCGGAATACCGGTACGTCTTACGTAGATGGCGCGCACCTCACGTTCTACGTAAACGGTACCGTAGTGGATAGAGTACCCGTCGGTAGGGTAGGGCCTCTAGAACTCAGGGAAGTCTCCGCGACCCTGCTCGACTACTTTAGAGCGGGGGTCTACTACGTACAGGTAGTTGCCGTATACTACCTACAGGAGGGGGTGGTTGAGGAGGCGAGGGCTTTCGGGTTGTTGGAGGTAGTTAGGGCTTCAAGCGTCGTGCTCAACGTTGATAGGTCGGTAGTTGTAGAGGGTACCCAAGTAACTTTCTCAGGCACTATTACACTCCCACCTAGGGTCGGGCAGGTAGTTCTCGAGAGGCTTGTAGATGGTCTATGGGTCAGCGTAGGGGTAGCTACGACAGACCCCCAGGGGTTCTTCAGGTTTCAGTGGGTGGCCGAGGACGTACCACCTGAACAGGACTACGTAACCCACGTCTTCAGGGCTAGGGTTCCGTTATCTCTAGTAGGTGGTGCCGCCAGCCTCTACAGCTCCAGCGTATCAGTACAGGTCTTCTCGCTGAAGACCGTGGTAAGGTTTATCGCGGACGTCTCCCTGGAGGTAGTACCAGATGCCGTAGTTAGAGGGTTAAGCACGTCCTTCTACGTAAGGATACGCCCCCAGATGCCGCTGTGCATACCCGTTAAGGTTGTCTACAGGGACCCGGGGCTCTACGAGTGGGTTGAGCTGGGTGAGGTAGTAGTATGTGGTGGCGAGGGGGTTGGCGAGGTAGCTGTCGGGCTACCTCCCGGGAGGTACCCTGTGAAGGCGGTGATCCGCTCTGGACTGGGGAGCGTTGAAAGCTTGCCCAAGGTCCTCACCGTGGTAGCTGCGCTCAAGCTACTGGTGGAAGCTAGGGAGTTCCTCCTCTACGGGGAGCCTCTGGAGGTTAGGGTAAGGGTCGACCCAGCACCTGACGTAGCTATCCGAGGGCAGCTAGTTGCCCTAGCTAACGGCTCCCAGTTACTCCTCAGGGAAATCTCTATAGAGGGTGGGTATTCCACGGTAAACCTTGGTAGGATAACTGCTGTAGGTGAGCTAAACATAACTGTGTGCGTACAAGCTTACGGTGCAACCGTATGCAACTCGACAGCCGTGCAGGTGGTAAGGCCCTCTATAGCTATATCCCCGTCGTCAGCTACCGCGGAGGCCGGTACGCAGGTCAGCTTCACCGTAGCTGTGTCCCCCGGGCGTACCTACCCGGTTAGGGTTGTAGTACTGCAGGACTCTACTGTGGTTAGCTCGTACAGCGCTGAAACGGACGAGCTCGGAGTAGCTAGGCTTTCGATAAGTGCTCCAGCTAGACCCGGTAAGTACTCCGTAGTAGCTGAGGTCCAGGGGACGGGTATAACCTCGTCAGCAGTACTTAACGTTATAGAGGTAGTTAGGTCAATCAGCCTAGAGCTCCTCAACAGAACTGTAGAGCCTTCAGCTACCGTGTTAGCTAAGGTATCCGTCCACCCACCGCCGGTAGGCCCCGTACAGGTGGTCCTCCTGATCCAGGTCGACGGTAGGTGGGAGCCCGTAGCCTACGGGGTTATAGTAGTTGGTGAAGAGAGCGTGCTGAGGTTCCAGGCCCCATCACGTGAGGGTAGGTACGGCGTTAAGGCCCGGATCGAGGTAGCTCAAGCTGAGAGTAACGTGGACGTCCTGCAGGTCTCGGCGCGGACTATTATCGCCCAGGAGTACCTATACGCCCTAGTAGCTACAGCAGTTGCAGCAGGCGGGGCCCTCCTACTACTTGGTAGGAGGAAATGATATCTCTCCAGGTCGCGGAACCGGCCGGGACCGCACAACTAGTTAACCTACTTCAGGTACTTATAGCTATAGCGATCCTCGTAGCTGTAGCTATAGTAGCTGTCTCCCTAATCACATCACCTAGGGCGGTCAGAGGCTCTGAGATTACCGAATTACCGGGGACCCAGGCCCCCGAGGAAGAGGCCGACACTAGACCTGCCTCCGCTACCGTGAGTAGGTACGAGGCTGAGGTGCTGAGGTACCTAAGTAGGTTTGAGGCGGTAGACCTCCAGGATCTACTAAGTCAGCTACCGGATAGTAGAGAATACCTAGCGGCGGCTATCGCAAGGCTCGCTGAGTCCGGGTTAGTAGAAGTGTCGAGCGGAGTTGTACTGCTTACGGAGAAGGGGAGGAAGAGCCTCGAGCTACTGAGGGAGAAGCTGTGGTTGAAGGACCTTGAGCAAGCTCAGGAGTAACCGCAGTAGAGGAGGTCTCTGAAGCTTTAAACTACGTAGTTGTGACAGGGTTTATCGGCTATGATGTGATAGACTGGAGATGGTAGGGGCTCTGTCCGGAGGGGTTAAAGGTTAGTGGGAGGCTTGCGGCCGTTGCTACTCGTAGGTTTCGGATCATTAGTGGGGAGGCTTAAGGAGCTCCCTAGATTACGTTATCGAGGGGTCTTTAAGGTAGCGATGGCTGAGAGGAGGGTGCACAGAGATAGGGAGGGAGCAGTCTACGGCTACTCAGCTATAGTGGAGGCAAGGCCTGTAGTAAGGCTTTAGCATCACTACAGAGGTTCCTACTGAAGTGAGTGGTCGCTAGTCTAGGGGCTAGCTAGATGTTATAGCTCAGCTGACCCCAGGCTTCACCCTAATTACGAACTCCGATACCCTACCCCTAGGGCTAGTACCTCTGTAGTGGTTGAACACACCACCGCACTTAGGGCAGTACAGCCTCCGCACTTCGTAAAACCTAAACCTCCACGATTTCTCAACCCTAAACTCACCTGTAAAGCCGCAGTACGGGCACCTAACCAAGGGTTTCACCAAGCTTGATCTTAGGAGGGATTTAAAGAGCTTAGCTGTTCCGGCAGACTCCATCTAGAGCTAC
>Ga0105155_1000577_pt1 | contig 12876 bp, 9 predicted proteins | sample SSWtaG_2_FD_89589 | JGI IMG/M metagenome (GOLD analysis project Ga0105155, IMG submission 89589) | Hot spring microbial communities from Sandy's Spring West, USA to study Microbial Dark Matter (Phase II) - SSWsed_130316 | ecosystem: Environmental > Aquatic > Thermal springs > Hot (42-90C) >...
GCGCTGTCCACGAGCGGGTCGTTGGGAACTGCTCTACAACTGTCATTGGTCGAAGTGGCTCGGCAGAATTAGCAGCGGTTCACTACCGCTTCCTTGACCCTCCCGTGAAGGCAAACATTACAAGATTGCAGAAGGGCGAACTTGTCCTGAGCCACGCCATATTTCGTCAGCCAATCAAAATTGTGTTCCCGAAGCCAGCGTATTTGCAAGAGGGCGCGGAGTAAGACCATAGAAACTCGCGAAGGCGCAAGCTCCATCCTCCGACGAGTATATCCGCACCTCACCCTACTGCGGCGAAGCGGCGGATGCCGGCAACGTAGACCGCCAGAATGCGCGCGGCGGTGATCTCCTCCGGTGATTGCGCTGCTGCAAGGTTGCGGTCCACCACTACAAGATCGGCATCGTAGCCGGGCAGCAGTAAGCCGCGCTGCTCATCGGTATCGGCAGCCAGGTGCGCCCAGTTCGTGTACGCCTGGAGGGCTTGGCTCATCTCCAGGCACTCCTCCGGATGCCAGGGCTGCTCCCAGTGTGGAGGCTGTCGGAAGCAGAACGCAGCAAGCCCAAGACGCACATCTGGGGATTCGATGGGGAAATCCGAGCCTGCCGCCAGTGGAATTCCCGCCTCCAGCAGACTGCGCCACCGGTACGCCCATGCAGTACGCTCCGCACCAAGCCTCTTGCACGCCATCTCCGCATCGCTGAGGCAGTGGATGGGCTGCACGGAGGCAATTGCCCCAGACTCGGCGAATCGCTCCAGGTCATCGGGATGGACAATCTGCGCATGCTCTACCCGCAGAAGCTGACGCTCTGCCAGTATCCCCTCATGGCGCAGCTTGCAGTAGAGCTGTACGACCATACGGTTGGCAGCATCCCCGATGGCATGGATGGCGATGTGCCAGCCCGCTTCCACAGCACGGCGCACCGCATACTCGAGCTGTTCCGGTTCCCACAGGAGGAGCCCTCGGTGTTCGGGTCTATCGGCGTACGGCTCCAAGAGTGCTGCCCCGTACGAGCCCAAGGCTCCATCGGCGTAGAATTTGACGCCTCGGAGGCGGAAGAATTCGCCTACCGTCGGCAATAGTCCTGCAGCATCCCATTCGCCCCGCTGCCCGCGGACGTAGCTCTGTACCCGAATGGGGAGCTGCCCGGCTTCAGCAAGCTCGTGGAAGAGCGGAACCCACTCGGGTGCTACATCCATATCATGCACCTCAGTGATGCCGTACTGCAGGCACAGGGACGCTGCCTGGAGGATCGCCTGCTGCAACTGCTGCGGCGTCGGCTCTGGGATGAGCCGCAGCACCGGCTCCATTGCCGCGTCCACCAGAATGCCCGTTGGCACTCCCGAGTGGGTGCGGACAATCCATCCGCCGGGTGGGTCCGGCGTGGATGCCGAGATACCAGCGCGACGCAGCGCCGCGCTATTGACCCACAGGGCATGCCCATCGACTCGGCGCAGTGCTACGGGAAGCTCGGGGAAGAGCTCGTCCAAGAGCGCCGCGGTCGGAAGCTGCGGCGGCTCCCAGCGCTCATGGTTCCAGCCGAAGGCAACGAGCCACTCCCCACGGTTGGGCTGTACGGCACGGAGCGCTTCCACGCATTCCTGCGCACTGCGGCAGTGGTGCAGGCGTGGCTGCTGTAGTTCCAGCCCCAGGTGGACCAAGTGTCCGTGCGCATCCACAAAGCCGGGAAGCACCCATGCCCCGGGATAGACGTGCTCCCACGCCTCCGCACAGATGCGGACCTCCCCTTCCCGTGGTACGACCTCGACGATACGCCCCCGCTGGAGGCGAATGAGCGCTTGCTGTGGCTGCATGCGGTAGTATCCTTACACGCGCACGCGTGCCGGATCGATGCGGTCCAAATACTCCTTCTTTGCCAGAAGCTGCTCGCGCGTTTCGGGGTTCTCCGGATCGGGCAAGCAGCAATCTACTGGGCAGACCGCTGCGCACTGCGGTTCATCGTAGAAGCCGACGCACTCGGTGCACTTGTCCGGCACGATGAAGTAGTGCTCCTCCGACCAGAAGTCGCGCTTGTATCCGCCCGGCGAGTAGGAGCCCCGGTAGGTCTGCCCTGCCAAGCTCCATTCGGCTCCGGGTTCGTAGATGGCTGTATTGGGGCACTCCGGCTCGCATGCTCCGCAGTTGATGCAGTCGTGCGTGATGTAGAGCGCCATCGCTATTGCAGTGAGGCTGAGAGACCGTGTCAAACTTACGAACTCGTGCAGCTCTGGAGGGCTCATCTCCGGACCATGCCGGAACAGCGCTTGCCATGCTGCATGCTCGTGCCTTGCCCACAGCTCTGCATGCGGGGAGTTGCTCAAAGCATGCCCGTAATTTGCACCGGTGTACTAATTTGCATGCTGCACCGGAGTCCAGGGAAGGGTGGGGGCGCGTGGAACAGTACCGTTCGGAGAAGCTGGAATTCGCGATGGGGCGTACCCGACGGGAAGCAGCGGTGGACTCACCATCACGGGAGAGCATGCTATGAGATGGATCCCGCGTCTGGAACCCTACAAGCTCGTGTTGGCGGTGGGCGATTACGGATGCATCCTTGCTGGCTACTTCGCAGCGATTGCCGGATTAGCTGGACTTGCGCACCGACCCGACGCATGGCACCTGCTTCAGGAATGGGAAGCTGCAGCGGTCTTTGCCCTCTTCGGCGTGGTTTGGGTGCTGATACTGCAGCACCATGGGCTGTACAAATTGCGGGCGTTCGGCTCGCGGCTCCGGCAGGCTGTGGTACTGCTCCGCGCCGCCTTCTATGCTCTCATTGGCTTTGCGGCGATCTCCTTCTTCATTCGCCCACCATACTGGCTGGATAGCCGGGTCCTGACCGCCACCATCTTCGCTGCAACGGTGCTGCTATTGCTGTTGTGGCGTCTCTTCCTCTTCCCCGCGCTATGGCACTCCCTGCTGCAGCGGGCACGGCTCCGCTACGGCACTGCAATTGCCGGCACCGGAGCGCTGGGACTCCTGGTGGCGGAGCGCCTCTCGCTCGGAGATGCCTACCCGTGGCGTCTGGTGGGCTTCCTCAGCGACACTCTCCCTCGAGGAACCCCCGTGCTCAACGGATACCGAGTCCTCGGGAGCTACGAAGACGTCCTGGAAGCCCGCGTTGAGCACATCATCTGCGCCGATCCGAAGCTCTCTCCCGAACGGGTGCTGCAACTGGCGGAGCGCTGGGCTCAGCAGCGTAAGAGCGTCACCATTGCCACAGAGCTCTACCCGGCACTCCTCCCCGAATGGCTCACGGACGAGATCGCAGGGCTCTCGGTCGTGGGCTTCGCAGGGTTGGAGAGCCGCCGCGCCTTCCTCTGGCTGAAGCGCGCAATGGACGTGGTCATAGCGGCTGCGGTGCTGGTGCTGCTCTCTCCGCTGCTGCTGTTGATCTCCATCGCGATTGCGGTAGATTCGCCTGGTCCCGTTCTGTATCGGCAGCGCCGGGTGGGGCGCCACGGGCGGCAGTTCTGGATGTACAAATTCCGCACAATGCACAATAGCACCGCTGCACGCCAGCAGTGGCGCCATTTCATTCGGGAGCGCATCCTCTCCAATCGCCCTTTGGGCAAGGTTGTGCCCGAGCAGCAACTCACGCGTGTGGGACGCTGGCTCCGCCGCTGGAGCCTCGATGAACTCCCACAGCTATGGAATGTGCTGTGTGGAGAGATGAGCCTGGTCGGACCCCGCCCATTACTGCCGGAGGAGGCGGAATTCCTCCCTCCGCTCATCACGCGCTGGCGCCACCAGATCCCGCCCGGCTGCACAGGGCTGTGGCAGATCTCTGACCGCGCCCATACCTTTGCGCAGATGCTGCTGCTGGACGTCTACTACGTGCAAAATCTGACGCCATGGCTGGACCTGTACGTCCTGCTGCGGACCTTGCCCTACATGCTGCGCGGACGCAACAACTGAGTTAGAACGGCGATGGTTGTGGCTGTTTTGGGCTGCGGCTACTGGGGACCCAACCTCATCCGCAATTTCCTTCAGCAACCGGAGGTGGAAGCCGTATTCGCCTGCGACCCAGATGAGCGCCGGCTGGAGATGGTGCGTGCCCGCTTCCGGAGTGTGCGTACCTGCAGCGTCGCGGAGCAGCTCCTAAGGGACTCCGCCATTGAGGCGGTTGCCATTGCAACCCCGGTTGCCCTGCACTACGAGCTCGCGCGCACGGCACTTCGGCATGGCAAACACGTGCTCGTGGAAAAGCCACTGACGCAGTCAACGCAGCAGGCAACGGAGCTGATTGTTCTCTCCGAGCACGTCGGTCGTGTCCTCATGGTTGACCATACCTTCCTCTTCACCGATGCCGTGCAGAAGCTCAAAGAGCTCATCACAGCAGGGGAGCTGGGAGAGTTGCTCTATTTTGATTCCGTCCGCGCCAACTTGGGGCTGTTCCAGCCCGACGTTAACGTCATCTGGGACCTGGCGTCACACGATGCCTCCATTTTGCACTACCTTGTGGAGCTCCCGCCCATTGCCGTCTCCGCCGTCGGGGCGCGTCACTACTACGAGCTGGAGAACCTGGCGTACGTGACGGTCTACTATGAGAACCCCTTCCTGGCGCACTTCCACGTCAACTGGCTCTCCCCGGTGAAGCTGCGCACAATCTGCATCGGCGGCAGCCGCCGGATGGCAATCTACGACGATATGGAGACGAGTGAGAAGCTGCGCATCTACGACCGTGGCGTGGAGATCTGCTCCAAGGAGGGCGAGGAGCAGCTCCGCGTACAATACCGCGCTGGGCAGATGTACGCGCCAGCGCTGCGGAATCAGGAAGCCTTGGAGCGGGTTGTGAGCCATTTTCTGGAGTGCATCCGCACTGGGTGCCGCCCGATTAGCGATGGCTATGCCGGACGAGCGGTCGTTGCTATCCTGGAAGCCGCCGAGCAATCCCTACATGCCCAAGGGGCTCGGATTCGGCTCTCCCCCGAGTACGTTGCCCCTATTCCCAACTGCGCTCCATGAAGCGCCTCTGTGCCGCCGCAGTGCTTGCGCTGCCCGGCATACTCTGGGCACAAAATCTGGAGCCGCTCTCCGATCCCTGGGCGCGGGAGCTTGCACTGCATCGCGTACTCAGTGATCCCACCTTCCCGCTTCAGAGCCTCGTCGTGTGGCCACCAACACTGGAGCAGGCACAGCGGTTGCTCTCGCCCGCTGCTTTCCCGCTGCAACCGCTTGCCAATGGAGCACAGATTCCCCCAGGGCTGCGTTCCCTGCCAACGCTGGAGGGATACCCCTACGCACTGAGCTACCGCGATAGCCTCCTCCGATGCCTTGCGCAGTTGAGCTTCATGCTGCGCCCAGGGCAGTTGAGTCCGGACACCTCTCCTCCGCAGCGCTTCCTGCTTGCCCGGCTGGGGGCACGCGCTGCCGCACGCTTCGGCGAACATCTGGAGCTCCTGCTCGACCTTGCCAATGGGGCACGGCTTTCCGGCTCGCCCGATGCCGCTGCTGCCGTCGATCCGAGCCTGGGGCGCATTCTGAAATTCACCATCGAGGAGCGGCGCTACTTTGATCGCTACATCGGCTACGTTCAGCTCCGCTGGGGTGGCACTCGTGTGCGCTTCGGACGCGAGGCGCTCAGTATCGGTTATAGCCCCATCGAAGCACTCATCCTCTCGGAGGCTGCCCCTCTGCAGGATGGGCTGCTGCTGGACTTCCAACACGGCGGGCTCCGCTTCAGCTTCCTCTATGCCGCTGCCGAGGGCACGGATACGCTGGGACAGCCGGTGAGCTCGAAGTTCATCGGGCTGCACCGGCTGGGCTGGGAACCTATCGAAGGGCTCTCCCTTGCGCTCTACGACATGATTGTCCACTCCGGGCGCGGGCTCGACTTTGCCTACCTCAATCCACTGGCATTCTTTGTCTCGGCTGGGCTGGGCACGGCATGGCGTAGCAATCAGGACAATTCGCTCCTGGCGTTTGAGCTCGCCTGGCGACCTCGAACGCGCATACTGCTTCACGGGACGCTGCTTGTGGACGACCTCAACTTCTCTACGCTCTTCGACACTACCGTGCGCGGCAATACGAACAAGTTCGCCTGGCAAGTCGGAGCGGTGGGCTTACTGCCGGTGGGTCCTCTCGGGCTCCAATGCGCTGTGGAGTACGTGCGTATCGGACCCTTTGTCTTTTCCCATCGCAGCATTGTCAACTCATGGTCGCACCTCAATGCTCCCTTGGGCTATAGCATGCAGCCCAATAGTGACCGCTGGGCGCTGCAGCTTCGCTACTGGCTGGGGGTGCGGAGCTCGCTCACGCTGGGGCTGGACTACTCGCGGCACGGGGAGAACAGGCTCGAATGGCGCAATGGAGGCTGGGAGCTTGTGGAAAACGTGGGGGGCGACCTCCTCCGAGGGGACCGCGATATGGAGCGCCCCAACCGCTTCCTCCAGGGTCGGCGGAGCATTGAGCGCCGTGCCCACCTCCGCTTTGCCCATGAATGGGCGCCCGGCCTCATAAGCTTCCTTGCCCTGGGGTATCAGCATCGCAGCGGGGGCAACTTCCCGCTCCGCAGCGGCTGGGTTATGCTGGAATTCCGCCTGGGTTACTGAGTCTCGGACGGAGTCTCCTGCGTCTCTGCGCTCGGCGGCTGCTCCTGTGCGGCTGTCTGTGCATCCGCGCTCTCCGCAGTGGGTTCGGCTGCCTTCCGCTTCCGCCCCGTAGAGCGCGCTTTGGACTTGGACTCCGCTTCTGCTTGCTCAGTGGGTTGGGCAACCTCCTCTGCCGGCGGGCTTATGGGCTCGATGAAGGCGTACTTCTCGGCTCCGGGGACGGGATGCTGGGCGTTGTAAGCGTCAATGGTTGCGCGGTCCTTGTCGCGCAAGTACTCCACCGCCGAGAGCACGATCTTCTTCGCCTCCTTGTCGAACTCAATGACCTTGAGCGGGAGTACGTCACCGACCTGGAAGTACTCGGCAATGTTGGGCACGGGAGCAAAGGAGAGCTGTGAGGCGGGAACAAAGCCATCCACTCCATCGGGCAGTTCTACGAGAACACCCCGCTCCACGATTCGGAGAATCCGCCCTTGGGTTTCGGCACCGACCTTGTACTTCTCGGCAAAATAGTCCCAGGGGTTCTCCTGGAGCTGCTTGTGCCCGAGTGCAATCCGGCGGTGTTCGGGATCGACTGCCAGGACGACCACCTCCAGCTCCTGCCCACGGCGCACAATCTCGCCCGGATGGCGAATCTTCTTGGTCCAGGAGAGGTCGCTCACATGCACCAATCCCTCTACCCCGGGCTCCAGCTCCACAAAGACGCCGAAGTTAGTGATGTTGCGCACAATGCCCTTGTGGCGGCTTCCGACAGGATACTTCTTGACCAGCTCCTGCCAGGGGTCGGGCTGCAACTGCTTGAGCCCGAGCGCGAGCTTGCGTTCCTGCTTGTCAATGCTCAGCACCATCGCCTCCACAATCTGCCCCAGCGAGAGCACCTGCGAGGGATGCTTGATGTGCTGAGTCCAGGACATCTCGCTGATGTGGATGAGCCCCTCGATGCCCTTCTCGATCTCCACAAAGGCGCCGTAGTCAGTGATGCTGACCACCTTGCCGCGCACGATTGTACCGGGCTGGTATTTGTCGCCGATGGTCTCCCACGGATGCGGTGTGAGCTGCTTGACGCCCAGCGAAATGCGCTTCTTCTCCTCGTCGAAGTCCAGCACCACCACCTTGATGGGCTGGTCCAGCGACACCAGCTCGCTGGGATGGTTGACACGCCCCCAGGATAGGTCCGTAATGTGCACCAGCCCATCCACTCCGCCCAAGTCCACGAAGACTCCGAAATCCGTAATCGCCTTGACCGTTCCTTCGAGCACCAATCCGCGTTCAAGCTGCTGCAGGATGCGCTGCCGCTGCTCGGCGATTTGGTCCTCCAGCAACACCTTCCGGCTGACGACGACGCTCTCCCCGGGCTGATTCAGCTTGACCACCCGCACCTCGATCGTCCGCCCCAGCCATGCATCGAAGTCCCGCACCGGGCGAATATCCACCTGCGACCCCGGCAGGAAGGCTTCCATGCCCATGAGGTCTACGACAAACCCTCCTTTGACCCTACGCGCGATGGTGACCTGCACGGTCTCCTGCCGTTCATATATCTCCTGGATACGCTCCCACAGGCGCATCTGCTCTGCGCGGCGGCGCGAGACGATCACCCGCCCCTCTTTGTCTTCGGGCTTTTCCACAAGCACCTCAATCTCCTCGCCAACCTTGGGGAGCTCGGAGAACTCCCGCCGTGGGGCAATCGCCAGGGACTTCGCACCGATGTCTATGAGCACCTCGTTTTTGTTGATGCCCACCACGCGCCCCTTGACCAACTGCCCTTCACGGAATCGCGCCAGAGTGGGGGCATAGAGCCGCTCCAACTCCTCATCGCCGATTTCGACGGACTGAAGCTCCCCGTGCAACAGCGCTTCTAATTGTTGCCGTTGGCGCGCGCTCTGCCCTTCCTGTGCCGCGCCGCCTTGCAGGAGGCTGCTATTCATGCACTGCCTACGCACCGATTGTGAGACATGTTCGCCAGCTTGTGCCGGAAAAAGCAATGCAAATTACGCCTATTCCGCCAAACGCGGTGCAGCCGGCTATTCCAGCGCGATGAAGCGCTGCTCCCGCTCCATATCGAAGATGGGCAGCCGTCCCACCAGATGCCCCAGTCCCAGCGCACGCAGCATATACGGCGGAAAGGCGCGGAAGCGCAGCCGAACCGACAGCTCCAGCTCCTCCCGCCATCCTCCCGCCGGCGGGAGAATCCGATAGCGCGCAGTCCGGCTATCGAAGGCGGGAATTGTGCGGAACTCCACCGCGTGGGCTTCCCAAAAGGAAGCGGGTCTGCCGTTCTTGAGCGCCGTGCCCGTAAAGAGCAGCAGCGCCGTATCCAGCGGAGCACGACCGCTTTGGACCTCTTCACTGTGGAGTGTGCGGAGGTCCCCATTGGCATCCAGTGTCCCCGTGGCGTAGAAGACCGCGCCACTGGAACGTCCGCGCACGATGAGTTCCACCCACATTTGCCGCATGAAGATGGAGCCCGTCGGGATATCGTGCCCGGTGATGTTGTTTGCGATCGTCACCTGAACCGTCAACACACTATCGCGCCGGAGCCGTGCCGGGGCAGCCACGCTCATCCGCACTGCGTTCTGCAGCAGGTACTCCACCTCTTCCAGCAACTGCTCCCGTCCGGGGAAGTCCGACAGGGGCACATCCACCCCTGCCATCACGTGGCGGTGGCGCCGGCGCGGAGGCGCCCCGACGGCAACGGGCTCCTCGACCCACGTCATATGGCACACTTGGCAGGTAATGCCTCGTCCGGGGTAGAGGCTTTCGCGCCACTCCGTGTAGGTCCGCTCTACGAGCACCCCGAGCGGGTTCCGCACATCGTGGCACGGAGCACATGCCTCCGAGCTGGAGAGCATCGGCTCGTAGGCAGAGGGATGGAAGGCATTGTCCACCGGATCGGGGATGTTCCCCTGGCGTGCACCATCCAGCCGGAAGCGGCGTACGGCAAAGCCCGCAGCGCTCGGCAACGCCATCAGATGGCATACATCACAGGTGATGCCCTCGCGAGCGATGCGCGAGAGCTGCTGGAGCCCAGCCCCCGGAGGCGTCTCCCCAAATAGAGAGCCAAAGGGCGTATGGCAGCGCATGCAGAACTGGTCATCCACAACGGGCTGCCCGGCGAGCATGCGCTCGTTGAGCGCATGGAAGACAGGATCGTGCACCGCGTAGGCATGCATGGAGATGCTCCACTCCTCGTAGTGCTTCGGATGGCACGGCTGGCATTGCTCGGCAGAGGCGACAATCCGGCGCAGTGCCGCAATGGTATCGGCACGCGGTGAAGAGGGCGGTACACCCACACCACTCTCATCGGCACATCCCCACCACAGCAGCGCTATGAGCGCAAGCACGTACGCCCTCATGGTCTGCGCACAATCCGAAATCCAACTGCCGGACTATGGTGCCAGGGAGAAAGTGCCCCCCGCGCCGCCGAACGCAAGGCAAACGCCCCATGCTGCCAGCTCCCACCGCGCACGCAACGCCGATCTCCGGAGGGAGGACCCTCCGGATCTGCCGTCGAATGCCGTCGGTAGGCGGTCGATTCATACCAGTCCCACACCCATTCAGCAACATTGCCCAGCATGTCATATAGCCCAAAGGGATTCGGAGGCTTACGGGCAACTGGGTGCGTTCGGGCATCACTATTGCGGCAATACCAGGCAATGCTGTCCAGCAGAGGCTCCTCAGACTCGCATCCACCCCAGGGCTGCTGCAGGTCGCCGGCGTAGGTATCGGTGAGCGTCCCCGCTCGGCAGACATACTCCCATTCGGCTTCCGTAGGCAAGCGGTACCCGTTGGCAAGACGGTCCCAGAGAAGCGTATCGCCCTGCCAACGGTAACATGGCTGCAGTCCGTGCCGCAGCGAAAGCCGATTGCAGAACTCCACAGCCTCCCACCAGGTCACATTCTCCACCGGTAGCGAATCCCCGCGGAACCAACTGGGATTGTATCCCATGACGGCGCTCCACAACCACTGCGGCACTTCGGTCACCATCACCAGCAGCGGACGGGTCAATTCCACCTGATGAATCGGCTGCTCTGCAAAATCCCGATCCGAGCCCATCCAGAAGCGTCCTGGGGGCAGCTCCACCATTGCAGGCGGAGGCGGCGTCTGACGGATATTGGCAATTGCTGTGGCAATACCCCACAGTATCCCACGGCTGTGGTCGTACAATTGGGCAACCACCGTATAGGTCCCCTCCCGCACGAACCGATAGCGCACTAGCGCGCGCCCGATGGTCGTCACCTGTCCGCCATCACCGAAATCCCACTCCACCCGATACCAGGCGGGGAACTGGTCGGCGAGGAGCTCGAATTCGTATTCCCTTCCAGGCTCCCCTTCACTCCCCCCCAAGAGCGTTGAGCGCAGCAGCAACGGCGCAGGTTCCTCTGGGGAGAGCAGCTGCACTGGAGCTTCCTCACACCCTATCACAAGTGCGCTCAACGGGAGGAGCAGGCTCCATCCGCTCCGCATGGACCACTACCGGCTGCTACAGCGGAGAAACGAGAGAGGGCATGGCTTCGTGCAATGCATTCGCCTGTGACGGCGTATTTTTGACCGTTGTCCAGCCACCCGTGAGCTTAGGAACGGCTCGATGCCCGCATCACCGAACACCCGTCTGCCGGTGCCTCAGCGCAACGGTCTGCTGCGCACGACGCTACAGCGGCAATTCACCCCGATGGACTATGCCTACCTGCTGTGGCGCGGGAAGTGGTGGATCCTGGGGGTGACCGCCGCCGTGTGCGCAGCAGCCTTCTACTACACGTGGACCCGTCCGTTCATCTATGAAGCCACAGCACAGTTGTTGGTCTCAACGGCACGTCCCCCAGGAGGGATTGTGTTCGTTGGGCTTGCCGGGCAGGAGGATCGCACCTTGCGCAACGAGCTCATGCAGATGAGCTCGCACGAGACGATGCAAGAGGTAGCTGCCGCCTTGCTGCGGCGAGAGCCCATTCCGATCACACGCTTTGAGCAAGAGGGGAAGCCTCCCGTTCGTCCCGCCACTTGGCGCGACAGCGTTGAAGCCGTTGCTGCTCGGCTGCGCAGTGTGTTGACACTTACCCCCATCCGAGACGCCGATATTGTGGAGATCCGCGTGCGCACGACCGACCCTCACGAAGCCGCTGTGATTGCGAACACCTTTGCCGAGGTCTATCTGCAGGTCAACGAGCGCAACAACCGTGCCAATGCTCGCAGGGTGCGCGAATTCCTACAGCAGCAGTACGAGTGGACGCGCGACACGCTCTCCAAAGCCGAGCGCGCACTCCAGGAGTTCATGAGCCGCAGTGGAGCAGTTGAGCTCGATGTCCAAGCTAATGCGCTCGTGACGCGCCTCTCCGAGCTCGACGGCAAAGCCACAGAAGCCCGCATTGCACGGGATGCTCTGCGGCAGACCCTGGCGGAGTACCAACGCCAGCTCCGCGAGATCGAGCCGCGCCTTGCTGAAGAGCTGGCAGCCGTCGGTTCCCCGTACATCGAGAGTCTGCAGCGCCAAATCGCCCGCCTGGAGGTCGAGCGAGACCTCCTGGTCTCCAGCAAACCCGTCGTTGCCAGCCCCGCGTATCTGCAGACGCAAATCCAGCAATTGGACTCCCAAATCGCCGAGCTCAAGGAGAAGCTCCGCCGGCGCACCGAAGAGCTCAAGCAATCCAAGCTGAGCGCAATCCCTCTGCACTCCGAAAGCGGAGGTCCAACAGCAGCGCTGCAGACCCTGCGCCAGAGAGCCTTTGAGGTGAGCGTTCAGCTCCAAGCCGAAGAAGCGCGCCTTGCTGCAATCGAAGCCGCCCGCCAGCGCGCTGAAGCAGAGTTCCAGCGTCTGCCAGCGCAGTCCATCGAGCTGGCACGCCTACGCCGCACAACGACCAGTCTGGCAAAACTCCACGACTTGCTCTCGGAAAAGCTCAACGAAGCTATCATCGCCGAGCAATCCGTCTTCGGGACGGTCTCCATCCTGGAGCGTGCAACCCCGAGCCGGCGCCCGATAAGCCCCAACCGCTCGCTCAACATGACGGTGGCAACCATCGTAGGGCTGCTCTTGGGAATTGGACTGGTGCTGCTCCGAGCGCTGACAGACACAACTGTGCGCTCACCCGAGGACATCGAGAGCAAAGGGTTGACGGTACTGGCAGCAATCCCGCGCATCCCTCCTGACCTGACTGCCGCTGACGCTGTCGGAATCGCCCAAAGCGAGGAGGATATTGCCTTCTACCGGCGCTTCCCGCCGGAGCAGACCCTGCCACCACACCTAATCTCGCACTTCAACCCCAAATCCCCAATTGCGGAGAACTATCGCTCCGTGCGTACAGCCCTGCAGTTTGCGGCTGTCGATCTCCCCACA
>Ga0105155_1000585_pt1 | contig 12771 bp, 12 predicted proteins | sample SSWtaG_2_FD_89589 | JGI IMG/M metagenome (GOLD analysis project Ga0105155, IMG submission 89589) | Hot spring microbial communities from Sandy's Spring West, USA to study Microbial Dark Matter (Phase II) - SSWsed_130316 | ecosystem: Environmental > Aquatic > Thermal springs > Hot (42-90C) >...
ATATATATCATGGCTATAAATGCTACTAGAAAAGTAAATCCAGCAATTACATCAGCATAAGCAACAGCCCTCATACCACCAGCAGCTACATAAATAATAATAAATAATACATAGAGAGCTAAGAATACATGATAAGAAATCTCACCACCAGTAGCAGCAGAAAGAACACCAGCAGCAGGTATGTAGATCATCCCTAAGTAAATTATTGTAGCATAAACTATTATTAAAGCTACTAGTATTCTTAATGGTTTCTCAAAACCTCCAACTCTGTGAACAATTATATCTGTTGGTGTAATGTACTTGTATAGTTTAGCTACTCTATAGATTCTAAGACTAACAGGAATAAGAAGAGCAACGAAACACAGATAGAATATCATTTCTATAACCCACCACTCAAAACCTTCACTGACTATAACTGCTGGCATGCCTACAAATTCCCACGCCTCCATATACGTAGCCATGTATGTGAACATTACTGTTATTGCTGATAGTGTTCCACCAGCTACATAGAACTCGTGTAATCCCTTCTTAGTTCTCTTAGCACCAATATAACCAGCAATCAATGTAAAACCAAAAAATACTATTAGCGTTGATAGTACAATTAGAGACCATGTGGATATCATTTTCCACTCACCTCTCTAATACGTTTTTTCATCACAATGTAGTACGCGATGAACACTACCCAGTTTACAATTAGCCAAGTTAGAGACATCATTAAAACACCTGCAATGGGTTTTGGTAGACCCCACAAACTCTCTCCAGGTTCCCAGACGAGTAAGTTTTCAGTTATATACCAAACTAGAAAACTAGCAAATACTAAGTAAACTAGTAGTAAGTATTCCCAGCGCATTAAAGTAGCAGGTATAGCATTAACATCAGGTGGAATCTTTTTCTCTCTCTGCTCGTTCATAAGAATACCCTCTGAATATAAAAGAGATTAAAATTATTTTAAATCTTATCTTAAAGTATATCAGAATATTGGACAAAAACTACGCTATTTTAATTAGACAAAGCATCTTTTAAGTTATCCAACTATATTAAAATGTGTTTAATGTATATAATATACTGGTGTGTGATCGTGATCTACCCGGGGCAAAGTATATTACGTGTTGACTTATCTAGTGGTAGAATTGAGGAGGAAGATTTACCGGATCCGATCGTTGAAAAATTTGTTGGCGGTAAGGGGTTAGCTACTTGCTTAATGTATAAGGAGATTAAACCAGGAATAGATCCATTCTCACCTGAGAATAAGCTATATGTGTTTGCAGGGCCTTTAGCATTCATATACCCCACCTTTGTCAGAACTGTTGTCGCCTCTAAATCCCCCCTTACAGGTCTCTTCTGTGATAGCTATGCTGGAGGCTCTTTTGCTATAGAATTGAGAAGAGCTGGTTATATAGGTGTAGTTGTAGAGGGTAAGAGTGATAAAATGGTATGTCTAAAAATAACTAAGGATGAGAAAAAGCTCTTTGAGTGTGAGTCACTTAGAGGTAAGACTACTTATGAAGTTGGAGAAGTGTTTAGGGATTACTCAGTACTCACAATAGGCCCGGCAGCCGAGAACCTAGTTAGATTTGCAAGTGTGTATATAGATTGGAGGAAAAACCCAATAACTAGACCTGGAGTTGCTGGTCGTGGAGGTCTCGGCGCAATATTAGGTTCTAAGAACTTGAAAGCAATAGTGTTAAAAGGCTGGCTTAGAGTAGATGAGCTAGCTAAAGGTGTAGATAAGAGTGTTCAGAGAGATTTAATTAACAAGTACTTGAAGATCATAGAAGAAGATGTAATGCCGGGTATAGGTATAGGTGGTAACTTACCTGTATTTAAGGTATCTGCTGAGGCGAGAATTCTCCCCACTAAAAACTTCCAGCTAGGTTCTCATGAACTGTGGAGAGAGCTAGCTGACGACGCCTGGGCTAAAGTCCTCGTTAATAGAATAACTTGCCCTACATGTCCAGTTAAATGTGGAACTACTATTAGAGAGGGTAGTTTCTTAACTGAGAGAATAGAGTATGAGACAGTTGCTATGAATGGCCCTAACTTGCTAATGCTTGACCGTAGAGCACTAATATTGATGAATAACACACTAAACGCTTTAGGCATGGATACTATAACTACAGGTAATATACTGGCTTTTGTTACAGAGCTATGTGAAAGAGGACTCTTAAAAGAATATAGGGTCTTTTGGGGTGATGTGGATAGTTACGTAAAGCTCATATATGACATAGCATATAGGAGGGGTTTAGGAGAACTATTGGCTGAGGGATTAGCTAGTGCTGCCAAGACCCTTAATGCTGAGGAGTTCGCTCTACACATTAAAGGTCTTGAAATACCAGCTTATGATCCAAGAGGTGTTGTGGGTATGGCATTAGCATATGCTACTGCTGATAGGGGTGGTGATCACTTAAGAGCATGGACAGTTGGCGCAGAGGTCACAGCTAAGTTAACTCTAGAAGACCTTGTCGGTTTAACTAAGTACCTTCAGGATAGAAACGCAGCTCTCTGGACTCTAATAGCATGTGATAATATACCATCAAACGCTATTAGACCTCCAGACGAGATGATCAGGCTTTACATTAAAATGCTCAATACTCTTGGCTTTAATTACGACGAGGAGAGTTTTCTCAAACTAGGCGAGAGAATTTATAATTTAACAAGAATGTTCAACGTAAGAGAGGGTGTAAGGAGGAAAAATGATAGCTTACCACCCAGGTTTCACAAGCCGAGAGAAGATACAGGCTGGGTTGTGACTAGAGAAGACTTTGAGAAGATGTTAGACTTATACTATGCTAAGAGAGGCTGGAGCTCTGACGGAATACCACTTAGAGAAACTTTAGATAAACTCGGATTATTAAATATAATCTAATTTTTCTATTTAAACACATCTTCTTTACTCTCGGGGTTTTTCCGTGACGGTAATAATACGCTTTTATGGGATACTCAGAGAAATCGTAAACGAGAGACTAGAGCTTCATATTTCTCAAAGCGAAGTCTCGTTTGCTGATTTAATTAGGATTATTATAAAAGACTATCCTGCTTTAAGCGACTATATTGTAGTTAGTAAAGGAGAAGTTGAGGTTAAAGGAGTCACTATATTGGTTAATGGTAGACATATAATGTTCCTTGGTGGTGATAAAGCTTTAATAAAAGATGGAGACGTAATAGACATGCTGCCGCCACTACATGGTGGTTAACGCAGCCTGAGTACGTAGAATAGAAAGACGCACTGCTTCTATGCCTTTTTATTTAAGCCTTTCTCTTAATTCCTTGTAGCGTTCTTGCAAGGACTTAGAAAAATTTCTAAGAAGCACCACATACCTTTAATTATTGACGAGATTTAGAGCGACATGGGTAGAAATGGTGAGTAGCTTGCCTATGAGCACTAGGATATGACACCTGATATCATAATTGTTGCCAAGTCGATTGGCATTAGGGCAACGTGGCAAGATTTCTACCACTCCTAGTCGTAGCTGAGGGGCCGTTAATGAAGGGCCTAGAGACACCCAGAGAAGCCGTCTAGGACTCGAAAAGGAATACTTTAGCTAAGTGAGCTAATCCTAGTTCTTTCCCTCCATAGGTGATCTTGTGAATAATGACTCATATCGATAATGTAAGTTCTAAGTGCATTGATTTGTAAGGATTAATAAATCAATATAGTGAAGGGGTGAAAAACTAAGTAGGCTTTTATTTGTTCTGAAGTATTAAGTTTCTGAGTTGTGAGCGATGCTATGATCGTAGCTATCGCTGAGGCTATTGGAGAGAAAACTGTGTAGTAGTACCATGTAGCTGGATACGTAATGCCCTCAAATGTAAATCCCTCAATATAACCTTTCAATTCTTTCTATTGTATTCTAAATTTGAACTTTTATCTCTATTTCTTAATATTGTTTTTGTTATTTATTTATTATGGAAGGGTTTATTAATTTGATTCATAGTGATCATGTGTTGTTGATCAAAATTGTTCTAGAAGAGTGTTCGCTACTAGCCCCGAGGATCAGGGTATTTACGCAGGAGAAATTTCTTTTTGCTTATTTTTATATACATCTATAGTTAGTTACAGGAATACACGTGAATGTGCTAGAGACTGCGAGCTAACCAGACATGCTCCATATAAATATGTGCTGTACATTGATGAGAAGGAGAATGTCTAATATAGGCCTTCATTACGCTGAGCCAGGCTAGAAGCTGGGACAATTATAGCTAATATGAGAGAAGTACCGAGAGCAGCTTGAGCAGCGACTTTTAGACGAAAAAATATTGAAGTTCGAAGGATACTACTACGGTACTCACGAAGCATTAGCAGTTAGGTTAAAACATGAGCCTAGGCACGCGAGATGCCTAAAGATGCCTAGGTCTGTATCCGCGGGACTGCTATACATGATCATGCCTAGAGACTACGTTAAGCACGTCATTACAGCACCCTGGAACAATACAGAAGCAGTCGAGAAGATCATGAGAATGTACGGAAACGACATTGCTGGAATAATACTTGAACCAGTACTAATGAACATGGGTGTAATTCCAGCTAGCCGTGAATTCATGAAGCTTCTGAGAGAGCTCGCAGACGAGTATAGCTCAATATTAATATTTGGTGAGATTAAAACTTGTAGTATGTGGTGTAGAGGAGTACAGGAATACTATGGTGTTAAATCAGATATTATGGTTGTCGGTAAGGGGCCGGGGAGCGAGTTGCGTTCTCCGCTGTAATAGCTAGTAGAGATATTATGGAATTAATAGGTGTGCGCAAAGTTCCACATATGTCGCTGTAAAGGAGCTGACAACAGAGTCTAATTTCACTTACACTCACAAATTAGACGAGGAGCTCTCAAAGGGACATCAGGATCTTCTAGGTGACAAGAAAATATATGGATGCATCTCCTACTTAGCTAATAGGGGAATAATATACTTCTCAAAGGAACTAGTCAGAAATTGGCGTGATGTAAAAACTAAAGTTAACCGGGAACTGTAGTATGTATGGTGTCTCAGAATGCTAATAAACGGTGTAATACCACAAGCACTAGCACAGACGATCAGTGGACGGTGTCAATAATGCACACTAAAGAAGATATACAGAAAACATCTAGAAGTAGCAGACAAAGTATTGGTGAGATCAAGAATAGATATGTTACACCATTACCTCTAGAAGAGGCCTTTAAAATGCTTTTTAGTGCTTTTAAACTCTCTGTTTTCTATATTTTATTAACAAACACGTGGGATGTGTAAAGTGCCTTTAGGTTTTAATGGTAAGTGGCTTAGAGTTAATCTTTCAACAAGCGAAATTAGAATTGAAACAGTACCTGAAGAAATATACAGAGAGTATCTTGGTGGCAGAGGCTTAGCAGCCTACATACTCTTCAGAGAGCTTAAACCACACATAGACCCGCTTAGCCCAGAGAACGTTTTGATCTTCACTACGAGTATTATTACTGGTGTGCCTGTACCCGGAGTTAATAGAATAGTTGTAGCTGCGAAGTCCCCACTCACAAATACATATTGTGAATCTGAAGCTGGCGGCTTTTTCGCGCCCGAGCTCAAATATGCTGGTTTTGACGTGGTAATTATTGAAGGAAGAGCTGAGAAGCCTGTTTACCTGTGGATTAGAGATGGGCAGGCTCAACTTCGAGACGCCGCTTACTTGTGGGGTAAGCTAACTAAGGAGACCACAGAGGAAGTTAGGAGAGAGCTTAGTGAGCCGCTAGCTAGGGTGGCGTGTATTGGCCCGGCCGGTGAGAAGCTAGTGAAATTTGCGAACATAATGTTTGATCATAGGTATGCTGCTGGAAGAGGTGGTCTTGGAGCTGTAATGGGCTCTAAGAGGCTAAAAGCAATAGTCGTTAGGGCTACTAAGAGAGGCGTGAAGTTTTATGACGAGAAGAGGCTTGTCGAGATCACTAGGTGGTATAATGAGAAGTGGAGAAATCAGCCTGGAGCTGTCTCGAGAAGTACTTATGGCACAGCCGAGCTCGTGACACCACTTAACAGAGATGGAACGCTTCCCACACTAAACTTTAGAGGTGGCTTTTTTGAAAAAGCTAGTGAAATTAGTGGTGAAGCCTTAAATAAAACTATACTTACAAGTAGATCTGGTTGTTTCGCCTGTCCTTTGAGGTGTAAACCAGATGTTAAGGCTAAACACCCCTATGAGACTGACCCAGCATATGGTGGACCAGAGTACGAGACTATAGCTGCTTTCGGCTCTCTTTGTGGTATTAACGACTTAAATGTCATAGCTTATGCTAACCAGATTTGTAATGCATATGGAGTTGATACTATTAGTGCTGGTGTGGTAATAGCTTTCGCTATGGAACTCTTCGAGAGAGGCATTATAAGCGAGAAAGACACTAGTGGTTTAAGAGTGAGATTTGGTGATAGTGAGGGGTTATTGAAGTTACTACACATGATTGTTAATCGTGAGGGTTTCGGAGATATTCTAGCTGAGGGCGTTAAGAGAGCAGCCGAGATTATTGGACGTGGAGCGGGGAAATACGCAATGCATGTTAAAGGTAGAGAGATACCAATGCACGAGCCACGTGGTAAGGTCGGTGTTGGATTACAATATGCCCTCTCACCTATAGGAGCTGATCACATGCAGTCACCACACGATCCCACATTTGAGAGAGTAGCAGATCACCTAGTAAGCTTAGGCATAACTAGACCTGTACACAGACTAGATCTCAGCTATGAAAAGGTAAAAGTAGCCTACTATGGTATGCTGTGGTGGGGTCTTGAAGACTGCCTAGGACTCTGTAAATTCGTCTTCACACCACACTCAGCTGGCGTCTTAACACCAAATCACCTCGTTGAAATAGTCAACGCTGCTACGGGCTGGCAGGTGAGCCTCTGGACTTTAATAAAAGCCAGTGAGAGAGCGTTTAATTTAACAAGGGCTTTCAATATACGTGAAGGCTTTACTTATAGAGACGACACACTACCAGATAGGTTTTTTGAAGAATTAGAGTTTGGACCTAGAAAAGGTCAGAAAATTAGCCGAGAAGAGTTCGTAAAGGCTATTAAACTATTTTACGAGATAGCTGGGTGGGACGAGGAGGGTAGACCTGGACAAGCTAAACTCTACGAGCTGGGACTAGACTATGTCGTCAAAGAAATTTATAAGAGTTAGAGTAAAATACTTACCTCAGCTCTTCCAGTCTATTACTAGTGTTGAGGAAGAAGAATTAGTAGTTGAAGAGGGCACTACACTAAATGACTTATTAAGAGAAATCTCACGTATCTATGGAAATGAGCTCGACAAGTGGCTACTAAGTGAAGTGGGGTTAAGTGATGGAGTCCTCATCGTGATCAACGGACAATTAACCAGGGACCTCGCTAAGAAGTTAAATGATGGAGACGAAGTAATATTGACAATACCGTTCAATGGTGGCTAGTATATTTAACTCCGTGTGTGAGTATTTTTGAAGAGCCTTTATGTAGTCACACTCACTGCTATTTTAATAATTGTCTTACTGATCCTAGTTTTACATACTAACACGCAGAGTGAAAGGCGAGTACTAGTTCTCATCTCTACTACTACGTCCCTGTATCAAGTAGGCGTACTAAACGACCTGTTAAGTGATTTTAAAAATACAAGTGGAGTAGGCGTAGAATTTAAAATTCTAGTTAAAGGTAGCGGTGAGGCTTTGAGGCTTTTAATAGACGGGTCTTCTTGTATAGCTTTCACACACGCACCTCCTCTTGAAAAAACATATTTAGAACAAGGTAGAATTGAGAAACTAGCTATATTTGCATATAACGAGTTCATTATTGCTGGGCCTCGAGAAGACCCAGCTAATATTAGTAGTGCTGAGAACGCTGTAGAGGCTTTTAAGAGAATATACTATGCTGGTATTTCTAGTAAAGCTCTCTTTGTTAGTAGAGGTGACTTCTCGGGCACCTATGTGAGGGAGTTAGCACTCTGGAATTTTATTGGAGTTAAACCTCAAGGTAATTGGTATTTGAGAACTGGGCAGGGAATGATTCAGACTCTTCTAGTAGCCGATAATCTAAACGCCTATACACTAGTAGATGAAGGTATGTGGAAAGCTCTCAGAGATCAGGGTAAAATTAGAAATCTAGTTGAGTTAAAGAGAGATCCCGAATTACTTATTAACGTGTACTCGGCATATCTCTCAAAAGCACCTAATTGTAGAGAGCCTAGTACTCTAGAGGTGGCATATAAGTTGAGAGAGTACTTAGTGACAAGAGGTCAAGAGCTATTAGAGGTTAAGTACGGCAGTGAACTCAGATCTATTAGAGGTAAAGTTGAGCAGATTACAGAGATGTGGAGTAAGCTCAGTAATTTCGTAGTTACCGAGTAGAATACTACTACTTAATAGCTAATATAGTTCTCTTTACCCTTACTACATCTTATGGTGTATCTCGACGTGACCGAACCTATTATAAATATAGTTATTAGGAGTCTCTACGTGTCAGGTGTGGCATCACTAGTAGCATTTATTACTGCTATAGTTCTCTGTTATTACTATTCTGGGAGATCCAAGAGGGTTATTAATATTTTGACCTCTATTTTTGAGGTTCTCGTTGGTGTTCCAACAACTATTATAGGTTTAATAGTATACATGCTATTATACCCTAATGGACCACTCGGATTTATGAGGCTACTTTACACTCCATATGCTATTATAATTGGGCAATTTCTAGTAGCACTTCCACTAGCTGTAGTTTCTCTAATTAGACATTTCTACAGTGTTAGAGAGAGTATTAGAGAACTCATATTATCGCTGGGTTTACAGAGTAGTAGAATAGAAATTATATTAGTGTTAAAAGAACTCAAACCCATACTGGCATCTACATATCTCTTAGCGTTTTCTAGGTGTATTGGAGAGCTCGGTGTAGCTATGATTGCGGGTGGTGCTATTGAAGGCTATACGAGTGTCTTAACAACTACTATTGCTATTCAGACATCTATGGGGAATTTTGAAGAAGCACTATTACTTGGCTTAATACTCATATCTGTAACTCTCTTTACTGCGATTTTAACTAGACTACTCAGTAAACTACTAGGTGAACATCTAACTTGAGAATACTCTTAGATAGTGTGTGGCATAGCTATGATGGAGTAGCTTATGCCTTAAGGAACGTTAATATAGATTTAAGCGGGCCCGGAGTATACGTAGTAACAGGCCCTAATGGAGCTGGTAAGACCACTCTTCTCAAAATAATCTCGCTACTACTTAAACCCACAGCAGGCAGGATTTTAGTTGAAGGGGTAGATTACTGGAGTGCTAGTAGTGCTGAGAGAGCTAGGCTAAAGAGCACTACTATATTTGTTCACGATAAGCCTCTTCTCGTGAGAGGAAGTGTTGAATATAATGTGTCGCTAGGCTTAAAGCTTAAGGGGCTAAATAGCACTGATATTATTAATTACTATATTAAACGGTATGGTTTAAGCGATGTGAAAAATAAGAACGTGTATAAGCTTAGTGCTGGGCAACTTAAAGCAGTATCTATTGTGAGAGCCCTTGTTTTACAACCTAAACTATTAGCATTAGATGAGCCTTTTACATTTCTCGACAATACACGTGCAAAACTGCTAATCGAAGATCTCGCTGACCTCGCAGATAGGGGAAGTTTAGTTATTGTAGCGTCACACTACATGTACAGAGATCTCGCTGAGAAGTGTAGGGGTGTAATAGAGCTATTCATGGGTGAACTTATATCTTTAAAGAGAAAATAGAATTATTCACCACCAATTCTCACATTACTAATCCATAGTGATGGCGTAGCCATATCACCTACTACTTTGACATCTTCACCAACTTCAATAATATTCCTAGAGATCCACTCGTATATATTACCACCCAACACAACGCCCTTAACAGGCCTCGTAATAACGCCGTTCTCGACGAGTAACCCATGTGTAACAGTAGCCTTTACGTTTCCAGTTGTGTAATCACTCATCCAGTAACCTATAATCTCGTAGACAACGAGACCACGCCTTAAATCTCTCGTAAACTCTTCTAGACTCCCACTACCCGGTTTAAGAACGAGGTTTGTAAATTTAGGTGTAGGCTGAGCAGCAGGGCTACGTCTAAAACCATTGCCGGTTGGCGTGGAAGCCATTCTCCTAGCTGTGTAATAGCTGTGAAGAGTGTTTTTAAAAACGCCTTTCTCAACTACGGGTTTATTACTAGTAGTTATACCTTCATCGTCGAAGGGTCTAGTTCCAAGTGCGCCTTCAAGATAGGGGTCGTCTATAATGGTGATCTTGTCACTAAAGACGCTATTACCCTCTCTACCTCTTAGTGGGCTTCTACCCTCAATAATTTCTAGAGCTGAGAATGCTTCTGCTAAACTATATGTTAAAATCGCGCCGGTAACTAGTGGTTCTAAGATGACATCGTAAATTCCAGATTCTATTGGCTTAGAGCCTAAAAATAGTAGTGCTCTCTCACCTTCTTCTAATAACACTTCCTCTAATTCTCTCTCATTAAGAATGCTTTTAGAGTAAAATACGCTCTTATCAGCTTGTAAACCACTCTTCTCAATACTAAGACTAAACCCTACATGTAAGTTACTGAGATCTACGGTTCTCTCAACACCTTGAGAATTCATAACGGTAACTCTAGTTTTCTCAGCTTCAAGCCCACCCTCAGTAATAATAGCTTTTTCAACACCCCTAGCTAGTGCTGGTTGCTTAAATTTCTCCATAGTGTACTTTAAGAGCTCTATATACTCTTCTTCACTCATAGTGATGATTTTTTCATCAAAAGTCTTTACAGAGCGCAGTGTTCCAATTAATGGTGGAAAGCCACTCCAATAGGGGTCTTCTGGAGTTGACTTTATAGCTGAGAGTAGCTTGTTAAGAATTTCGTCTACACTAAATTGTATAGTATTAATATAGACACCACTAACTCTCTTACCGAGAGCTCCGCGTACACCAATATGTATACTCTCTCTATATACAGCTTCACTAATTTTCTCGCCGAGAACCATGAAACTCCTCTTAGATCTCTCTACAACGTAGACTTCTACTTCGCTAAGCCCTCTCTCTACTCCTCTTTTAATAATTTTCTCGTAGAGCTTACTCACACTTAGCCACCTCCAATTATAAAACCTCTTACTCTCACATGAGGACCTCCAATTCCAACTCTAACAGTCTGGTCGTGTTTACCACACCCGCCAAATACACTTGTCTTTACAACTAGATCTCTAGTAATAGCGTCAATGTTTTTCAATGTCTCGAGTATTAAGCCTGAAAGCATTACGCCCTTAACTAGTCTTGTAAACTCACCGTTCTCTATAATGTAGCTTGGACCACTCGTAAACGTAAAGGCGCCTGTAAGGGTATTTACCTCGCCGCCTCGAGCACCCCTACCCCTAACGTAAAGACCTCTCTTCGTGTCTCTAATAAGGTCCTCAATACTCCAGTCACCGGGTTCCATGTAAGTGTTTGTCTGTCTCACTAGTAGTGGGTGTTCAAAGCCCATAACTCTGGCATTGCCGGTTGGCTCGCAATTGAGTGTTGCAGCCGTTGATAAGCTGTGTAAGTAGCCTGTGAGAACGCCGTTCCTTACAGTGTAGACTTTTCTCTTAGGTGTTCCCTCGTCATCGTAGGGTATAAAAGCGCCACCTTCAATAACTCCATTATCAACTACTGTTACTAAGTCACTGGCAATTTTCTCGCCAGTTCTACCGTGTAATACACTACTACCAGACATGACGAGATCTCCTTCTGTAGCGTGGCCAAAGGCCTCGTGGAGTAAGAGTCCGACCATGTCATTGTCTAGTATGATGTCGTACTTGCCTGGCTTTGCGTGCTGAGCTCTGGCTGCCTCTAAAACTAGTTTTGATCTCTCAAAAACCCAGTCACTCCAGTTTATTGATTTAGTGAACTCCCATCCAGCTACAGCAGACTCCTGGTCATATAGTGTCTCGTAAACACCTTCAACACGCGCTGTTAGTATTGAAGACACGCCTATCATTCTACTACCCACCTCCACGTAGTCACCTAGACTCGAAGCGTAGACTCTATAATCGCGCTCATAGCCAAATCTGAGTATTACACTAGAAATTTCCTGAACACTCCTAGCTACACTATACATATCTCTCAGTAATTGTATTTTCTCTGCATAGTCAATACTTTCAGGGTCCACACTGTACTGTGAGGTAACTCTATCTCTAGTAGTAGAGCGCTTATAGAGCTCTACGTGAAGTGAGAGCGGTTTAGATGCTTTAGCTACTTTATAAGCCCTAAACACAGCTTCTCTAATAGACTCTCTAGTCACAATACTAGTTGAAGAGTATCCCGTAGAGCCATTAGTAATAACTCTCACACCAGCACCTAGACTAGAAGTAATAATAAGGTCTCTCACAACACCATTATCCAGCACAATAAGCTCGTAATAGCGTTTCTGAGTTCTCACATCAATAAACTCAACTCCGAGTTCACCTGCTAGCCCAGATATGAACTCGGGCTCCACACTCACAAACATACTCACCACTTCACACTAACAGAGCATAGTTTATAAGCACACGAGAAGAGACCTGTAATCCCGGTAACTTAACAGTAACACAGAAAAAACCCCTATATACTCTGTTAGATAGTCTAGCGAAGAGCGCAGAGCTAATGGAACTCCTACTTTTTTTCCTACTTCTAGAAGCCGATATTTACACAGAAAGTTTGCTCAAAATTATAACTACACTCTATTCTCCACGTAGGATTTGTCAACTTCTTTCTAAGAGCTTTTCCCAGCTAATAGTACTTGATTGTACTTGTAAATCTGCTAGGGGGGTCACACCTCTGTATGGGAT
>Ga0105155_1000589_pt1 | contig 12702 bp, 12 predicted proteins | sample SSWtaG_2_FD_89589 | JGI IMG/M metagenome (GOLD analysis project Ga0105155, IMG submission 89589) | Hot spring microbial communities from Sandy's Spring West, USA to study Microbial Dark Matter (Phase II) - SSWsed_130316 | ecosystem: Environmental > Aquatic > Thermal springs > Hot (42-90C) >...
AAACCCTACAAAACACAGACAAGAAAACGCCAACACAAACCCAACACCCACCAAGGAAAAAACTTAAAAACCCACAAAAACAAACAACCAGAAGCCCCGGCATCTCAAATAGAGAATTGAAAGAGAAACAGCGAGGAGAGGAGGAACTCGACGGCGGGGCTCCCCGCATCTCAAATAGAGAATTGAAAGTACGCAGGTCGTCTTGTCTTCGGCGCACAGCTCGAAGAGCCCCGCATCTCAAATAGAGAATTGAAAGAAGAGTCCAGGGGTGAGGGTATGCCGGTGCGCAAAAACGTGCATCTCAAATAGAGAATTGAAAGTTCTGACGTCTCTTAAGAACTGGGGCAACATCTCTTCCAGCCTCCTGCATCTCAAATAGAGAATTGAAAGACCCCCTTTTTCTCCCGTGCTTTCAACTCTCAGAAACACGCATCTCAAATAGAGAATTGAAAGACGTGCTTTACGCCGCCGTGCCCGCGACTGGCATCATCACTAACAGCATCTCAAATAGAGAATTGAAAGACAATGCTTGCGACTGTCCTCAGTATCTCCCCGCGCTCGTACGCGCATCTCAAATAGAGAATTGAAAGCTAAACGCTTTTGCTCTAGTAACAGCTTGTAGAGCTTACCGCCGGCATCTCAAATAGAGAATTGAAAGACTTTCCGTGAAGGCCCTTCAGTTCGGTTTCGCGGTGATCCGCATCTCAAATAGAGAATTGAAAGATCCGCCCTCGGGATCATGACGTCTATAGAGTTTAGCTTTATAGCATCTCAAATAGAGAATTGAAAGGATTTCTCTGTGCACGTATGTATTTTCTGTGGAGGCAAGATTGTGCATCTCAAATAGAGAATTGAAAGATGCCGCCGCGGCGAAGGCGTACAGTACGCTGAAGTACAGCATCTCAAATAGAGAATTGAAAGAGAATCAGAAAGTGACGCCGCGGCCGCGGATCGATAATATCTCCAGCATCTCAAATAGAGAATTGAAAGAGAGCTATGTCAAGAAGATAGAGGAAATCAAGAGGCAGATCGGCATCTCAAATAGAGAATTGAAAGCGATCTCCGCCTGAGTCAACGTGATCGACGTCGCTAATTTTCGCATCTCAAATAGAGAATTGAAAGTTCGTCAAACCGTGCCCTGGGCAAAGTGTCAAGGGCAGTTTGCGGCATCTCAAATAGAGAATTGAAAGATGGTGGCCGCAATGCTTGACCTGCATGTGGACATCTCATCCTCGCGCATCTCAAATAGAGAATTGAAAGACCTCCATAAACGCCTTGACTCTCTCGCCCCTCTCTCTCAGGCATCTCAAATAGAGAATTGAAAGACATTCGGCGTAGTGATCTGGCGTGCCGAGCCACGCGCACACGCGCATCTCAAATAGAGAATTGAAAGGCCGACGGCGACGCGGACGCAGTCTGTGGCGAGGGCGGTGCATCCCAAATAGAGAATTGAAAGAGGTTCTCAAGCGCGCTGTACGCGAGGCGGGCGGGCATGGCGGGCATCTCAAATAGAGAATTGAAAGCAACCTCGGTGTCAAACAGATACACCAGGCCGCCGAAACGGGCATCTCAAATAGAGAATTGAAAGCGTAGTCCTCAAGTTGCAAGGCAAGAAGATAGCGAAGAGCATCTCAAATAGAGAATTGAAAGGACGTTTGTCGTCATCCCCCCTCCCCGTTCCTGCTGTCGTCTGCATCTCAAATAGAGAATTGAAAGTAGTCGACGAAGACCACGCCGGGTAGCCGGCTACTGAGCTGTTACTGCATCTCGAATAGAGAATTGAAATGTGTGGAACAAAATCGGCATCTCTGGCGAATGCTTGTGTTTGGGCATCTCAGATAGAGAATTGAAAGTCGCGCTTCAGCCGCCTCAGCTCTTTATGTGTTACTTCGTCGACGCTTGGCATCTCAAATAGAGAATTGAAAGACGATCGACTGGTTGAACGAATCCACTATAGATTCGGCAGCATCTCAAATAGAGAATTGAAAGTTTATCACCTTAACCCCCCGCACTTCGCTTCCTTTACACAGGCATCTCAAATGGAGAATTGAAAGATTTACGTCGGCGGCACCAGCGATGATTACGAAATTTCAGATAACGCATCTCAAATAGAGAATTGAAAGAGAACGTACTTCCTGTTCGTGAAGCAATGAACCCCAGCACAATAGCATCTCAAATAGAGAATTGAAAGTTATATGCTGTGCCTTTGACCATGACACAGGTCCTTGTGTTGTTTACAGCATCTTAAATAGAGAATTGAAAGAACCACGCGGTCGAGATGCACTCGCTGTAGCTCAGCCCCCTCCCAGCATCTCAAATAGAGAATTGAAAGGATCTTGTGCTTCAGGGCCGCGAGCGCTTGCTTTCCTGTCGGAGTGCATCTCAAATAGAGAATTGAAAGTCGGGTCGATGCGCAAAGTAAAGAGCGACCGGAGCGCCGGGAGGCATCTCAAATAGAGAATTGAAAGCGGATCCCGTGGCACCGACGCTCACCTAAGCGAGCCGCATGCGGGCATCTCAAATTGAAGGAAAGCAGAGTCTTGGTCTCTGCCAGCGGCAGGCGGCGAGGGCTGGCGGGCTGGATGAGGGATCTGTCTGGTGAGGGGGCGTCTGGCCGAGCTCCGCGGCTCTGTGCCGAGCTCTTTTCCGCGCGGTGTCTAAGCTGTACGGGCCTCCCGCCGACGGCGCCTCTGGCTCAGGGTTTCGTATCTGGCGGCGTTGTTTCACAAAGGGGGTTTGCGCCGGGCGGCGGCTCCGCGGGCCGGCGCAGGTCTGCGGATGCAGGTGGGGGGCTATCGGCTGGCTTGTCTTAGTCTGCCTTCTTTTTCCAGCTTCTTCAGAGCGAGATACACCGGGGCGGGGCCTGTGAACTTCGGGAGGTAGCACGCCTCCTCGGCGATGAGGGCTTTGAAGATCTCGTAGTTTATGTGGGGGTTGTAGGAGGAGGCCAGAACTCTTTTTACCCTGCGTCTCAACTCGCCGTCTACAGCCTCCAGGCTGTACTTCACAACTTGGTACACGTTGGGGGTGTAGATCAGGTAAATCCTCTCCATGTCGCTGAGGAGGTGTAGGGTGTAGGGCGACAAGGTCTCCGTGGCCGCCAAGACGGCGCGTTGGCAGCTCCGCAGGTCGTGTAGCTCCGCGCCCAGCTTGCCTACATACGGCTCGAGGAGCCAGTCCTGATACGGCCGCGTCGGCCGGACGTACATCATAGCAACCTCGTGGGCGAGCGCCTGGATTTCTCTCAGCTTATTCATCCGCTCTGCAAAAACCTCGACGATCTTCTCGAGGACGCAGAGAGTCCCGCTTAAATCCACGTCGTAGTCCAGGCGGGAGTATGCGTATAGGGTAGCGCCGGCGGCCACGCGGGCCCAGCTCAAGCCCCTCCGCGTAGGCCCGAAATAAAGCGGCAGAAGGACAGCCGGGTGCACGTAGCATATGTCCGCCCCCGCCCCCGCCTCCTCCACCAGCAATCCCGCCAAGGCGTGGTACATAAACACCTTAAACTCATGCAACACCTCGGGCGTCTTCTCCACCTCAACGGCGAGGTCCACGGGGGAGAGCCGGAACCTGTCCAGAAGAGGATACAGCAACTCCGTCCTCATCCGCGTCCCGATTCTAAACAGAAGCCTAATTTCGTCGCCGGACAGCTCCACCAAAAACCTAGGCGGCTTGACGTCTCGCTCCCCAGCCTCGGCAACCTCCCTCAGCTCGGTCTGCAGAACAGTCTCGAGCACGGGCCTCAGCAGGTCCCACCTGCTGGCGACTTCCGCCCGGATCTTCATATCGCGAAGAGGTAGGGAGGCGCGCAGTCGGGGAGGGTCCAGTAGCCGCCGTCACCGCAGTACCTCTGCCACAGGTTCCCCCACTCCTTAACTCCGCTCGTCCACTCTATGCTGTCTCCGAGACTCTTCGGCGGCAGTAGATACACGGGGACGGGCGCGCGCCCCCCTCCCCCGCCGCATGACTCGTAGACGTAGACATATTCAGGTATGTAGACGATATACACGCCGCCGTAGACCTCCCACGCTCTCTCTATGTACCTGTCCAGCCCCTTCTTATCGTAGTCCCTCAGAATCACATACCGCCTCTCAGGTGCAACGTCCACGCCGCAACAACACACGCAGGCGGAGGGGTGCCTCACATCGCCGTCAACCACCAAGACTCCGTCGGCCAAACCCTTCAGCAGAAGCACGTAGAGATCCTCCAGAAGCTTCGCGTCTCTGAAAACAGGCGCAAACGCCACAGCCTCCTCGGCGTCAACACACAACGCGCGTGGAAAACACGGCACCTCAGGTCTGGCGTAGACCTCGCCGAAGAGATGCCGGGGGCACCTCCCCAGAAGCGCCTCCCCCTTAGCCTCCAGATACAGCCCAAGAAACCTGTACCCCCTCCTCAACGCCCTCCCCGCCTCTGCCAAATCCTCGGCGAGTTCCCTCAGATACTCCCCCGACGACGTGATCACAAAGAAGTTCACATGCGCATTGTCGGGAAAGTAGGTATAAAGCCAGCCCACGGCCTCCCTGTACCTCCTCAGCTCCCCCTCGCCCACGCCCAAAACCTCCACCACAGACCCGGCAACAGCCGTGGCGAACCCCACCCCGCCAGGCGCGGCCCTCCCGGCGGCGAAGAAAATCGGGATAAACCGGCTGAGGTAATGCACATACCGCAGAGACTTGACAAAAGGCTCAACAGCCCTAGAAGTATCCTCATAAACCACCGGGAACACAGAAACCCCATCAAACTTAAACACCACGTAGTCAAACTCCAAGAGATTCCCCCCGCCGATGTAGACAAAATCAGGCGACGCAACAACAAAATGAGGATCTACAAAACAAACCTCAGCCTTCATAGGCCCTTAGCGCTCTGAACAACCACCCCCAACACAGCGTAAAAAACCTGAGAACAGCTACCAGAGGCCTCGGCAACCTTACCAAATTCACCACCAACCGACTTAACCGCCACGTCACATATCATGCCGCCATCCACCACCCTATTCAACGCAAAAACCGCCAAAAGACGCGCCACACTATTCCCATCCCACCTCCTTTTCACCATCACGACATCTACGCAAGGAAGCAACGACTCAACAGCCCGCGCCACCTCAACAAGCACAGAACCACCCATGCCAACAAACATCCACTACACCACGTACCATATCTGATCTGGCAGAGATGCTATATCTTTTTCATCCAGTTTTCTCTTTAGGTCAGCCTCTAGATTAGATTTTATTTTGTCTCTTATACCAGTAGAATGATTTACAACGACTCCGCTAACTATTTTTACGTCGCTCACCGGCAAGTTTACCGTGCCCGTGTCAGAAGGTTTACCCTTCTCACATTTAAGTATTTCAATTATCGGAATTTGTCTGCTGAATTGAACAGGGCCAAACCACCCCTGCCGGGAAGCTTGTGCTTGCTGGCTCTGAGGCACTAAGATGGCCCAGGTCCGGTGGCATGGATGGCCTGTGTATATAAGCTCTAGAGCCGATTGCTGAGAACCACCCTGTTGCGCTTGTGAGGAGAGCCGGGGAACCACCCCCCTCATATACCCTATACAAATGTTGTCCACCTGCGGCAACGGTGAGGGGTGAATCTTGACCTGTTGATTTTCGTAGTATATTATGTAGGCATCATAACTTCCGGTACTGCTCATGGCTCTGTATAGTAAACGATATTTAAGCGTTGTTAACGACTTTGCACCAAAAGTTTTCTATCACATAATCAACTAGGTCGATGTCGACCTCATACGGGGTTTCAATCACCGCCCTCTGCGTCGTAGATTCATGCAGATCCCTCGTCAGGGGGACAGGCGCCTCCCCGCCATAGACACTGCTCGGGTTCAGCAACGCCACAGCCACTGCAAGAAACGACGCGATAACTCTCTCCACATCTCGAGCCGGGACCCCAAGTCTCCTAAACGCCATATATACCGCCGGCGGGGGCTCAATAGACAAACTAAGACGGACGGTGCAGAGACCGGAGTCTCGACTACCCCCAACCTCCCTCACCCATATCGACGACGCACGGCCCCCGCGGCCAAAAACCAAATTCGGTGGATAGAACTCTGAGAAGACACCTCTACTTCTTTCAATATCATCCCATAACTTGTCATATAGTTTTAAATACTCCATTAAGCATTCTTTTAAACGTTCAGGACTTTTATATCTATAGTCTAGCCATAAGGCAATGAATTTTAATAAATTAATCTGACTTACGAAATATGTGGAAGCTAGTTTAAGTATTATGTATTTTTCCAATGCCCAACGTAAGGCTCCCAGGATGTTTGAACTCCGGGGCTCATTATCTGGCTCCCTATGACGTGAGTGATATGTCTTGTGCATTTGCCCAGGCCGTTTTACAAAGCCCTCACAACAGTACCACACCTTCAGAGACAGCTCATTGCTGACCGTAGCATACTCTCTAACTTTTTCTCTCATCTCCTGAAATAACAGTGAGCACCTGTCAGTTATCTCTCTATTGACTACTCTTTTAAATATCTCATTTCTGCACAGACTCGCCAGACTTCGGAGATATTCTGATACGTCTTCAATGTCGCCACGGCGTTTGAAGTATCTCGAGAATGGAGGCCCTGAGGATGGGGTCATAGTTGTTGTAATGTTAGTTCTGCGAGGCCCCATCCTAGTTTGCGTCTTCCGCCTATCTGTAGAGTTAGCTTCCCATTTTCTGTGAGCGTACGTATCATCTCTTCGAAGTCTCTGTAGCTTGTAAATGGCGTGGGTTTGAACTCTATAACGCCTTTGAACTTTGCGCCGTGCGGTAGTTGCTCCAGGTGGAACGGGCTGGCGACATAGCCCCACGCCACTGCGTTGAAGACCTTGGCGTACGGCTCCACGTCGGACGCCAAGTGGAAGTTGGAGACGTAGATCGAGCTCCTCAGGCCGGTGGTGCCGAAGAGAAGCTCGGAGAGACCCAGCGCCAGGCTTTCGTGGTGTATAAGCTCGCCGGCGTCCGCCCCTAGTAGCTCTGCGATTTTTGAAACCAGCCTGTGGCGCTTGTCTGAGTTCTGAAGCGCGTATAGGCTTTCGCAGATGATGGAAAGCGCCGAGTGAGACAGCCTGTCGATAAAGAGGGCCGCCTCCGTTTCGAGACCTCTGCCGCATAGCCGCGCGAGCTCAGAGGCCACCTCCTCCGGAACCTCCGCCTCCCTGTCTCTCAGCCTCTCTACCGCCCGTCTAATCGCCTTCTGATCCAGCGCCGCCCTTAACGCGCCCTTTATGGAGGAGCCCGGGATGTAGATAGTCACTTGCCCATCTGAGCTGTAGAACCGGGGGAGGAGGGAAACCGTGGGAAGGCGCCCCTCGATGCGGCGTCTGAAGTGTTGCACCTCCTCTATCCATCCACAAACGGTTGAATTCGTGGGGGCGTTCGCAATGTAGGTCATGTCGTTTCCTTTCACCGCGGCGGCTTGTTCCATGACTCCGCTTCCTTTTGTGTGGAGCTCTGCTTTTAGTGTGAGTTCGGCGTGGAATCTGTAGACGCTGGTCATGTGGTGGCCCAGCGGCAGATTTCTTTGAGCGGCGGTGGGTAGCTGTCGCACTGGTCTTCGCGTATCTCCTCTATCGTAACCTCCACCTCGCCCATGCCTGCGGATTTGCGCCTGCCCAGCATTGCCGACCTTGTGCCCTGTAGGAGGGTTATGAGGCATTGTGGGGCGTAGCTTTGCGGCGCAGAGGTCTGCTGGAGTCTCAGCAGTTTTTCTAACTCTGGGTACGTCAACTGTTGCTGGGCGTCGCCTAGGAGTATGAGGTAGCCGACAAACTCGGCGCCTGCGGTGACGTACTCCACCTCGAAGAGCTTGCCCTCGGCGGCGGCGCCGGTGTAGCGGTCTATCGCCACGTGTCTCCTGGTGAGTATGAAGTAGTCTTTGCCTAGCTCTCCCCGGGGATAGGCCGAGGTCACCACGACGTTGGAGGAGTAGCCGGCTGCGCCGAAGGTGAGACACACGGGGCAGGGGTACGGGAGGTGGTTAAGGTCATTTCTCTGTCTGATCGCGTCGTGCATGGCGCGTAAGTAGGCGAGTTTATAGGGCCTTATGGGGAGCTCGCATGCGAGCCCCTCCACGACTGCGGCGCAGGCGTAGGGGGTTACGTGGATCTCCTCCAGCAGTCTCCCCACGTCCACCTTAGCATTTTTATACGCCTTGACCGTCTTCTCGTAGAGCGTTCTGCCGGAGGCGTTGCGTATCTCATGTGTTGACACCACGTCGCTTGATACGAACTGCTGGAGGAGCTTCACCACGACCTTCTCCACAAGCTCGTCGTCGATCATCTCCCCCTCTATATTCTTCAAAACCTCTGCCAGCGGCGCCGAGAGGTTCTCCTCCCGCGCTCTGGCTCTCAGGTACTCCTCCACGGCGGCTCTCAGAAAGCCCTTGACCGTGGAGCCGGGTATATAAGGTATGAAGGAGTCTCCCCACGGCATCTTCGCCGCCGGGATGTCGAAGGGCGTCGTGGCCTGCTCCAGGGAGCCGCCCCCCACCAGCAACTCCGACTTGGCCCTAATTGTGATTTTGTAAGTCGCAACGCGTCTAGTCGTGTGGGGGTATAGGTATAGGCTGAGAAAGCCCCCCTCGCTCATAGCCTCTGCGCTAGGATTCTTACGTATCTCTTGGGGTCGCAGTTGCTGGGCGCAACCGCCTCGACTGCGAGGAGCCTCCACATCATGTCAGCCGTCAACACGTCTAAAGCCTCCAGCGCCTCTAAGAGAGGCCTCATCTCTAGGTACCTCATGGCCAGCCGTCTCTGTGTCATATAAGCCTTAGCATCGCCCGCCTATATTTATTAATTACTTCTATCACCGTATCTATTTTTTCCCTTATCTTCTCATCTTCTACCTTTTTAAGATCTCTCCGCAGGTCGTTTAAATCAGCTCTGCATGCCTCCTCTATCCTCCTCTCCACCTCATGAGTCACGAAGGCGTCTAAGTCGCCGCCTTGCGCATCGGCCACCTCTACCTTCACCTCTCCGAATCCAACTGACTTGTGTTTGCCTATGGCCTTAACCTCACGGAGCAGAGGCGGCAGGGCGTGTTGGAGGAAGTTCTCCACGTCTTTTTTCTCTGCGTAGCTGCTCAACTCCTCGGAGAGCGCCACCTCGCCCTCGAAGACGACGCCAGGGGGCACGTACTCCACTGTGAAGAGTCTCTCCTGCTTCGCCGCGCCTGTCAATCTATCTATCGAGACTCTAGTCGTCACCGCGGTTTTTACGTCTCCCTCGGCCCTCGCCGGCTTGAAGACGAGGGGCGACGGGTGTCCGTTGCCGCCGAAGTAGGTACACGCGATGCAGTACTGCCGCTGGCTGCTCCTCCTGAGGAGTACGTAGGAGGCGACGAGTCTGATGGTCTCCAGCCTGTCGTCTCCGAAGTCAAGCGCCGAGGAGGGCGGGTTGCAGTGAAGCTGGCTCAACGGGTCGCAGACCAGGGGGTAGTAGGCATACGGCTCCAGCTGGGGGTCTGGCGCGACCTTTCTAAACATCTCCACGAGGCCCCTATTCAACTCCCTGTCTAGCTCCTCCAGCGCCTGCTCCAGAATTTCCCTAGCCCTGCGGGGGAGATCGTCGCAGCGGGCGCGTCTCTCAACCTGCCGCCTCACCGCCTCTTCAAAAAGCGCTCTCACCCTCCCCTTAATTGAGGAGCCCGGCACGGCGGGTTTGCCGTCGATCTTAAAGGTGGGCTGATCTAGGAGACCCCTGGGCATCCCAGTCCCTATGTGAAGAGGCGAGACCGTCGTGAGCCGGTACTTAACGGCCCTATGCTGGGAGGTCATATCATCGCCACGGGGGAGCCGGAGGTGGCCGCCGCCTTTTTTAAAACCTCCTCCTTAACCTCCTCGTCTCGGACCTCCCGGCCGTCGGAGGTGTACACCTTCAGCCCCCTTATGTGGCCACTCAGCTTACGCATCACGGCAGACGGCCTGGCCTCTTCGCCTAATTTAACCTCTGTGAGGGGCATGAGGTAGGTCTCGTCGAAGCTCCGACCCACGAAGTAGTATCTGTTGGTTCTGGCGAGGTAGATAAGCCACCTGCCCAGCTTCAACCTAGCCCCCTCCACCTTGCCTAGGGCCTCCAGGGCGGATCTCGGCATGGGGGATAGGAAGAGGAGCTTGCTGGACTTCGCCTCGGCCGCGTGGCAGTACGGCTTTATCTCTACGCGCCCCCAGCCGTAGCTCTTCTTGTACCCCACGGAGCCTGCCTCTGGCAACGTCACAGACGCCGCTGTGACGAACTCCACGTCTGAGGGGTAGAGCTCGTAGTAGTACAACACGCCGTGTTTCGCCGTCTTCGTTGACCTGTCGACGTATATCCCAGCCATCTTAACTAGACGTCCTGTGTGTATCGACGTCTTGGGCCCCCTAAACGCTGCCAGCGTGCAGAAGTCCACGTAGGTACACTCCTCCTTGCCGCAGTCCGCAAGGCCGTAGAGCCCCTCGCCGAGCCTAGCCGCTGGCAGCGCCGGGTAAAACGCGGCGTATCCCTCTAGGCACTCGCCGCGGTTTCTCCAGCAGTACAGCCCGTAGAGGGTAGTAGCCGGTATCCACCCGGCGTATTTATAAGCCGTGGAGGCCGGGGCGTACTCGCCCAGCTTGAGAGAGTAGGTGGAGGCGGCGGGGGTCAAGGCCTGGAGTCTGTAGGATATCATATCTCTAGAAGCGGTGCCGTATTTAAAATAAACGCGACGGCAGCCTCCAGGCCGGCCGAGGCGGGGACGGCCCCCAGCGCGTGCGGCAACTCCGCCTGGAGGCAGTCCAACACGGGCCTCTCCTCTGCGTATCTCCGCGCCAGCTTGACCGCCGTGTCGAGGTGGGGGAACTTCACCACGCCCACCTCCTCCGCCAGGAGAGACTTCATGTAAATAAGCGCCACGGCGTCTCTGCCGTATTCTTTGGCAACGTCGGCGGCTCTGTTTACGAGCGCCACGGCGTGGTACATCGGCGCCTTGTACCTCAACGCCACCACCCCGGCTGAGATTGTGGTGCCGAGAAACTGCTGGAAGAATTCGCGCGTCTTCTTCAACACGCTAAACACGGCCGAGGCGTCTCCAGACGCCACAAACATGTTCTCGTCGCCGCCTGCGTATAAAGTCGCCGAGTAGTACCTCCCCCCGGCCCCCGCCTCGAAGACGCCAGACACCGCAGACTTAAACTGCGAAAGCGCCTCCTCGTTAACGCCGGCGCTCCCCTGCCCAAACCTGTCGCCGTCTACCCGCACCAGGAAGAGCAGGTTGCTCCCCGCAAGCGCCGCCAGCAACTCCGTATCCACCTCCCTGCCCCCCGCGTTGACCCCAGATAAATGCGGCACGAAGCCCTCCTCCACAACGCCTCCGCGCGGCTGATACACAGCCCGCGACTGCAACCCGAGCTTCTCCGCGAGGGCGCGCAGAAACTCCTCACGCGCAACAGCCACCTCCTCAAAACGCCGAGCCCGCCTCACCCTCCCCGCGTACTCCCCAAAACCCTCGATGCAGTTGCCCCTGACGCCCACCACGCCGACGCACCCATCTGCGAGACACAACGCCGCAGTGTCGTCAAAACACTCCACGCCGGCGCCGTGCCGCCAGAAGTACATCTTCACCGCGCCGACGTTTAAAACGACGTCAGGCTGAGAACGCGGAGGCGACCTGGACACGACGAAGAGAAACGCAGGCCTATTCGCCGCCCTGCCAAACAGCCTCGCGACAAGACAAGCCACGTCGAGTGTCTCGCCGCGAGCCACGTGGCTATACCACTCCCAGACGCCCCCTGGCACCACCCCAGGCCTGCCACACAGCGAACACGCCCCCTCCCCGGGCCTCACGCAATCGCTGGAATCCATAGCAACCCCGTCTACCTCCACCCTGGCGGGATACACCAGATACGCAACTTCCCTCAACACCCGGTCACACGGATCCTCCACCTCAACATTTACATACACCCTATAAACCCTCCGAGAACTCAACGCCACCAGCCAACGAGCCACGTTCAACAAAACATTCCTCCCCCGCAGATCCAGGAAATGCAGAGAAGAATCCAAAAACCTATGCACACCACCAAACCTCACCACACCCATACACAACAAAAAACCAACACCATATATACATTAAACACACACCACCCCACGCCCCCCACAACGCCGAAGAATGGCGTTGGGTCTTCGGCGTGGTTTTGGTTTGTTGTTGTCTCTGTGGCGAAGAATGGCGTGTCGCAATAAACACAACGCTGGAGAAATGAATGTAAAGCGTTGTCCCAAAGCGACCCCCGAGAAAACAAAAAACCAAAGAAAAACTTAAAAACACAAAAGTTCCACAGACACAAGCGGTAGAATCTCAAGAAGGGTTGAAACTTGATGCTGGCTTTTCTACTTGTCGCGTCGGCGGAGCGCCGCGATGTCGTCCCAGGGGCGCGCGGAGCTGCTTAGGTCTTTTCGGAGGTGGTTGAGGTGTCTGTCTTTCGCCGCGTCGCTGAGGCGGTTATGGCGTTAATCACGTTGCCGCCTTCTCCGGCTCGCGGCGGAGCTGAGCGGCGCCGCTCCTCGTAATCCACGACATATATGTAGAACATGAAGACGCAAGGCTCATATACATATCGAAAACAAGGCCGGGGGGACCTCCAGCGTAACCGCGGCTTACTCGCTCTACGTCACGTTGAAAAACGCGGTGAAGCTAGTAAAGAGGCGGGGGAGTGGTGGGGACCTTCGCCGTGTTGTAG
>Ga0105155_1000607_pt1 | contig 12515 bp, 8 predicted proteins | sample SSWtaG_2_FD_89589 | JGI IMG/M metagenome (GOLD analysis project Ga0105155, IMG submission 89589) | Hot spring microbial communities from Sandy's Spring West, USA to study Microbial Dark Matter (Phase II) - SSWsed_130316 | ecosystem: Environmental > Aquatic > Thermal springs > Hot (42-90C) >...
GCTCTCTTCACAGTTGTATTCAGTAATCCTGGTATATTTAGTGTGTATGCATCTTCAGCTGGAGTTTCATCTAACATTGTAACTATCACTGTGGCTAGGATCCCCCCTGTATTGACATCCATAACTATAACTGCGAATGCAACGTCCATAACCCAGTATCAAACCGTTATGTTCTCTGTAACTGCTTTGGATCAGTATGGTTCTGGAATGGCTGGTGTAACATTGGATCTATATGTGGATGGGGTTAAGGTTGACTCTAAGGTTTCAGATGCCTCCGGTATAGCCACATTCAAGTATACGTTCAATAATTTCGGTAGCTTCACAGTTTATGTAGCTTCTGGTGTTGTTAAGTCTCCAACAATCACCATAACGGTTTCGAAGTACGTTCCTCCACCAGTGGTTACATCTGTTTCTATTAGTGTTGATAAGACTAAGATTAGTACTGGTGAATCTGTCACTGTTACTGTTGTTGTTAAGGATCAGTATGGTAATGTTATGGCTAATAGGAAGGTTGAGTTGTATGTGGATGGGGTTAAGCAGCTTGAGAAGTACACTGATTCTGATGGTAAGGCTGTATTCTCATATCAGATAAATGTGGCTGGCAGCTATAAGTTTAAGGCTGTATGTGAGGGGGTATCTTCCACTGAGGTTACTGTTACTGTTGAAGCTCCACCAGCACCCCCAGTTCCAACATGGTCTTACACGATAATAATACCCATAGTGGTATTAATAGTGATTTTGGTGATAATAATCATATTGAGTAGGAGATTTTAGGGCTGCCAGCATACTTAAATCTTCCATTTTTTATTTGGGGTTTCTGTATGTCTACTTCCCATTTTAATAGGCTTATACATTTCATTTTCGCTTTTAATATTTTCATTTTCCTATTGCTTCTCTCAGATTTATTTGATTTTAATTGTTGGGTTACCATTCATAGGGTTACCAGTTTGGTTAAGTTTAATGTTCCTCAACTTCTATGGTTTATCAGCATAATTCTCTCTTCAACTTTATTGTTTTATATGGTTTTTATGGGTGTATATGTTTCTCTAGTCTCAATTATAGTTGTATTGATTTCTTATGGTATTTTTGGTTTTGAGTGGGCAACTCTAATTTATGCTTTATCCACATTCGTATTATTCGCATATGAGTTTGGTTTTAATGGTTGGAATGTTTTTTCGATGATTACCATTTTATGCATATTTGAGTTTGTCAGTTTGGTTTATTGGGTTTTCTTTAATCCATTGAATCTCAAAGTATCATTTATCTATGATCTGGTTTTCCTTGAATTATCAGCTTCATCATTACTTTCATCTTTATCTCCAATGGTGTTGGTTTTCATGTTATACTTTTGGATTCTTAAACCAGTGTTAAGTCTATTTAACATTAGGTTTGGGGGGTTGACGATTAATGATTGGTTTTCACGTAAATCCGTTATGGATTTCGCCATTATTTCATTTTCTCTTGCTATTTCTATTGTTGCATCTATATACCCTTACATTCCATCATTAAATCCAAACTTCTATCCTGTTGGTGTTGATTTCAGATATTATGAGGAGGCTTTAAGGGGGTTTGAAGTTAACCTTTGGAGTGTCTTTGAATTTTTCGGGGGTTCTAGGCCTCTCCTCATAGTATTTCTGTATTTCTTTAAGTGTTTATTTGGTTTTGATGTTAGGACTGCTGTGACATTTGCTCCAATTATACTTAACCCATTGTTGGTTTTCTCCATTTTCATGGTTGTTTGGAGGGGGTTTGGTGATTTGAGGTTGGCTTCAATTTCTGCTTTGTTTACTTCCATGGGATTTAAAATTACAGTTAACATGTATTCATACTTTCTAGCTAACATTTTTGCATTGATAGTCATATTCTTCTCATTGTCTCTTTTATTCACGTATTTTAATTCTAAATCTAGGGTTGTATTGATGTTGGCTGTAGCTCTTTATAATATGGCTTTATTAATTCATCCATGGACTTACATTCAGTTTTCAGCTTCCTTAGCTTTATTCCTCTTATACTCTATTTTTAAGTTTAGGGGGTTTATTAGAGTTTTAAGAGGGTATCATAGTGTGGTTTTAATGTTAGCTCCATCAATCCCTTTAACTTTAATGCTCCTAATCCCTGGTGGCAGTCAGTTTTGGATTATCTATGGTTTGATTAAGACTTTAAATCTCGACAACCTATACAATTACTGGTATAACTCATTCTTCATTGGTTTCATATTGTATGGTGGTTTTCAACTTAACTTCTTCACGTTAATTTCGGCTTTTATAGCTTTGTTAACTTCGTCTCGTGGGGTTTGTGATGATATTTTGAGATTTACTATAATCACATCTTCAATCATCTATCCATTTCTTGATGGTATGCTTCAGAGTAGGGTTTTATTTAACCTCCCCCTTGAAGTTTACTCTGCAGTGCTGGTGTATTGGCTTTCAAATGCAAGGAGTATTGGTATTAGGATGCGTTCATCAATAATATCCCTTATAGTTTTAAGTCAATTGAATTACCTGTTTAGATGTCTGGCTAATGTCATTTGATTTGAATTGTAATTTCATGATAAAGCTTTTAAGTTTGCTCTGTAGAAATTACTTTAACTGTTTTTTACTTAAAACAAGTTTACTTGGTGTATTGGAATGTGTGGTATAATTGGGTGTATACTATCCAGTGGTTTAGTGGCTCCAATACTGTTTAGTGGTTTGAAGAGACTTGAGTATAGGGGGTATGATTCTGCTGGTATGGCTACCATCTGTGAGGGTAAGTTGTATTTGAAGAAGGATTCTGGTAAGATTGATGATATTAATGCTAGACTTAACTTTATGGATATGCCTGGGAGTTTGGGTATTGCTCATACTAGGTGGGCTACGCATGGTGCTCCGAGTAGGGAGAATGCTCATCCACATTTGGATTGTAGTGGGAGGATTGCTGTTGTACATAATGGTGTTATAGAGAACTTTCTGGAGTTGAAGAGGGAGCTTGAGGATAGGGGGCATAGATTTACTTCAAGAACTGATACTGAGGTTATCCCTCATCTAATTGAGGAGGGGGTTGAATCTGGTTTAAATCTCTATGAAGCTACTCTTCAAGCTGTTAGGAGGCTTAGGGGGTCTTATGCTATAGCCGTTATTTCAACAGTTGAACCTGATAAGATTGTTTGTGCTAGAAATGAGAGTCCATTGATAGTTGGTATTGGTGATGGAGCGTATTATTGTGCTTCAGATATACCTGCAATCCTCGAATATACTAGGAACTTTATTTCCATGGATAATGGTGAGATAGCCATTCTAAGTCTTGGTGGTGTTGAGTTTAGGAAGATATCTAGTGGTGAAATTGTTTCGAAGAAATCTTTTACTGTGGATTGGAGTGTTGAGTTGGCTGAGAAGCAAGGTTACCCTCACTTTATGCTTAAGGAGATATATGAGCAACCCTTAAGTCTTAGGAATGCCCTTAGACTTCAAGAGCAGTATTTAGATTTGCTTTCAAGATTTATTGATCGTGGTGAGAGGGTATTTCTTGTGGCTTGTGGAACTTCTTATCATGCATGTTTAGCTGCTTCATACATGTTTTCCAAGATTGCTAAGGTTGCAGCCTTTCCTGTGGTGGCTTCTGAATTTCTAGAGCAGTATGGTGATTCTGTTGGTATTGATGATGTTATTCTCGCGGTAAGTCAATCTGGTGAGACTTATGATGTTTTGAGGGCTGTGGATCATGCTAGGATGAAGGCTGCTACAGTTCTAGGTTTAACCAATACTGTTGGTTCAACACTTACTAGGATTTCTAGGGCTTATATTGTTCAGCAGTCTGGTCCAGAGATTGGTGTTGCAGCTACTAAGACGTTTACTTCTCAGCTTATAGTTTTAGCTCAATTGGCTATGAAGGTTGCGAATTTGAGGGGGAAGCTTTCCCAGCAGGAGTCTGATCATCTTAGGGATAGCCTTAAGAGTATGCCTGAAGTTATTAATAGAGTTTTGAATTCCTGTGCTGATAATGTTAAGCTTTTAGCTAAACGTTATGCTAAGAAGAATTTATTCTTATTCCTTGGTAGGGGGATCAATGTTGCCACTGCACTTGAGGGTAGATTGAAGCTTCTCGAGATAACTTATATTCCATCGCTGGCTTTTAGTGCAGCTGAATCTAAACATGGCCCTATAAGTATTGTTGAGAAGGGGGTTCCAGTGATATTTATAGCTCCAAGAGATTCTACTAGGAAGGAGATTGTTGGGAATATTATGGAGATGAAGGCTAGGGGGGCTGAGATCATAGCTTTATGTGAAGAGGATGATGGAGAGCTTATTGGATTAGTCGATCATCATATACCTATGCCTAAGGGGGTTCCAGATATCTTAAGCCCAATACCATATGTTGTTCCATTACAGCTCTTTGCATATTATGTTGCTGTTGAGAGAGGGCTTGACCCAGATAAACCTAGGAATCTAGCTAAAAGTGTTACTGTACCATAACATTAAACCATAAATTTTATTGCATACTTGTATTTCGCTATCCTTTTATATTTGAATTTATGTCTAAATGGTTTTAGTTTGGGTGTTTGGTTTTGGAACGTAGGATTGTGATCTTGTTCTTCGCTGTTGTTGTGATGATGTTTATTAGTGTTTATCAGTATTCTTGGTCTCTATTTGCAGATGCCTTTATGACTGTTTTCAGTTGGGATGCTGCTGTTGTGGGTTTAGCTTTCACAATCTTCACTTACACTGCAACATTCATTCAACCATTTTCCGGTTTCTTGGCTGATAATTATGGTGCTAGGAGGGTTTCTATAATTGCTTCAGTTATTTGTGGTTTTGGTTTAATATTTTCATCTATGGTTGAGAGTCCATTACTACTTTATTTAGCTTATGGGTTTGGAGGGTTTGGTGTTGGAATACTTTATGGTGTTTCAACTGCTTTGGCTGTTAAGTGGTTTCCTGAGAAACGTGGATTCGCTACTGGAATTGTTGTTTTCGGTTTTGGTTCTGGAGCTGCATTATTCAATTTGATTATTCAATGGCTTTTATCAATTTATGGTTTAAGTTTTACATTGAAAATTCTCGGTTTAATTATGTTGCTAGTTACTTTTTCAGCATCGCTATTATATGTTTATCCTGAGAGTGGGGTTAAGCGTTCAAGATCCTCTTTTGGGCTTGATTTCAATGTGAGGGGTATGCTCTCAACTTGGCAGTGGTATCTCATCTACGTATCCTTTACGTTTACTGTGGCGATAGTCTTGGTATTTGCAGCTCAATTGAAGTTTTTGGCTAAGTATTTTGGTATTTCAAGCTATTATCTGAATTTGGCTTTAACATTATTCCCTGTGGGTAATGGTTTGAGTAGAATTCTAGCTGGATTTATTTCTGATAGGATTGGTAGAGTTAAATGTATGTTCATCTTTTATGTTCTATTGGGTATTTCAACTTTGGCTTTAGTTTTCTTCGGCTTTAACCCAATATTGTTTGTGTGTTTAAGTTTTGTTGTAGCTTTATTTGGCGGTTCACCTTTCGCCTTCTATCCCTCTATTATAGGTGATTATTATGGTTCTAGGTATGCTACTACAAATTATGGTTTAACTTATACTGCTAAGGCTTGGGCTGGATTGATATCTGGTTGGTTGACTGGATATTTATATATGGTCTTCGGTTCCTATCATCAAATCCTATTATTCCTATCATTCTCATCTATTGTTGCTGGTTTCTCCTCCCTCCTCTTGAAACCTCCAAACCCATCTGTTAAGCGTTAGCATTTGGTTTTAACTGTAACTCTAATTTTATATGTCTCCTCCCACAATCTCCTGTTGGGGTTTATGGTCGAATACAATCCATTTGGGAGATTCAGGTTTGAATGTGCTGATGCTATTTCAAAGGCTTTGAGTGGGATTGTTGTTGGTGATGTAAGTGTATCTTTGGAGAGACCTCCAAGTGGGATTTCAGCTGAAATGGCTTTCCCAACATTTGCATTGGCAAAATCTCTAGGTATAAACCCAATGGATCTTGCTTTAAAGATAGCTAGGGGGATTGATTTATCCAGTTATAGCCTTATAGGTGGTGTTGAACCATCTGGTGGATATGTGAATTTTAGGGTTAATTATCAAAAACTTGCATCATTAACCTTTAAGTCTATTGAAATTTTAGATCACAATTATGGTTTCATACCTGTGGATAAACCTTTGAGGATTGTTGTGGAGCATACTAGCGCCAATCCTATACATCCTCTCCATATAGGTGCTGGTAGGAATGCAATTTTGGGGGATAGTTTAGCTAGGCTTTTGAGGGGTGTTGGTCATAAAGTTAGAACGCACTTCTACATAGATGATGTTGGTCTTCAAGTTTCAATAGCAGCTTATGGGTTTATGGGTGTTAAAGATAAGGTTAAATTGAATTTGAAGCCTGATCACTTTATAGGTTTAATTTACGCCATGACCAATTGTCTTGTTGAGATTAGGAGGTTAAAAGATAGATTGGCAACCTTAAAAGCTCTTCAGAATCCAGATCCAGATGAAATTTCAAAGTTGAATGCTGAGCTTTCGGAGTGGGTTTCTGTTGCTGAGGAATTGAGGGGTAGGAGTCCTGAACTCTTTGAAGCATTGCTGGATCATGTTAACTCAGATGCTGATCCATTGAGTTCAATAAATAAGCTTGATTTAGATTATGAGCGTGGAGTGGAGTATGCTAAAAGGGTTATACGTGAACTTTGCAGTATGGTTATTGAAGGGTTTAAGGAGACTCTTTCAAAGATAAATGTTCACCATGAATTCTGGGATTGGGAGAGTGATGTGGTTTGGAGTGGTGATGTGGGTAGAGTTTTGGAGAAGCTTAAGGGTACTGGGTTTTTGAGGTTTGAGGGTGTATGGGTGTTTGATGTGGAGTCTGCTTGTAGAAGTCTTGGTTTGAAGAAGCTTTTTAAAGTTGATGAGCGTCATGAAATTCCAGAATTGGTTTTAACGAGGTCTGATGGTAGAACTCTGTATACTACTAGGGATATAGCCTATACGATAAGACAGTTTAGAGATGCTGATATGGTTATACATGTTATTGGGAATGAGCAGTCTTTAGCTCAACTTCAGTTGAGAGTTGCCTTGGCATGTATGGGTTTAATGGATTATGCTTTAAACCTATTACACTACTCCTATGAGCTTGTCCATCTACCTGGATTTAAAATGTCCAGTAGGCGTGGTAGATATGTGGATCTTGATGGATTGCTGAGGGAAGCTGTTGAGAGATGTAAGGTTGAGGTTTTGAAGAGGAATCCGGGTTTAAGTATGTCTGAAGTTGAAGATATAGCTAGAATTGTGGCTGTTGGAGCTATACGTTATGCTATGCTTTCAGTTTCTCCAAGTAAGAGGATTGTGTTTGATTGGAGTAAGATTTTGGATTTCGATCAGAATAGTGGTCCATTCATACAGTATGCCCATGCAAGGGCATATAACATTCTTGCCAAGGTGAATTGGGATTATAGTGATTATGATGTGAGTAAGCTTGTGGATCCCTTAGAATGTAAATTGATTTTGGATTTAGCCATGTTTCCAGAAGTTGTTTCAGATGCTGTTTCGAAATTGAGTTTTGAATCCCTCTGTGCATATTTGAATGATTTAGCTATGGACTTCAACTTATTCTATGATAAACTTCCAGTTTTGAAGTGTACTGATGAGGGGTTAAGGAATGCTAGGGTTATGCTTGTAAAATCAGTTATGAAGACTCTTAGGAATGGTTTAGGGATTTTGGGTATAGAGGCTCCTAAGAGGATGTAGACTGCGAAAAGTTTATTTCACATATCAAAATTATAGTTTACTGCTGATTGGTGGGTTTTATTGGTGAAGAGTTTAAACCCATTATAGTTGAGAAACGTTGGGATAGGGCTGAGGAATCTAAGATTATAGAGTCTTGGTGGTCTGAGGGGATATACAAGTTCAATTATGATCCAAGTGATGATAGACCAGTAATAGTCTTTGATACACCGCCGCCCTACGTTTCAGGGCCGTGGAATGTTGGAAACTTGGCTCACTATATGCAGATAGATATGGTGGCAAGATACTTTAGGATGAGAGGTTACAATGTGTTGCTCCCCTTCTACGCTGATAGGAATGGTCTTCCAGTAGAGGTTCAAGTGGAGCGTAAGTTTAATTTAAACATACATGAGCTTGCTTCAACACCTAATGGTAGAATGGAGTTCTTGAAATTATGTAAATCTGAGCTTGATTCGGTGGAGAAGATTTTGGTTGATGGGTTGATTAGGGGTGGATGTAGCTTTGAGTATTGGCCTTCGGGGACTGATAGTCCAGAGTATAGGCGTATAACTCAAGCAACATTCATTGAATTGTTTAAGCGTGGACTCATATATGAGGATGAGAGGCCTGTAAATTGGTGTCCACGTTGTAGGACAACGCTTGCTGATGCAGAGCTTGAGTACAAGTCTGATGTAGCTAAACTCTATTATATTAAGTTTAAAGTTCATGAGACTGGTGAAGATATAGTTATAGCTACAACTAGACCTGAACTTTTAGCTGCATGCTCCATAGTCATTTATAATCCATTTGATGATAGGTATAAGAGGTTGCATGGTCTTCATGCAGTGGTCCCAATATATGGTCAAATAGTTCCAATAGTTGAGAGGGGGGAAGCTAAACCGGAGTTTGGAACTGGACTTGCCATGATATGTAGTTATGGTGATAGTGTAGATGTTAAGATTTTTAGGGATATGGGTTTAGAGCCTAGAGTTATAATTGATAGGGATGGAAGGATGAATGAGTTTTCAGGATTTCTGAGGGGGTTGAGTATTGTTGAAGCTAGGATGAGGATTGTGGAGGAGCTTTATTCCAGGGGGTTGATCGTTAAAGTTGAGGATCTTGTGCATGAACATCCAGTTTGCTGGAGATGTAAAACTCCAATTGAATTCATAAATTCCAAGGAATATTTCCTTAAACAATTGGATTTCAAGGGGGATTTGAAGAGGGTGTCTCAGCTCATGATATTCTATCCAGAAGAGCATAGGAGGAGGCTTTTAGATTGGATTGAATCCATATCTACTGATTGGCCTATCAGTAAGGATAGATATTATGCTACCGAGGTTCCCGTTTGGAGATGTCTTGATTGTGGTGAAATCCTACTACCTGAACCTGGAAGATATTATAGGCCTTGGATTGATGAATCTCCATTTCAGCAATGCCCAAAATGTAATGCTCCTAGGGGTAGGCTTAGGGGGGAGTTGAAGGTACTCGACACTTGGTTTGATTCTTCCATAAGCGTCCTATACGTCTCAAAGTATGGTGATGACAAGTTATTCAATAAGCTATTCCCGAATACTGTTAGACCTCAAGGTTATGATATCATTAGGACTTGGTTATACTACTCAGTTCTAAGAATCTATCAATTAATGGGTAAGCCAGCGTTCAAGTATGTTAGGATTAGCGGTATGGGTCTAGATGAGAAGGGGGAGGCTATGCATAAATCTAAGGGTAACGTGATAGATCCAGAGCCATACCTTAAGAAGTATGGTGTGGATGCATTTAGGTTTTGGGCAGCTTCAGCTTCCAAGCTTGGGAGTGATTATAGATTTTCAGAACAGCTAATTAAGACTGGATCACTCTTTATTACCAAGCTTTGGAATATATCTAGATTTATATCATCATTCCCACGTCCAGATCCAAGTGAAATTGAACTTAGACCCTTAGATAAGGCTATGCTCTCAAGTTTAAACATGCTTCTAGATAAATGTATATCAGCATATAATTCCATGGATGTCTATACACCTATCAATGAAATTTACAATTTCACATGGAATCTATTTGCATCACATTATATTGAAGCGGTAAAGTCGAGAGCTTACAACTTCAATGGAAAATATCCATATGGACAGCAGAAGGCTTCATGGTATGTTCTACATGAAGTTTTAAGTAACGTCTTAAAACTGTTGGCTCCAATAATGCCGATAATAACAGACTCCATATGGAGAAGGCTTTACTCTAAGAGAAGTATACATCTTGAGAGGATTGATGATCCAAGGAGTGATTGGCGTTATTCATCTAAACCCCTGGAGTTACTTGTGAACGCTAATAGCAAGATATGGAATTTGAAGAAGAATTTAGGGTTAAGTTTGAGTAGTCCAATTAAAGTTCAAATAAAGTTTTCCAAGGAGTATGCTGATATAATTGATGAGTTGAGAGATCTACACAAGCTGGAGAATTATGTAATTCTCGAATACTATGGGGAAACTATAGAATTCCATTATTAAATTGTCATCGGTAATTATGGTGCCACATTTCAAACTAAACCAATAGTATATCCTTTTATTCATTTCACTGGATATATTTATGAAGCCATCTACAATTAAGTGTGTTAAATATCCTATGAAGCCAGTTATGGATGGAGTTATTCTCATCCAAAATTCATGCCAGAATATGCATGAAACTACAAAGATTAACAAACCGTAAATTAATGCTGATTCAATGTTATGGAAGCATTTACTTTTAATCGAATATATTGGTTTAGCTCTGCCAATCAAAGTGTAATATAATACTATTGGAGCTAAGAAGAGATACGTGTATTTTTCATACCATAATGACTCTTCAAGTGGATTATCGGTCTTCCTCACAAGTATATCCATGTCTGGCAGGAACCCACCATAAAAGAACGTTATGGTTGAGAAAAATATTAACCCCACAAGGTTCACGTTCCAAATTAGGCTTAATATCATAATAAGTCCCATTAATGGCACTAGAAACCTCTTAAAACACCATTTTAAAAAGTTTGTATGGTCTCTTAATTCTTCAATTAACTTTTCCAATTCCAAAATCTTTCCATCAAGTACTAATTCCTCCAATCTAGTCACCACACAGAATTGAGCTTAGTATTTCGTGATTCATTAATTACGTACTTAACACTTAAATTCCTGTAACCCCCTTATATTGTTTGTGTTGTGAATGAGTAGCTCCATAAGCTTCACATACCTATTCTGGATTGTAATTGGGTTATTCATGATTTTTGAGGGTATTTCTTCCAGTGATACTATTACATTAACTCTTGGTTCAGCTTTATGTTTCACTACGATAGTGCTTATATTTTCATCTACGATTGCCATGGATAAGCCTAGATTGAAAACTCTATTTAATTTACTCTCAATAATAGGCTCTCTTGCTATTCTCATGTATGGATACATTGTTACTGGGAATGTTTTCCTCGAATTTGTAATGGTAATGGTAATAGTGTTTTCAGTAATGTTTTATGTGTTTCGTGGAAAACTTATGAAGCACAAACATTAACTGCATTTCTAAGATGCTACTAACATTACATGGTGTCGTTAGCTTCCTAAATCTATTGAAAATTGAAAAGGGATGAGTAAATATGAGTTTTATCTTCACTTAATCATTTCTTTAAGTATGCATACCAATAGAGTACTCCAACGAAAAGACTGCCTCCAATTATATTCCCAATGGTTACTGGTAGAAGGTTGTTGTATAAGAAGCCTTCCCATGTAAGGTTGGTTATAGGTTCTTTAAATCTAGCTATAACTTCAGGAACTCCTTTAAGGAAGATCCCCATTGGAATAAAGTACATGTTAGCAATGCTATGTTCAAATCCAATTGCAACGAAAGCCATTATCGGGAAAAGGCAGGAGAGTATTTTACCAGTTACAGTGTCTGATGAATTTGCAAGCCAAACTGCTAAACAAACTAGCCAATTACATCCAATACCCCTCATTAACGCCTGTAGAAAGGGGAGATTCACCTTCATGTTTGCTATTGAAAGAGCTCTCACCCCAACAGCATAATTCCCTATTGAATACAATCCACTAAGGAAAACAATAGAGGCAAGTAATACGGATCCAATGAAATTTGATATGTAAACGATGATCCAATTCCCAGCCAACCCCCTCCAGTTTATTTCTCCACTACATAATGGTATCATCATTAGGCAATTCCCCGTGAAAAGTTCAGCTCCAGCAATTACAACTAGCATCAAACCCACGGAGAATACAGCTCCACCCAACAGTTGTGAGAGGCCAAGACTTATTGAAGTTAAATCTTGTGTTACTGTTATCATTAACTGGCATCCAAAACCTATATATACTCCAGCGAGTGTTCCAAGTACAAACATCTTATCAAGAGGTAGCTTAGATTTCTCTACACCAGCTTTACATATAGCACTCGCAATTTCAGATGGAGATTTTAAGGGCATCCCCTCCCCCTCCTCTTACTATACACGCTTTAAAAGCTTTTTGTATACTAAAATTTAAATAAAGTTACTGAAGCTTAGGATAGCCTACATAAGCTAGTAATGTCTTTCAAGTGTAGTTTTTGATAAACTTTTCGGGAATCCCCCTAGCCATGGTTTTCATTTCATACAGCAATTATGGAACGTGTTATATTCCATGCTTGTTGAATAAGCATTCTATGAACTTTTATTATATGCTTTAGAATCTCTGACCGAAATTCCCTAACTTTCATGTTTGAAGGTGCTTTTGCCACTAGGAGAACTATGTAATAGTTTTTGTCGCTTTGTTCTTCAAGATAAACTTTGTACTCGCTGATTCTTTAGCAC
>Ga0105155_1000613_pt1 | contig 12455 bp, 10 predicted proteins | sample SSWtaG_2_FD_89589 | JGI IMG/M metagenome (GOLD analysis project Ga0105155, IMG submission 89589) | Hot spring microbial communities from Sandy's Spring West, USA to study Microbial Dark Matter (Phase II) - SSWsed_130316 | ecosystem: Environmental > Aquatic > Thermal springs > Hot (42-90C) >...
CGGACCTCACCGGACAGACCCCACATCGCCGAAGCACCGGCCGACGATGACAGACCCCGGCCATCCCCAGATGCGCGAGGCCGTAATCGTACCGAAGCGGGTCCTCCGGACACAGGAGAGCCAGAACGGACCCCACCCGCTCCATGAAGGCCCAGTCCGGGACGCGCCCGTCGGCCCACCCCCACAGCCGGGCCAGGAAGGCCAGATGCGTATCGATGGGCACGAAGACCCAGGTCTTGGGCCAGAAGTCCCACAGCCCCAGGTCCGGCGGCTCCCGACGGGTCATCCACCGAACGAATAGGGCCAGGCGCTTGCATGCACTCCGGGGCGGCATGGGGAAGAGAAAGCGGGCCTTCACCGAGGATACGACCGGGACGTGACGCTGAAAGAACCGGCGACCGGCCCGACCGTGGGCCTCAGCAAAGTCCCGTAAGGAAGAGGACTTCTCGACTTCGGCCCGAAAGTAGGCCTCCAACGAACCCCACCGCTGGAGCCGGTCTCGGGTCCAGGCCAGGAGCCCATAGAGGGCTTCGCCCGGCACAAAGCGGTAGCGCCATCCCCGAGCCCACCGGCGCAGGTCGGCCCGGGACGCCTCGACGAGGACCCGACTCGGCTGAGGCCCGAGTCGGTCGAGGAGGGGTTCGACGGCCCGAGCGATGGCCCGCACGTGACCAAAAGCCAGAAAGCTCACGAGGTAGGCGACGACCGTCCGGTCGGCCGGGTCTTTATACCGGTATACGAAGGCCAGGGGATCATCCCGGGGCGTCTGGGGCCGGGGAAACCGACGGACGAGTTCCTCCAGGGCCGAGCGCCAGGCTTCCCATCGATGCGTGGACATGGGACAGGACGGGGTGATGAAGTGATGAAGTGACGAAGTGACGGGGTGACGATATGGACTTCGTCACCTCATCTCTCCGTCACTTCGTCACTCCGTTACTTTGTCCCCCCCGTCGGACCCCCGTACGTTCCAACAAGGGGACGGGCGGGTCCAAGCGGCCGTGGACGACCAGGCGGTCCAGGAGCCAGAGACCGATACAGACGGCGTCACTCTGGTCCGAAGTTAGGCTCCGCCGCGTAGCCCGTCGGGCCAGGCGGCGAGCCGCCTGCTTGAGATAGGCGCGGGTGCGGCGTCGGACCTTCAAGACCCGCATCCACTGACTTCCCCGGACGCGCACGGTCGGGATCCCCATCAGGCGGACGAGTGTCCGGACGGTCGCCGCCGTCTCGAGGACCGTCGCATAGCTGTGGGGACTCTTCCCCAGGTAAGGCCACTCGATGCCGACGTAACGGACGTCCGCCAGGGCCCGCTCCAGGCGCCGTCGCAGGCGGACGAAGGGCTCGCATCGGATCACCCCGACCCGCACGACCCGTTCGGGCGTCAGGACAGCCACGGCGATGAAGTCCTTATGGGGATCGATCCCGGCGACGCAGTAAGGCGCAGGAGGACCTTGCACGGCGGGACCGGGTAGAAGTTGACTCATTTCCTTCGGCTCTCTCGAAGCCTCAAGCGGCGAATACCGTTATGGACCTTCCTGTTGAAAAAGTTCCAGGGTTCTTTAGGGTAGAACGTACTTCGAGTATCCCGCTTCGTCGTCACTCCGTCACTTCGTTACTTCGTCACTCCATCACCCCGTCACTCCGTTACTTCGACATCTTCGAGCAAGCCTCTGCGAACTTTGACAATACAAATGCGTAAGCTTTGCCCATTCAATGAAAGGTCAGGTCGTAAGATTCCCACGCTAGGTCGGGGGCCTCTCGGAGCTCGACCTCGGCCCGGATCTGGCGGCAGACCGCCCGCAAGTTCTCCCGGTAGGGCCCCCGGAGGAGCTCGATGACCCGGGGATGGGCCCGGACGACGGCCCGTTGGAAGAGGCCTTTCTTGATCTGGGACAGTTTCCAGATGACCTCCCAGGCGATGACCCGGGGACTATAGACGAAGGCTCGGCCTTGGCATCGGGGGCACACCTGGCCCAGGTGATGCAGGAGGGAGGCTTGAGCCTTCTGGCGGGTCAGCAGGACGAGTGACGTACTGGACTGGGGGAGGATATACGTTCGCATACGGTCCCGCTTGAGTTCGGCCTCCAGGGCCTCCCGAAGCCTCTGCCAGTGTTCCGGTGAGGCCATGTCGATAAAGTCGATCAGGATGAGGCCCCCGAGGTTCCGGAGTCGAATCTGGCGGACGATCTCGCTGACGGCCTCCAGGTTGACCCGGAAGACGCTGTCCTGGAAGTCAGTCAGGCCGACGTTCTTCCCCGTATTCACGTCGATGGCCACGAGGGCCTCCGTCTGGTTGATGACCAAGTAGGCACCGGACTTGAGCCACACCCGGGGCTTCAGAACCCGCTGAAGTTCTCGATGAATCTGGTATCGATAAAAGAGGGGCGGACCCTCGGTGTATAACTGAAGGTAGGGAAGCCACTCGGGGTGGTGCTCCCCCAGTCGTTCCTGAAGCCAGTGGAACAGGTTGGGGGAATCGACCCAGATGCGGCGCAAGTCCGGGCTGACCAAGTCCCGAATCCACCGAAGCAGGGCCGGCGGCTCCCGATACAGCCGGCACGGAGCCGGGCGGGACCGGGCAAGACGTAAGAGGCTTTGCCACGCCTGTCGTAAATTCTGCCACTCCTGCTCCAGGGTCTCGTCGGGGATGGCGGCGCTGGCCGTCCGGAAGATAAGGCCGCCCTGGCCGGCGACCCAGGCCCGACCGAGGGCCTTCAAGTGCTGACGGCGTTGGGGATCCGTGATGCGGGATGAAACGCCTACGTGGGACTGGAACGGCGTGTAGACGAGGTAAGTACCCGTCAGGGTGAGCTTCGTCGAGACCCGGGGAGCCTTATATTGGATGGGGTCCCGTTTGACCTGGACGAGGACTTCATCGCCCTCGTGGAGGATCTCCGCGATGTGTTGGGAACGCCTCCAACGGCGGGCCACCGGCGGGCCGTCGGTGTCGGCGTATAGGAGGCGGGTGACGGCGGGGCGAACGTCGGTGACGTAGAGAAACCCATCTTGGGGCTCTCCGATATCGATGAAGGCGGCGTCCATACCAGGCAGGATCGACCTGACCCGGCCCTTGTAGATGTTCCCTACCAAACTGGAACCATAAAGCGCATCGACATGGAACTCGACGAGGCGGTCGTCCTCGACGACCGCGACCAGGACTTCATGGCCGAGCTGGGTGATCAGGACCTCTCGCCACATTCTTCCGTTTCAATCCCACTGTGGTGCGATGAAACACCCCAACCCCTTGATACTTCACGGTAGGTTGGTGGAGGCGGCGGGAATCGAACCCGCGTCCGGAGGCCAGTCGGACAGACCTCTACATGCTTAGCCCGTCTTTCCCATTCTCGTCCCCGCCGGCCCCGACGGGCAGGGAAAGGCGAGGACCAGCCTCCTTAGGTCTCGACCCCGGGGCGGAGGCGACACCCGAAGTCCAGCCCGTGGAGTGACACCGGCCCGGCCGGGACGGGCACCCGACCGGCGGCGTGACGGCTATCGGTTAAGCCGCCAGGGCGAGTTCAGTGTTGGCACTTATTGGCCCCTGTCCTGTTGACGAGCGGACAGGCCCACGGCATGCCGTCTGCCCTCCCAACACCTCCGTCGAAACCTGTTCGCCCCCTACCGGGATTAAGTTAGGACCTCTGGGGAAGGTTTGCAATAGAAACCGCTTTCCGATACAATGATCTCGTCTACGTCCGGGGGGACCATGCGACCTTCCGTCGACTCCCAGGGAGGCCGACGGAAAGCAGTCTCATACAATCTGAGGAGGCGACGATGAAGACGACTCTGTCGGTCATCAAGGCCGATATCGGCAGTATCGGCGGCCACATCAAGCCCTCTCGGGCCCTCCTGGAGACCGTCGAGGGATACGTCCGGGAAAATGGACGAAATCTGATCTCGGATGTTTACGTCAGCTACACGGGGGACGACATCGCCATCCTCATGGCCCACCATCGGGGCCTCAACGACGCCGATGTCCACAAACTGGCCTTCGAGGCCTTCATGAAGGGGACCCAGGTCGCCAAGGCCCAGGGCCTTTATGGGGCCGGCCAGGACCTGCTGAAAGACGCCTTTTCCGGCAACATCCGGGGCATGGGCCCGATGGTCGCCGAGATCGAGTTCGAGGAGCGGCCCAACGAACCGTTCCTCTTCTTTGCCGCCGACAAGACGAGTCCCGGGGCTTACAACCTGCCCCTGTACTTGGCCTTCGCCGATCCCATGTTTTGCTCCGGCCTGATCCTCAGCCCCAAGCTGGGCAAGGGCTTTAAGTTCGTCGTCATGGACGTCAACTACACGGAGGCCGACCGGATCATCGAGCTCAACACGCCCGAAGACCTTTACGACCTGGCCGCCCTGCTCCGGGACACGGAACGGTTCTCCATCGAGGCCATTTACAACCGAGCCACGGGCGAACAGGCCGCCGTCGTCAGTACGAGCCGACTCCGGAACATCGCCGGCAAGTACGTCGGCAAGGACGACCCCGTTATGATCGTCCGCGTCCAGGGCGACTTCCCGGCGGCCGGGGAGGTCCTGGCCCCCTTCGCCATCGGGCATTACGTCGCCGGCTTCATGCGGGGCTCCCACAACGGGCCCCTCATGCCCGTTCCCCACAACACCCCCGTGTCGTACTTCGACGGTCCGCCCATCGTGACCTGCCACGCCCTGTGCGTCCACGAGGGCAAGTTTACCGAGGCGGCCGACCCCTTCGACCACCCCTTCTGGCGGTCCGTCCAAGACCGCATCGCCGAAAAGGCCTTGGAACTCCGACGGCAGGGCTTCTTCGGCCCGGCCATGCTCCCATACGAGGAACTCGAATACGGCGGCATCGTCGAACGGATGAAGGACCTGGAGAAGCGCTTCCGGATCCGGCCCCACAGCGAATGACGGTGCCGTGGCCGGTGGTCGACTCTCCGACGTCTTCTGGATGGCGGCGGCCCTTCGGCTGGCCCGGATGGGCCTCGGGTCCACGGCTCCGAACCCGCCCGTTGGGGCCGTCGTCGTCCGAGACGGTCGGGCCGTTGGCCAGGGATTTCACGTCCGGGCCGGAACGCCTCACGCCGAGGCGTGGGCCCTCGGACAGGCCGGACGTCGGGCGGAGGGGGCGACCCTCTACGTGACCCTCGAACCCTGCTGTCACCAGGGACGGACTCCGCCCTGCACGGACGCCATCCTCCGGGCCGGCGTCCGGCGAGTCGTCGTCGGGACCCTTGACCCGAATCCCAAAGTCCACGGCCGGGGCATCGAAATCTTGCGACGGGCGAGCCTGGACGTGGAGGTCGGCATCCTCGAAGCCGAAGCCCGGACACTCCTCCGGGGCTTTGCGACGTGGGTCCGGGACCACCGACCCTGGGTCATCCTCAAAGCCGCCCTGACGGCTGACGGCCGGATTGCGCGCGTCGACAGCCGCCGCCTGAGAATCACGTCCGAACGGACGCACCTGTGGGTCCACCACCTGCGGGCGACCTGCGACGCCGTCCTCGTCGGGGCCCGGACGGCTGACCTGGACGCACCGGACCTGCGTCCCCGCCTGCCCCGGATGGTCCCGGACAAGCCCGTCCTGCGTGTCTTCCTCGATGCCGACCTCTCCCTCCCGCCGGACCACCCGGCCCTCGGCGTCCCCGCCCCGACGGTCGTCTTCCACGACGCGGCCCGAACGCCGCCGCCGGGACCGCCCCACGTCCGCTACGAGGGCGTTCCGACAAGGGCGCCCGGCCTCCTCGACCTCGGGGCCGTCCTCCGCCGTTTGGCCGCCACCGACGTCCACCGCCTCTTGGTCGAAGGCGGGAGCCGGGTCTTCTCGTCCTTCCTGGCCGAGGGAAGAGCCGACGAGATGTGGCTGTTTGTCGCCCCGACCGTCTTCGGCGACGTCGCCAGCCTCGGCCTGGCCAGCCGTCTGGAGACGCTCTCGACGGGGCCTCTCCGGTGGCGACTCCGGGGCCTCTACCCCCTGTACCCCGACTGGCTGTGCATCCTGGAGCCCATTGAAACATGACGTGGGAAGCAAGCCCGACGGGCGGGGTGGCTGGTAACGGCAGTAGGGCAATACGGCAATACGGCAATACGGCAGTACGGCAAAGGGAGATGATTTACTACTCGTCACTCGTTACCCCACCACTCCGTCACTTTCTTAACACGAGGTTCCGCCGATGGATGCCCTCATCGCCTTAGTGACCCTGACGGCCATGGAGGTCGTCCTGGGCATCGACAATATCGTTTTTATCTCGGTCGTCTCGAGTCGGCTCCCCCGGGAACGGCAACCCCTCGCCCGCCGTCTGGGTCTCTTGGTGGCCCTCGCCACGCGGCTGGCACTCCTATTCACGCTGACCTGGATCCTGCACTTGACGGAGCCTCTCTTTGTCTTGCCCGTCCTTGATACCCCCGTCTCAGGTCAGCGCCTGATCCTGCTCCTGGGCGGCCTGTTCCTGATCGCCAAGAGCACTTACGAAATTCACGACAAGCTGGAGGGTACAGTTGGGGCTCGACCGGTTCCAAAGACGGGGTCCTTGGCTGGGGTCGTCGTCCAAATCGCCTTGCTCGACATCGTATTTTCGCTGGACTCGGTCATCACGGCCGTCGGCATGGCCCGACAACTCTGGGTGATGGCGACGGCTATCGTCCTGGCGATGGGTGTCATGCTGGTCAGCGCCGAGGCCGTCCATCGATTTATCGAACGGCACCCGACGATTAAGATGCTGGCCCTCAGCTTCCTCCTCCTGATCGGCGTCATGCTGGTCGCCGAGGGCCTGGGCCAACATATCGATCGGGGTTACATTTACTTTGCGATGGGCTTCTCGTTGTTCGTCGAGGCCCTAAACCTCCGGGTCCGGGGCGCCGCCGAACCCGTCCATCTGCGGGGCCCGACGCTCCCCCAGCCGGCTGAAGGAAACGGCGCCCGGTCCTGAGGATTCACGCGCCAGACGCTATCGGCCGATGGCGCTCGGCCCACCGGAGGTGAAGTCGCCGAATCCGGCGAAACCGGTCGTACTGCTCGATGAGGCGGGGAATCAGGACTCAGTGGACCCGGCCGACCCCCAGGCCGTCCGGCGAGGCGAAGAGGAAGACGTAGACGAGAATCCAGAAGGCCGAGAGGAGGAAAGTATCGCGGACCAGCCCACTGCTGAGAAACGTTTCCGGGCGGGCTGGAGACGGTAGGACACCTTCAAGTAAACACAGTAAATTATCAGCGCTGTATCAAATAGGACCAAGACGCTTAGGACACAGGATTAAAGGAGTGGCAGGATGGCGAGCCTGGGAAAAACGAAAACTCGGGTCTTGTGGGCGGGAAGGGGCAACCCCGTACGGGCGTGCGGGGCTTGGATAAGGTGGGACCGTGCCTGTATCCTGACGACACCCTTGCCCGATTTCCGGCGAGAGGCGGGAGGTTTCGATGCAGGATGAGAAGGCGACCCGTGCCGTCTTGTGGGTCCCGACGTCGGAAGTAGAGTCGGTCCGCCCGGTGGGCCGGCTCGTGCGGGTCTGGACCCGGCAGTTTCCGTATGAAGACCTGACGTACGTGTGGCCCGAGGCGGCGGGCGTCGAGCCCCAGGTCGGCCTGCGGGTCGTCGTGCCCCTGCGGAACCGGCGGGTGACGGGCTATGTCGTCGACCCCCAGGCCCCACCCGTAGAACGGCCTGACGTTCGCTACCGGCCCGTCGACCTTGTCCTGGACCCCCAGCCCCTGTGCCCGCCGACGCTGGTCCGCCTCCTCCGATGGGCGGCGGATTATTACCTTCAGCCCCTGGGCGCCTACCTTCACCTGGCCGTTCCCCCGGGCCTCCACGCCCTGCAGAGGGCCGAGGTCCGGGTCACGCCAGCGGGCCTTCAGGCGGCCGCCGAGTGGGCGGCTCGGGGCTCATTCCGACGATTTCCCCTGTGGGCGCGCGTGCTCCTGTACTTAGCCGAGGTTCGGAAGGCGACCTTACCGAAGGTCCGCCGAGCTATGGGCTCGAAGGGTCTTCATGCGGCCGTCCAATACCTGCGGGCCCGGGGCTGGGTCGAGGTCCGGGAGCGCCTGCACGGGTGGTCCAAGGTCCCGAAGACGACGGTCGTCCATCTCGTGCGGCTTCCGGCGGCGGGCGAGCGGGTCCCGGCGGCCTACTGGGAGGTCCTGGCATTTCTGGAGCGGGCGGGTCGGGACGTCTTACTGGAAGAACTGACGGAGGGGGTCCGGCCAAGCGGCGGCGACGATGCGGTCCGGCGGCGGCTTCGGGAGCGGCTCCGCCGGATGGCCGCTCGGGGATGGATTCAGCTTTACGAGCAGTACCATCCCCGGCCCATCGTATGGGACGCTCCCGTCGGGCGTGAGATGCCTGTCGTCCTCAACGACGAACAACGGGCCGTCCTGGAGGCTCTTCAGAAGTACGTCGACGCCGGAAGCTTTCATGTCGGCGTTCTGTACGGCGTGACCGGAAGCGGCAAGACAGAAGTCTACTTACGGCTTATCGAGACGGCCGTCCGGCGGGGCAAGACGGCCCTCGTCCTGATGCCGGAGATTGCCCTGATCCCGGCCGTGACCCAGCGGTTTCGGCGCCAGTTTGGTGACCTCCTGGCCGTCCTCCACAGCGAGATGACGCCGGCCCAGCGGACGAGCGAGTGGTGGCGGGTCCGAACGGGCCAGGCCCGGATCGTCCTGGGGGCCCGCTCGGCCATCTTCGCTCCCCTGGAGGACATCGGGGTCATCGTCGTCGACGAGGAGCAGGACGGTTCGTATCGGCAGGACGAACTTCCGGTCTACCACGCCCGGGAGATGGCCCTGGCCCGGGCTCGGATGGAGAATGCCGTGGCTCTGCTCGTGACGGCCACGCCCTCGGTTGAGACTTACGCCCATGCCCGGCAGGGCACCTACAGCTTGTACCGGCTGACCCAGCGGGCCGTCCCGGGGGCGGTCTTGCCGGATGTCGTCCTGGTCGACATGAGGGACGCTTACGCCCGGGGGAGCCATCCCTTCTTTTCGCCGCTTTTGCTGACGTCGCTTCGGGAGACGTTGGATCGGGGAGAGACGGCCATCGTCCTGATCAACCGCCGGGGCTACGCCCCCTTCGTGCAGTGTCGAGCCTGCGGCCATGTCCTGACGTGCTCGCAGTGTAGCATTCACATGGTCCTTCACAAAAAGGCCGGTGTCCTGCAGTGCCACTACTGCAATGCGACCGAGCGGGTCCCCTCGCGGTGTCCCGTCTGTGAGAGTCCGTACCTCATCGCCACGGGTATCGGGACCGAGCGGGTCCAGGCGCTCCTTGAACAGGCGTTTCCCGACGTGCGGGTCGGCGTCCTCGACCGGGACACCCTGAGTCGGCCCCGGGAATTGTTCCGACTCCTGGGTGACTTCTATGAGGGCCGGGTCCAGGTCCTTGTGGGGACCCAGATGGTCGCCAAGGGGCACCACTTCCCACGGGTCACGTTGGTCGGCGTCCTCGAGGCCGACACGAGTACGGGCCTGCCGGACTTTCGCTCCCACGAGCGGCTGTTTCAGCTCATCACACAGGTCGTCGGTCGTTCGGGCCGGGCGGACCGACCGGGCCGGGCCATCATTCAGACGTATCGGCCCGAGCACTATGCCATCCGCTATGCGTGCCAGCACGACTACGAGGGCTTTTTCCGGGAGGAGCTGGCGTACCGGCAACGGTTCCAGTACCCGCCCTTTACGAGCCTCATCGCCTTGACGGTCGTCCACCCCGAGCACGCCCTGGCCCGCCAGTATGCGCAAACGTTGACGGACCTCTTGACCCAGCGGGCCATTCCTGCGACGCAGGTCCACGGTCCGGTCCAGCCGCTCCTGTGGCGGCTTCAGGGGAAATACCGGTACCATGTCCTCATTCGGACGACGGACCGGCGGGCCGTCCGGCAGGCGCTCCGGGACGTCCTGGGTCGGCTTCCCTTCCGGCGAGACTTCCTGCGGGTCCAGGTCGATCCCTACGAACTCGTGTGAGGTCCCGTCCCTCGGGGAAGGACGTTACGGAGTCGGGATACAGGCGAGATGGATTCGGAGGCTACTGTAGGGGCTGTTCGTCGTTAAGGGCACTATATCCGAAGCCTCTACGACCCACGCGGGCGGCCGTGGCAACGGCACCGGCAGGTCGTCGCTCAGGTCGGGCAGGAGTGCCATGCTTATTCGTGATCTAGCCCCACCTCGGATTCCCGCTCCATCCAGACTATCCCTTTTCAGGACATCCACCGGCAGGTCCATCGGCTCCTGCAAGCAGAGGGTCTCCCTGGGCTGGACTTACTTTCCGTCTTCTGGGGGATGGATACCTACCAGCTCCAAGCCGTCCCAGCCCTCGACCCCCATCAGCGAAATCGCCCATCGGGTCGCCGCCGAGGCCCTTTTCCGGCATCTTCCGACGACGTGGCCGGTGGTTCGGGAGGCCGTCCGAACCGACCGGCTGGTCCCCAACGCCCCGGTCCCGTCCGTGCGACTGCGGATGGCCCCCTTAGAAACTTTTTCAGAATGACCGCGCCGTCGCCGCAAGCACCCGACCCGATACGCCTGGCTTACTGCTTGCTGTTGTACCGATTATGCCACTGCTGAAGGGCGCTCTTGATGGCCTCCAGCCACTGGTCGGTCTGATTCAGGAGTTCGTCCCAGACGACGAGTTGCTCGGCCTCCGACGGCATCCATACCTGCTGATTCAACGTATTGGCCATCGTCTCCAGGATGTTGTTGATGAAGCGGAGCCAGTTGTCGAAGTTGTCCCGCATCGTAAAGATTTCCCGCAGGCCCGAACGAGCCGAAACTTCCAGCTTGGGCGTGCCGCCGGCCAGAACGACGGCACAGTTCATGGAAGTCCAGGAATTCTTGCAGCCCTGCATTTCCTCGAGGGTCGCCGCCAGTTCCTTCAGAAAGGGCTCCGAGTTGACCAGGGCCCAGCGGGCATGCCGCTGGGCCAGGGATTGAAACTGTTCCCAGTCAAAGTCCACGTTGGCCGACTGGAGAAATTCGATAAGGAGTTGAAAGGGACGCCGGTCCGATCGCAGGGCGACGATTTGACGCAGGGCTTGGTCCAGTACTTCCTGAAAGTAGGGGTTCTCAAAAAGGTCCACGAGGGTATCCTTTTTCGGCATTGTGTCCATCCGGTTCGGTCCATCCTCCCCGAGGGGGGCATTGGAAGCGGCTGAGTTCATTGTGTAGCATAAGCTCCCCCGGACGCAAGAGCGACGTCGCCGGTCATGGGCACCTTGGGAAGGTTCCGGGGCCTAAAGCCGGGGGAGGAAGCCGACGATGTATCGGCAGGCCGTTGGGATAGGCGTCGGAGTCCTCGCCTATGGCCTAATCCTTTGGGGTATGCAGACGGTCCTCCCGGCCGGGGCCCTGATCCGGGCTCTATGGCACGCTGGCCGAGCCCCGCTTCCCGTCGGCCGGGAGACCCTTTCGATGGCCGAGGGATGGGCCGTCGACCGCTGGTTCTCCCACGTGGCCCGCCCTGGCCGACCCTGTGTCGTCGTCATCCACGGCCTTACGCCGGACGGAAAGGACGATCCCCGCCTCCAGGACTTTGCCCGAGCCCTGGCCTGGAGCGGGTTGGATGTCTACGTCCCCCATGTACCGGCCCTCGCCGAATTCCGGTTGGACCCCCGGGTCGTCGTTCAGATGAGGGGCCTATTTCAGGAAGTCGAGGGTCGATGCCCCGCATGGGCGTTGATCGGCATCAGCGTCGGTGCCGGACCGGCCCTGCGCGCCCTTTGGTCCGAACCCCGATGGCCCCGCCTGCGGGCAGTAGCGACCGTCGGAGCCTACGCCGACGCGTGCCATCTGATGGCCGTGGGGCTAATCGGCGAACGCCTGTACGGATGGGACGTGGCCAGCGTCCGGTCAGCCCTCCGCCAAGCCCTTACCGACTGGGGCCGAACCCACGGATGGTCGGACGAGACGACCCACCGTCAGACCGAACGTCTGCTCGCCGCTCGGTCGGTCGAAGAAGTCTCGGTCTGGTGTCGGCAGGCCCCGCCGGACCTGCAGGCCGTACTCCGGGAGCTCTCGCCCATCGCCCACGTTGCCCGTCCCTGGAACGTGCCGACGTGGATCCTGCACAGTCCGGCAGACCCTGCCATTCCTATCGAGGAGTCCCGCCGCCTCGCCCGGGCCTTGCCATCGCCGACCGTCCGATTCGTGGAAGTCCCTGCCCTGACGCACGTCGAGGCCGACGTCTCCTTAAGGCACGCGTGGCGGGCTTGGCGACCCCTCTGGAATGCCGCGTGGGGATTTTATCGAGCATTGGATTGAAGACGGAACGCGGCGGAACCCCCCGAGAGCCCCACCTGGCCTCATTCTTTGGTGAAGATCAACTGCTTGATGCCGTGTTTGTAAACGATGCGGATCTCATCCTTTAGGAGGACGGTTAACGTAAACTGGTCCTCCCGGAGTAAGGTGACCTGAAGAGTTTCCCCGGTCATGAGCTCTAAGATCACGGCCTTTCGGGTCTCGATGGCTTGCCGCACCAAGTTGCTGAAACCGAACTGGGGACCGC
>Ga0105155_1000616_pt1 | contig 12440 bp, 16 predicted proteins | sample SSWtaG_2_FD_89589 | JGI IMG/M metagenome (GOLD analysis project Ga0105155, IMG submission 89589) | Hot spring microbial communities from Sandy's Spring West, USA to study Microbial Dark Matter (Phase II) - SSWsed_130316 | ecosystem: Environmental > Aquatic > Thermal springs > Hot (42-90C) >...
CACACCTACACAGCCAAGCATACCTGTTTTTGAATACCCGCAGTCATCTGGAAGTCCAAAAACTTGGTCAAGGGTCTGGGCTACTGCCTTCTGAACCTGTGAGGTAAAAGCTAAAGGATAGGCTATGGCATAGGGAACATTCTGAACTACTCTTGACTGATTGTCCTGTATATCATCTATCTGAACGGTGGTCTTTACCTGCATAAAAAGCGTCCAGACACCTATGGCAAGCACATAAAACTTCAAAATCCTCAAAGGGTCTCTCTGTCCATAATCCCCAAAGTATGAAAGTAATACAGCTATAAAGCCTATAAGAATTGTTATTTTCCCCAACATTACCATAAGACCACCGCTGGGGTCAAAAAGCCACGCTATGCCCCGCAGTATATTCTCTAAAACATCTCCATAGCCCCACGCATAAACCGTCATCTAACTACCCCAAGCATCTTTGAATACATAAGATTGCCATAGAGATTGTTGTTTGACATCTGAGCCAGTAGCCTTGAGTAAAGATTGTAAGCTACATTGACAGTCTGAATAGCTTCCGCAAGCTCCTTCTGATACTTAACAGAAACATCAAAAGTATCTCTGGCTACACGACCTACATTACTAAGGAACATCTCACATGCTTTCGCATTCTCAGGCTTCTTCTTTACATACGGCTCACTCATACAGGCAGAACCCCACTTCTGCACCCCCCTCATCAAAGCCCTTATATAAGCATTGGCAAGCTCCGCCGACATGTAAATGTTCATCTTGTTAAATATCACATCCAAAAGCCCTGGGTCTACAGAAGCTACATTCACTAAGGTAATCACAGGAGCTGGCATACTGGCTAAAAGCAGGTATTCTTCATTTGATAAGGGCTGTCTGGTTAGAATTTTCTGCTTTATGCTCTGAGTATATTGTGAAACCCAGTAGCAAAGAGGAGTAATTTGAATAGTGCTTTGTGCTGTCTCCCACTGCCCACTACTTGTATTAAAATTCCAGCTTAGCAGTGGAACCTCAGCAACCGCAGGAGCTGTTCCATCAAAAGACCCGCAGGCAGGCTGTCCATTCTGACTTGTCAGCCCTATTACATCCTTAACAAAATTTTCCACATGCGACACAGGTTCTATAGGAACAAAACTCCCATCTTGGTTTTGTTCCCCAGATGGAGGCTTTACTCCCACATCACCCACATAAGCCCTTATCAAAAGAGCCAGCTGGTCTTGAGAAATCCCAAGAAGGCTTGCCATAGTAGAAGGCATTTCTTTAACACTCATATCCACAAAACTAAATGGCTCTCCCTTGTTTAGAAGAAGTCCAGCAAGACAATTACCCCCTGGACACCACTGAGCTATAGTTTGCCTTGCCTGATCTACTAATCCTGATAAGTTGGTTATGAAATCATTAAAGGTCTTAAAGGCGTCAGATTGTTGCTGAGAACCACCGCTTGAACCTGTCCGTCCTAACTTATCTACAATCATCTCACCTACCTTTGTGGCAAAAGCTATTGAGGCACACTTGCTATGTGATATCTGATTTATCTGATTAGCTAATGCGGTTAAGTTTTTAAGAAGTTGCTCGCACTGAGGGCATAGAGTATGCAGTGCAAGGTCAAAGGCTACGACAGGTGCGGCACTCAAAACATTTTGAAGAAACTGTCCTAAGTATTCCATGTTGAAGTAGGAAAAAGCTCCAAAGGTAGCATCTATACCACCACAGCCAGACCTTATAGAAGGTGGCACTACATTGAAGGGTCTAAAAGTCTCATCCTTTATCCTCCACCTGATACCACCACCATATATGGTAGTCATTTCCTTTCCTTTGACCGTTGTAGGCGGAGATACCTCTAAAATAGCACTGTCAGTTATTCCAGCATAGGAAGGCATGGTGGTGCCAAAACCTATAATAAGAGCAGAAAAAATTCCTAAAAATTTCCTCCGCCCAGTCATGCTTTGAAATTTTACGTCTTCCTGCTATAATTGTCAATCATGAGGGAAAAACTTCTAATTTTAGGACTTTTAGTCAATGCAAGCTTTGCTTTAGAATGCAATGAAGCACTCCTTAGAAAGCACCTGCCCTTTATGCCTCAGGATGTCAAGATTGCTAAAGCCCGTGAGGTTTTTGGAATATGTGAGTATGTGGTGGAAGACAGGGGGAGTGTTTTTACTCTCTATGCCAGTGAGGATTTTGCCCTTGCGGGTGCCATGTTCTCCAAAGGACAGCCAGTAAGCAGGGAAAGTGTAGAGGAAGTCCAAAAGGAAAGAATGAAAAACCTTCTTGGGAAGCTTTCTGCTCTCCATGTGGCTGAAATAAAGGGAAGTCAAGACAAGGTTATGTATATGATTTCTGACCCTGACTGTCCTTTCTGTGAGGGGGTAAAAAACAAGGTGGTAGAGCTGGCAAAGAAAAATAACTGGACTTTAAGGCTTGTGTGGTTCCCTCTTCCCATACACCCACAGGCTTATGACAAGGCGGTATCCTTTGTGTGTGAAAAGAGAACATGGGAAGACTATCTTAAAGGTCTTTATGGCACTTCCAAGTGTGAAGAGGGGATAAAGAAGGTTTCGGAAAGCGTAGATACTCTAAAGCCTTATGTAAGTGGAACTCCTTTTTTTGTTTTTTCGGACGGCACTATTATTCAGGGAGCTAACATGAAGGCTTTAGAGGAGAAAATGAAATGATAGCTTTAGATTACTGGTATGTGGGGGATTATCAGTATAAAGACCATGCAATAGCTTATGTGCCTGCGCTGGTGCATGTGCTGGCGGAGGGAAGATACAGGACTTTAAACCCTCAGCAGGAGAAAGAAGAAGAGGTAGTCTCTCTTGTGCGGGAAGAAGAGAAAAAGAAAGAAAAAAGGGAAAAGGTTTTAGAGGTGTATTTTGGTTTTGACAGCTACAGGCTAAGTCAGAAAGAAAAGGAAAAGTTCTTAAAGCTTGACAGAGAAAAAACTTACTTCCTTGTAGGTCATGCGGACTGGATAGGAAAGGAAGGCTATAATCTCAGGCTTTCACAAAGGAGGGCAAAATCTGTAGAAAAGTATCTCAATAGTCTTAACCTGAAGGTAGAGGGCATTTCCTCTAAGGGAGAAGAGGAGTGCAGGATAAAGAAAGAGCTTGAGGGTAAAGTAAGGGTATCTGGAAAGCTTATAAAAGAGCTACAGCCATGCAGAAAGGTAGAGGTTTTCTCTTCTTTTTGATTTTCAGTCTTGCCTTTGGGGGGGTAAATGAAGATGTGGAAAGACTTCAAAAGCAGGTAGAAGAACTTCAAAAGAAGATGAAAGCTCCTCAGGTAAAGGAGCTATCTCCTGAAGAGAAAGAGAAGTTAAGACAACAGGTAGAGGATTTAAAGGCAAGGAGTAAAGAGTGGCAGGAAAGGCTTGAGTATAAGGACGGAAGGGTTATCGTAAAGCAGGAAAGGAATAAAGAGAAGAAGACAAATCTTTCACAGGGAGAGTTTATCTACATCTTCATGTCCTCTTCCGTGCCAATATCTGTGTGGAAAACCTATGCGAAGAACATAGAAGACTTTGGGCTAACGGATAAAAGCAGTCTTGTTTTGAGAGGCTGTATAGGTGGATGCAGGTACATAAAGCCTACCCTTGAGTTTATCTCAAAGGTTCTGGAGATAGACAGAGACAGGCAGGGGATAAAGGCAGAGGTATGGATAGACCCTTTGCTTTTCAGAAGGTTTAACATACAGAGAGTTCCATGCGTGGTATATGTAAGGGGGCAGGAGCTGATGGACAATACTTTATCCGCAGGGCTTGAAGAAAACATAAAGACAAAAGGGCAGTATTTTATTTCTTGTGGGGATTGGTCTTTGAAGTATCACTTAGAGGAGCTTTGTAAAAAGTCAGGAAATCAAAATCTCTGCAGAATAGGAGAGAGCTAATGCATGAATACCCTGTCTTTTTCTTCTTTGTGCTTTTCTCAGTGGTCATCTTCTTTCACTCTTCTGGTGGGCTTGTTTTTGTGGTTCTTTTCTTTTTCTTAAGCTCTCTCATGGCTGATAAATTCTTCAGTCTCTTTTTAAGGAAGATGGAAAATCCTTACCATGACAAGGTCTTTATCCTACCCCTGAAGATAAAAAATGCCTATACTTTGGGAAACTCTATCCTCATAGGAAAGGCTCTTCTGCAGGAAGATGAGAAGACTTTAAAGGCAATTTTACTCCATGAGATGGGACACATAAGGTTTAAAGACTATATGGGGGTGCTTTTGCTTCTTATCTTTTTCAGGCTTTTTACCGCTCACAAAACAGCAGACTTAGCTCTTATACTCCTGTATTCCTCTCTCTTTGCATGGTTTTACTACCATACAGAAGTCAGAGCTGACCTTTATGCCTACTCTCACATGAAAGAAGAATACCTTGAAGTGCTTGAAAGGTTTAACTTAAGGTGGAGGCTTAATTACCTCAGGGGCATAGAAGACGGAAAATTTCAGGAGTATGCCATTTACGCTTCCCTTGCCTTCCTGTCTGGCTTGTATCTTGGCTGGCTCTATGTTAAGAGTTAGAGAGACCTAAGTTTAGAATTTTTTCTGGGGAATTCCACAGAAAAGTTATCTGACTTTCCATATGTTATTAGCCACCTTTTTAATAAAGCCCTTCTGGGCAAGCTTTCCAAGAAGCTTTAGGGTTCTTCCTTTGCCCGTTCTCCTTGGCAGGTTTTCAAAGTGCAGAGTGTTGTCTCTGTATCTGAAGAGCCAGACCTCTACAAAAAGCCCCCATTCTTCAAGGGTAAGGACTTCAGGAGGAGGGACAGATGGAAGGTCTGCCTCTTTAAAGGGAAGATTTCTTATAAGCTTTAAGGCAAAACTGTGATACTTTCCGTGCCATATGTGAGTTTTAATCTGGAAATATTCAGGAAACTTTTCACTTGCCCTTTTCAACCTCAGAAAAGCTTTATGTTTGCTCAGGTTGAAAGTTCTTGAAAAGAGGAATTTCCATGTTTTGAAAAGAACCCCTTTTTCTGTGCCTGCTTCTTTGATATAGAAGTAAATGGCTCCAAGGTCTGCATAGCTCACTTCCTTCCTGAAAAAGTCATCAAGCTTTGGCTCTTTGTAGTGAGTAAGATAATCCCCCAGCTCCCCCTCTGAAATAAAGCCCTTCCGCTTTAATCCATCGTAGAGGTAGTTTATACTACCTGTATTTTTGTAGCCCAGCTCCTTTGCTACATAATCAAGGTTAATGTTTATGTATCTTTTACCGCCCCAAGTTAGCCAGTATAAATATCCTGCCAAGGCTTTTTCCATAGGAGTTAGCTCCTCTGAAAAGAAAGCAACACCATGAAAATACGCATCCGCCCCAAGCTCTTGCTTTACATGTAGAGGCATGGAATACTTATAGGTGTAGAAAATGTATATGTCCTCAAGCCTTATCTTAGCCATCCTGCCACAAAAAAAGCCACGCAAGCAAAAACCTTATCCTCTCTATCCTGTCCTGCAAAGACAAAAGCCAGCTTTTAAACTCTTCAAATTCATAAAGCCCCCTTCTCTTTAAAAACTCCACATACTCCTCTACCCTGAACTCCTTATGAAGAGGCACACTCTCCTCTAAAGTATTTCCTGCCCTCTGGACTGCATCTTTACGCCCCTGCGGTCTTCCAACTTTAATTTCATAGAGCATCCAGTCTGGGTCTTCTGACGAAGCTTGCTCTGAAATAACCTGCAGGACTTCTTCAAGCCTGACCTTTTTCTTTCTAACTTTATTTTCCTTAACTCCAAGAAACCGTTCCACCTTAAGCTTTAAAAGTCCAGATATGGCAAGGATAAACCTTCCTGCATGGGGCATAAGCTCAGAAGAGCTTAGCTCCTCAAGTCTTTGCCTGAAATCCCTTATTAGCTCCTCAAGGTCAATATCTTCAGGGTCTATCTCTCCTTTCCTTACCTTTTCTAAAAGAACTTCCTCAGGCAATAGAAAAAATGAAAACACCATCAGACAAAAAACTGAAATACCCTGCCATCTATCCCCTTAAAGGTAAAAGCATCTATAAGCCCCATATCTCTGGCTCTTGTGAAAACCTCAGAGATATACTCATTGGTGAGGCTCTCCCCTTCATAAAGGCTGTCCCTAACTTCTACCCATGCTTTAGCAAAATCCCTTTTGTCTATCCTGTGAGTTTTTACCTCTCCAAAAGTATCTTCGTAATCCACATAAAGGTGGTCAAAAGTAAAGTAAAGGGTGCAGTCTATAAGAGCAAGAGCCAAAGCTATATGCTCCTTCTCAAAGTCAAGAGAAAGCTCCTGCTCAAACTCAGTCCTCAAAACTACTGCCTCCCTGTTTGTAAAAAAGACAAACTGCCTTACATAGACCTCATCGGTAAAAGCAAAAAGAAACTTTGCTTCCTTTGCCTGAAAGTAAATGGCTATTCTTCCTGTATTTGCTGGCTGGTCTAAAAGCATGTTTAAAGTCTTAGACAGAAGATAAGCCATAGCTCCTGCTGTTTTACTATCAAGCATAAGACTATTTTAGCTTGAAAGATTGAAAATAACCCCACAGAAGAAGGTCTTCTGAGCTTAAAAAGGGTCTTTCTATCTTAGAAACTGCCCTTAAAAACTGCCCTGCACCTGCTCTGACGGATGCTCCTATAAAACCTGTCTTAAAAGCCCTGAAAACTCCTGAGGGAAGACTAAGGTATATATCCTCTCCCTTATAATCCCCCTGAACTCCAAAGGAAATCCCCCTCTCCATAAGCCTCAAAGCCCAGTCTATCAAAGTAAAAACACTTCCTTCACATATAACAACAGGCTTTTCAAGAGTTTCCAGCATGTCTAAAAAGTCATACCTTGTTTTCACAAGCTCAAAGGAAAAGCATGTAAGGTCTAAAGACTTTTCCTCCTCTGATACTATCCTGTGCCTTGTAAAGGAAAAGTATTCCTCTAAGGGTTTCTTTTCAATTAAGTCTGTTAGCACAAGCACCTTAGACCTGTGCCTGAGAAGAAGATTAAACAGAGAAGCTAAGGAAGAAAGAGGGTAGCTGTCCGCATAAGGGAAAACTATGACCTCTTCCCCCACCTTTATCTCTTCTACTTCCCATGGGTCTATAAACCCCGTCTCCCTTTTGAGCTTTTTTACCTTTTCTTCAAACTCCTCATAGCCCTCCACATAAACCTGCCTGCCAAAACCTTTAGAAAGATAAGCCCAGTAATAGAGGTCTCCTCTAAGCTTTGGCACAAAGATGGACTTTCTTATAACCCTTGAGAAAGGATACTCAGAAAGATAACCCTCAAGGATAAGGTCTTTGAGCGTCTTTCTGCCCTCTAAAAGAAGAGAAAAGTAAGAAACTTTCCTGACTTTTAACCCCTTATACTCAAAAGACTTTCCACCCTCAAGCCAGAGAACAGAAAGCTCTTCTTCTTTCCCCTTTAGCTTAAAAAGGAGCCGAAAAAGTTCTTTGCGAGAAAGTAGCCCCCTGAGAATAATCATTTTTAAGCATTAAAGCCCTCAGCTTGGCTCTTAAAAGCTTGCTTCTGCTTACCGCATACCTTTTTGCTAAAAGCTCTAACTCTTTAAAGTCCTCTTTCTTCAAGCTTACATACACCCTCCTTTTCTTCTTCCCTCTTGGCTCCTCTGGAAGAAAAAGAGGCTCTTCTGTCATCACCTCTTCCAAAGGAGCCTTCTTCAAAAACTCATAAAGCTCATCATCTACCCTCATAACAAACTGCCTTAAACCTTTATTCCTCATTTCTCTCTCCTTGCAAAGATAAAATCTAAGTCTGGAAAGGTAGAAAGAGGATACTCAAGCTTTAATACATTTTCCCTTGGCACAAGTCCAAAATACCTGCTGTCATAAGACCTCTCATGCTCTCCCATAACAAAATAGTAGCCTCTACCTATATACTGGTTTAACTCTACAGGTTTTACTGGGCGACCCTTGCTGTCCGTTGTTCTTGCCCTCCCTAAATAATTCCCGTTGCAATAAAAGTCAAGTCCCTCAGTCCTTATATAGTCTCCCTCACTGCATACTACCTTCTTTACCAAAAGCTTCCCCTTCGTGTATTCATTCTCTACAGGCGGTTTTATAAGCACATAGTCCCCTGCCTTTGGGTCTCTAAAAGGCTCTACCTCAAGCCACCACTTGTAAGGCAGTGAATAATCCATGCTATAGGCAATCCTCACTGGACTTACCCTGTATGCCAGCACGCTCACCACAAGCAAGAAAACAGCTCCTAACCAAAACCTCACTTTATAGCCCCCTTAACTTTCTGTGTAATGTCCTCATCCTCTCCAGATACCACACACTGCTTTATAAGAACAATACCCTTCTCCTTTGAAAGTATAGCCTTTAACTTCTCCTGTTTCTCTAAAACAAGCTTTTGAACTTCCTCTGGACTTTTACCCTGAAGAGCCTCATAAATCCCCTTTGCATTCATAAAGTCCAGCTCAAGAAGATTTATTGTCTTTACAGGTCTGTAATAGAGCTGTCTTGCAAGATAAAAGGTAGCCCCATTGAAAAAGACTATAAGAGCTATCACCAAAAGCCACTCATACCACTTCATTGCTTCATCTCCTCCTGCACCTTCTTTATAGCCTCTAAATAGCTCATGCCAGAAGCCACAAGGTCTTGTATCCTCTTTCTTACATAAGGAGTTGTAAAGAACATGGCTTTCATAAAGTCATCAAGAACTACCCTTGCCTTGACAATTCCAGCTCCTGAATAGATAACTACCTCTGAAAACTCTCCAGCTCTTGTCCTTGTGCTTAAAAGCAAATTCCACCCCCAGTCTCCAAAGGCAAACAGATTGCTCTGTTTCATGGCATTTATACTTTCCGCCTTCTGTTGCATAAACATAGACCAGAAGCTGTTTTCTGTTATAACTCTTCCAGCTCTTGAGAGACCACCTGTTGGCATTATATCCGCAAAACTCTGCGTGCCTATTATCATTGACGCCCCATGCTTTCTGAACCTCCTGTATGCCTGCTCTATGAAGATGTCTATCTTCGGATTTCCTAAAAACTTATGTGCCTCATCAACGATAACTAAATTCCTGTAGTCTTTCATGCCTGAAAAGAATATCTCCTTTGATATGTGATAGGTAAGGAGCATGATAACCGGGTCTCTCAGGTCTGGTATATTCTCTATCTGCCCGTTTTCAAACACGGTTAAAAACTTGTCAAAAAAGACTGTTGCTCTTCCGTTGAAGAACTTTCCATATGACCCCATAGAAGAGTAAGGCTGTAAATGTTTTATAAAATCACTTATTCTTTGGTCTCCTGCATACTTTCTTAATGCATCAATCACCGTATCCACATTGCTTTCAGCCCCATACTTATCATAGCTCTCTCTCAGAGCTTCCTCTAAATGTGCCTTTATAAACTTCTCCTGTTCTTCAGACTTTTTCTGCTCTTTTACCGCTCCCATCAGGTAAAACCAGTTTGTTAAAAATTCCAGATAGTCCTCAAACACGCTGTAGTCAGTTATTGATGTGAAAGGATTTAAGCATATCGGAGCTTCAGGCTTTATCTCTATATAGTCCCCTCCAAAGGCATGACAGAACCTCTCATAAGAGCCTCCTATGTCTATTACCCATACACGGTTGCCACCTGCCAGATAGTTCCACATAATATACTGCAAAAACACGCTTTTGCCAGCTCCCGTCATGCCAATCACATAAGAGTTATATCCTCCAGATGGGTTGGAAAAGTAATCAAAGCCTATAAGCTCTCCCGTGTTTGAAAAGAGGAAAAGTTCAGGAAAAGTCCCCTTCCATCCTGCATAAACAGGTGCTAAGGTGGCAACATTCTCCTCAAATACCACCCTTACCCTCTGCCTTGAAAGGAAATCAGCTATTGCCTTGTCAAAACCAAAAGGAAGAACGCTTATAAAATCCGCAAAGTTTATGTATTTGTCTTCTTCTAACTGCCAGCCAAGTTTCCTGAATTCTGTCTTTACTCTTCCAGTCCTCAGTTCAAGCTCCTCCTTTGTTCTGGAAAAGACCACTATGAGAAAGTCTATGCCATATAAATCCGCCCCTTTCTCTATCCTCTCCATAGCATAGGAAAGGTCTTGATGCTTGAACTTGAGCCTTGGCACCAAGCTATAAGGCACATGCTGGCTAAGCACCATAGTGGCATCTCTTTTTACTTTTCCTTTCTCACTCTCAGGTAGCTTTATGCCATTCAAAACTATCAGATAGTCAAAGTCATAAACGCTCTCCTCATAAGGACCAGCAAGATAATTAAGCACATCTACCATTGACCACTCTTCTGGATAAGTCTTAACCGATAAGGCTCTTACATAAAAACCGTCCAGCTCAAAAAAGTCCTCATAAATGCGAGCTTTTGTAGAAGAATGAACGCTTGCCCTTGATATGGGTATATCCCCCCTATACTCAGGAACATCTCTCCAGTCCTTTGAAGGATTGAGAAGTTTATAAAGCACCTCCACCATATCTCCCCCCGTCATATCGTAAGGCACAAGCCCCGCAGACTGTAAAGAACCCCTCAGCTTTTCTCTTACATCAGACAGCTTTTTCAGATATACGCTAAAATCCTCCAGCTCATCTTCTTTTTTCTTACTAAAAAGCCCAAAAAGGTTTTTAAAAAGACTATCCATAAGACTGTATGTCTTTGACTTACCACCAAGCTTTACTGTGATAAATAGCCTGTGATTTTTTGCGGTGGCTCTAAAGGTTTTTGTTATAGGCTCATGCCTTTTGCTCTCTAAAAATTTCCAGAACTCATCCACCATCTCCTTCATGAGGCTCTGGTCTATCCCTCTTAGCCTGTAAAGCCCCCTATACTTGTTTTCTCTCCATGTGTCTATGGCTTTATAAATGTCAGAAGAACCCCAGAGAATAAACTGAAAGCTTGCTCCCTCTGGCAAGGCAGAGAGAAAAGACCTCAAGGACTGCTCCGTCCCAGAAGATATCCCCACCAAAGGCACACACTCAAATGCTATGCCTATAGAGCCGTCCGCATTGTAGAAAAAACCATCCTCTTCATAGTAAGGCATAACATACCTTGAAAGGTTTTCCCTCTCAAGGACTAAAAACAATTCTTCCTGCGTCATTTCCTTGCCTCCAGCTGACCCAAATATCTTTTGAAAGACCAGCCCTCCACTCCCCTTTCAGTTCTTACCTTTACCCAATTCCCTAACGCATAACCACCCAATCTCATTTCTCCTCTAAAAACTTCTTTACCTCAGGGGCTGGCTCCAATGGCTTTAACTCTTTAAGAGGTTCTCCTTTCTTGAGAAAATAATCCCCAAGTATCCACTTGCCTTCCTCCGCTCTGAAGAAGATATACTTCTGAGACACTAAATTGCCTTTTTCATCTACATAAGGCAAAACAAATACTCTTATAATGTTGTCAGGCACACGCAAAGGAGTTGGGATAGTCCTTGCAAGTTCAAAAAGTCTTTCCTGAACTTCCTTTTGATACAGGCTCTCTACTTGCTTTTCTTCTTTTTGCGTAGTCTCAGGTAAATCTTTCAATTGAACCTTTTCTTGCTTACTAACAACTCCCGCACATGAAGTCAAAAATAGAGCTATTGCTAATACCCGCTTTTTCATCTCCTTTCCTCCTTCAAAGTCTGCTCATAGACATCTGAAAGCCTTCCACAATAGCCAGAATTAGCTCCCTTTTTACAAAGCTGGCTTTCTTCGTAAGGTAATAAAATCTTTGCACAGGAGCTTAGAAAAACAGAACACAGCATAATTAAAACAACCTTCATTTATCGCCCTCCTGCGAAGAAAAGTCTATGCTCTGCAAGAAAACTACATCTACCTTCCTTCCTGCGTTTATTTCCACCACAGGATAAGTCTCATCCGCCAGCTTCTTGTATTGTTCTACAAGTTCTTTAGCCGCAGACGTAAAACCGCCTGCAATACCCACGTTCAAAGCTTTCCCTGGGTCTATAGTCGTAAGAGACCCCTGCGGAGATACAATGACTGTAGAACCTGATTGCTGAAAAACTCTTGATATGCCGTCTATAAAGCCTGCCAGCAACATTCTTGCTAAAATTGCTCCCTGCTTTGATACTACTCTGCCAAGTAGCCCTACTTTTCCGTCTTCTCCTGCTACATAGCCCTTTACCTTCTTCTCTACCACAGTTCCGTCCTTTTTCACACAGGACAGCACCTCAAGCCTTATGTATGCTCTCTCAGATGGTAAATCTCCATAACCAGACCCTATCACAAAACAATCTTTTATGTCCGCCTTCCACAAATTTGGTAGAACCGCCTTATCCACTATCCTTATCAAAACTGGATGAGGAGAGCTTTGAGCTTTGCCTCCAGTAGGAGCATCAAGCCCAGAAAGAAGAACCGCCTTTACAAAAGCTCCAGCAGGAACCTGAGGAGCAGGCTTTATCTCCTCTTTCTTTTCTTCCTTTTTTGTAGCTGGACTTTCCTCTCCCTTTTTGATAACTATCAGGTCAGCGAGAACTTGTGGCTCTGGTTTTTTAGCCTCTCCCTGCGAAGTCGCTGGAGGTGGAGAAGATGGTGGAG
>Ga0105155_1000622_pt1 | contig 12360 bp, 6 predicted proteins | sample SSWtaG_2_FD_89589 | JGI IMG/M metagenome (GOLD analysis project Ga0105155, IMG submission 89589) | Hot spring microbial communities from Sandy's Spring West, USA to study Microbial Dark Matter (Phase II) - SSWsed_130316 | ecosystem: Environmental > Aquatic > Thermal springs > Hot (42-90C) >...
AAGTAACCCTGCTATATCCGTGGACTTCGTTATTGCCGGGAACATGCTTACGTTAAGCCCGAATCTCCTTAGTAAGCGTGGATGCCATTTGAAATCAAAGCCTCGCGTATCAACAAGCCATGTTAATGATGCGTCATCCGGGCTTACTACGTAGGATCCTGTAGCTTTAGCTATTAGGAAGCTATTTGTGCCTAGCACTTTAAATGTTTTACCCCAAACATCGGGTTCATTCTCCCTAATCCAGTGTATCTTGGAGAGAGGGTCTTTCCCGGTTCTCCCAGGAGCTCCACCAGTTATACGGAGAAACTCTAGTAACATGAAAGCATTATAACCTTTCACATTTAGAAAACCACTCCATAGACCCCTTGGATACCCTACAGCCCTCTCATCAAGCCATATTATGAGCTTCCTAAGAGGATTACCTTCCTTATCAACAGGGACAACGCCTGCCATGTGCCCACTGAAGACCGTGCTTAAAACCCTACCATTGCCCTTGAATACTATAGACGAGGAGAGCTTACACAACCTATCCCAGAGAAGCTCAACATCAACCTCGGCCCAACCATGCCTAGGGGTTTCAATCACAGCATCTTCTATAACCCTATCTACTACCTTAAACCTACGTGGATCAACAAGACCCACCTTAACCCTAGTGGTACCAAACATCAACAGTTAGTATAAACTCCTTGTACCCTCCCACTAGTAACACCGTGTATTAAGTAGACAACGTATTAAATAAACGTAGTAAATCACCATGTATAGTAGATCACCCTGCTGACGAGTGTTTTAAAAAGAGCATAAGATCCACGTTTGGATCATATTATAGGTACAACTAACCATTCTCTTTCGATTCCATTGTATGGATTCTGCACCATCACAGCTTATGTTGTGTGGAAACTTCCTTCATTTCCATCTACTTGGATTCTATTCTATTAAGCCCCCGAGGGAGGGGGCCTTATTACTAAGTGTCTACTGGGGTTTATAACGTTTCTCCCCTCATGGCTTCTCCCATACTGTAGTATGGGATTTTCAATTATATACTGTAAGCACACTCTTTGATGGACACCGTGTCCATGGTAATGTATTTAAATTTTGGTTCATGGAGTGTTTTTAAGCTTCCCACGGGCTCTATGGGATGTTTTACTCTTATCTCCCTCTAGATTTGAAGGTTTATGGTGTTTATTAGGGGTAAATGTGTTAGCTTTGCTACATGTTTTAGGATATGTTCTAGAAGTATACAGCTTATAAACATAGGGTCATCCTAGCAAGAATCTTGGAGCTCCTAGTATTACGGCTTTAGCTTTTTCAAAGCAACTCCTAAGGCTTAGTTCATGGTAGAAGCTTTGAAATTACTTCCTAGAAGTAACTCTCAGACTTAACCATAGTCTATGATTGTTAAAGAGAGCTTCTAAGTTACCCAAAGGAAGTAGCTATCGGTAGGAGCTTATTGTGAGTTACCTTTAAACGACCAGAAGGTTACTTTATGTTATAGTTGTATAAGGTACTCTACGGTTACTTATACAAGTCTGGTAAGCATACTTCTAGGAGCTCACTAGATAACCCTTTCTCCTTAGCTTAGCCTATAGGGGTTGCCCCTAGCTTTTTAATAAAAGTAACCTTAGCTTAGCTCATGGTATGAAATTACTTTATACTAGCTATTCAGTTTATGACTGAGCTTCATAGAAAGGTTACACCCACTCCAACTACTAACAGGAGCTCCTAACATCCATGGTCTAGAAGTAACCGTTTCAAGATAAATATGAGCATTGGTGGGGTTACCTTATATAAGTAGCTTAGGAGCTCATACTTGAGGAGTTACTTTCACTAGAACTGGGAGCTCTCTCCTAATGTGTAGATATATGGGAGAGCTTGCTAACCCTCTAAGGTAACCCCAAACATTACATAGCTTGGAGTTACTTTAGAGGATAGAGCTCCTACCCGTGCCTAGGCTTAGGGTAAACAAAGCATTATATCCAGCATGTGTAAGTGCTCTCCTAGAGCAGTCAGAACCTAGGTAACCAAGCCCAAGCATGCCCTGGAAGCTCTTGTGGGAGCTCGTAGGCTAGCCCCCACCCATTAATGCCCTTGAGTTACTTTAGAAGAAAGAGCTCCTAGCCTTAAGCTCCTGGGAAGTAACTCTAGAGCTAGCCCCATACATGGCTTAGAACTAGCTTTAGAGGAGAGAGCTCCTGCTAGCTTTTCCCCCTAGGGTAAACTATACGATATACTGGACGTGTGAGAGAACTTTTCCTAGGCTTTGTTAGGCTACCCTAGCCCCCCCGCTTGAAGTAACCCCCAACATTAATGCTCTAGGATCTAGCCTCTAGGCCCTAGGAGAGGGCTCTCTGGGGAAGTAACCAAAAGGAGTTCCCCATAAATTTATGGGGGTAAAAGCATGTTTAGGGGGCTCTAAAAAAGAAAACCCTTAGGGGGGCTTGGGGGAGAGCCCCCGTTAACCCTGGGCTAGCTTTATACCGTACTTCTCCCCCTCTATAGCAATCTTCTCCATAAACTCAATGAGCTTACCTAAGTCGTCTATATGGTCGAAACCGTCTACCTCCGCTACTAGATCCTTTAGGTTATCGAATGCAGTGTTAAACGCTCCATCGAAAGTTCCGAATATCTCCTTCATACATACTTCCTTTGGGAGATTTATCCTACAACCTGCATAGCTCTTTAAAGCTAGTGTTATCATAATACCTAGGGGTAGTTCTAGTACCGCCCTGGGCTCAGCAACAGCTATTAACTCCTCTACAAGCCGCATCACAGCTCTAACCATTACACTTGAATCAACACGCCACCTACTCCACTTCAAACAACACCACCTCAATATGTAATATCCTTCTGTAACTCTATTACATCATATTAAATCATATAATACTGTATATCATATAATATTGTAGTTGTTATATAATATTAGTAGTATTACATAAGCGTATAGTATATTATATTGGTAACCGGGGGGAGCTCTAGAGCTTAGGAGCTCCTAGCGAGGGGATTGCTCTTTAGCCCGTAATAGTGTGAGGAGTGTAGCTACATGGCTTGGGGTTACTTTAGGGGTTAGAGGCTACCCGGGGGTTACCTTTGAAGCTCTAAGTTTAACTAGTGGAGAGGTTACTCTACTACAACAACTAACCAGCTAGTGTTGGGAAGTAACCTCTCTTTTGATATGTCTACATATCAAAGAGCCCTTGAAGCTTTAGCAGCTGATGACACTGCTTATATGTCTACATAAACTATGTTTGGGTTTTTGCTTCCTAGGTTAGGGTTAGCTATAACAGGTAGGAGGAAGCTACCGGGGGGAGGGATGAGTATGTTGAAGTTAAACATATCACCTCATATCTCACAGCTCTCCTCTAAACGCCTTATCAAGAATTGAAGGAACAAGTTTTTCAAGTTCATCTTCTGTTTTTTGCTGAAGCTTTTTAAGAAAATCAATAGTTTCACTTATCTTATCCAAGTATGTTGCTATTCTCTTTTGTTCTTCAAGAGAGGGGAGAGGGATTTCAAGATTTTTTAGAATTGTTTGATTTATATTTCTTTGAGCTATACCTCTTCCAATAATTAATAAAGAAGATCCAAAATTCTTCAAGCAATAAAATAAGTATTTTCGATCAACAATTCGATCATCTCTAATTTGAATGCCTGCTATTGCCTGATTAGTAGCGGCATCTATTCCTAGTATACCTACTTTAGCTATTGTGGCAAAAATGGAAAAAAGGATAGTCCCTTTTGGAAACACCTTGGCTCTAGAATTCTTTAAGCCATCTTCTGTTATTCTTTCTTGAGTATCCAAGACAACTCCATCTTCAGGTATATCAAGTATCTTAACCCAAGGGATATCGCCGTTCCAATATTCCTTAATAGACCTCTTAGGGGTTCCTCCAGCAGAGATCCTAGCAATACTACCTAGTTTAACATACTTCCACTCCTTTTCCTCAGCCCTATTGAAAACTTTGTTTAAAGCAGCCTGCATTATCTTTTCAGCCTCTTCCCTAGCTAACTTCCTAAGCCTCTTAGCTTCCTCAGCTCTGTTAACAAGTTGTTCTAAGCGTGAAACTATGCGTTTTTGCTCTTCGAGAGGAGGGATTGGGATAAGATGTTCTAAAAACGCATTAATTATAACTCTCGGCTGCCTTGTCCCAGTTATATGGCTCATGGCAAAATTTACCGTCTCCCTTCTTCGTAGATAATATGCAACGTACTCTCTAAGCGCTTTTGTTACAATAAAAGGAATAAATTCTGTAGTACAAATACCTTCCCTTTCAGGAACGTATACTTTGTTTAGATAAGGTCTGAGTTTACCGTAAAGAATATGCCTTGTATCAAACTTATACTTCATACTTTTGATTTCCTTACCTAAACGCTTGACTGTTTTCAAAAGTCTGCCACTATTACTCTCAATACAATCCATAGTAACTAAAAAGAACTCTTTATCTGGGTAATCCTGCGGATTGATTGATTGACGGTCTTCCTTTAATACTTCTTTTAATTTAACCCATCGCCATCCTTCAGGTAAATCATAAGCTCCTTGAATTTCCTCTCTACTTTCCTCTACGTTCTTGGTTGTATTTTCCCTTAGAAAGGCATCCAATTTTACTTGTTTACTCATGACTTCCACCAAGAATGTTTCGAAACTCCTCAAGTATTTCTAGAATCCGTCTCTCTTTTTCAAGGATACTTTCAACAAGTTCTTCGGGTTCTACGTATACCGTCTCTTGTTTCTTATTCGGATTTCTTGCAGTTAAGTCGTAATCTCTTTCTATAATTTCTTCAATGGGGACTATCCACGAGTTTTCTGAAACTTCCCTATTCTTCCACTTCTCATAACAATCGATTAAATGCTCATCTTTTACAGGGTTTGCCTTAGTATAGTTTTCTCTATTTGGCGGAATAAGCTCATAGTACCATATCTCCTTTGTAGGCCCAGTTTTATCAAAAAATACTAGGTTTGCTTTAGGCCCTGTCCCTCCTTTAGGAGCTATGTGGGCAAAGGTTCCTGGAGGTAAGCTTATTATCGTATGAACGTTAAATTCTTTTAATAACTCCATTCTAACCCTCTTGTAAGCCCCTCCCCTGAATAGAACGCCTTCTGGCAGAACTATCCCGCATCTTCCACCTTTCTTAAGCTTCCTCATACAGTATTGTAGAGCTGCTAACTCGGTTGAGCTCGTTGGTACTGGCAAATTATCCATTAAGTGTTTGGGAACACTTCCTCCAAACGGTGGGTTAGTAAGTATTACATCATACCTTTGGCTTGGAGTAGCAACAACGTTTTCTTCAAACGTATCCCTTCTTACTATGTTTGGTAATAATAAGCCGTGGAGAATGCAGTTCATCGTCCCTATAAGATAAGGTATTGCCTTCAACTCTTGCGCGTAAAACGTCTTCTCTACTAACATTCTATACTCTTCTGTTGTCAGCCTTCTTTGTCCCTTCATGTGTTTAAAAGATTCAACTAGGAATCCACAGGAGCCGCAAAACGGGTCAAAAACGGTTTCGCCTATCTTCGGGTTTACTATCTTAACCATAAGCCTTACTAGAGGTCTTGGCGTGTAATACTCTCCAGCTGCTCCGCCCTCCCTACCCATCATCATCAAGAGCTCTTCATAAAGTTGGGAAAGTGTGTGAGAATCCTCAGGATTAGTGAAATCTATATCGTTAAGCATGACGATAACCTCTTTCAAATTGAAAGGATCCCTCATCTGCTGCCTGGTTTCCGCGAAAACATTTGCTATTAAGTTCCTCTCCTTCGATCCGTGGAGATTTCTTAGGTAAGGCAATAAATCTCTTTCTATAAAATTCTTTAAATCCTCAGCCCTCATGTCCTTCCTAGCCCAGCTCGACCAACTAAACCTAGGATCTATAATGGGCTCATACTCTCTTCCTTCAAACTCAGCCTCAAGCTTGAACACTTTTTCCAAGTCTTCGAAGATTTTAAGGAAAACAAGCCATGACAATTGCTCCATGTAGCCTAGAATGGTTAATCCATCCCTTCTCATTATCTCGCAAACCTGCTCGATCTTGTTCGCAAGCTCCCTCCTCCTCATTATCTAATCCCTCCAAACCTCCGGGTATAATCCCATCTCAATCTCGTAAATAGCTTCTTTGAGCGCATCTAGTCCGCCAAATATTTCAATAATGCCCTTTAAAGCTCCCATTTTGTCGAATGGGGGTGTTCTAAAAACTCTTGGATCTGTAATTTCATCTATTCCAGCAATCCTATACCTATCAATTAACTCGAAAATAACTTCTCTTGCCTTGCTTCCATATTTTTCGATAAGCTCCTTCCGTAAATCTAATAGTGCTCTTGCCCTTTCATCCCTTGTTATGACTGGTGCATCGAAGAGAATATGTGCAATTAAGTCAAATTCGTCAGCATCAGGGTTTTTGAGAACTTTCGATAGTATGCTTAAGTTTATACCTGCTTGTCGTAAATCTTCCTTGAACCTAACTCTTTTAGTTCTATCCTTCCATATCTCCTTAAGTTGATCTAAGGAGGCAATTCTCTTAGTCAATCCATTTTTACAACGCTCCACATACTCTGCTTCAAGTAGCTCGTTCCCAAAAACATTAACTTTAATAAATCCTTCCTCTGCTATGTATACTTCAACATTTTCAACTTTAATCAATTCTTTCTTCCCCCTAAGCTCCCTCTCTAAGCTTATGGTACCGCATTGCTCTGGTGTTGGAAAAGTGGGTATTACTATCTCTCTCCTCTTATATCCGCTTGCACTTACGTCAACTTTAATACTTCCCCTTGGTACATCTTTAAGGATGATTAAGCCCTGCTCATTGGTCTCTAACGTTACTGGCATGCTCGGAGCCAGAAGGGCTACAACAGATGCTCTAGATATGCCTTTTCCTGTTTCAGAGTCAATAATTCTATAGCACAAATACCAATCTGATGGCCCTTCAGGCTGCAATGGGGGAGGCAGATCCCATTCATCAAACAACCTTGTAGCATTTGTATAATCGATTATTCTGAATGTGAACTTTCTTGATACGTCATCTATCCTCGCCCCTCTCCCTATTATTTGGTGGAAAACTACCTTTGAATCTATATGTTTCAAGAAGACTATATTTCTAACCGGAGGTATGTCCACCCCAGTGCTAAGAAGATCAACGGTTGTCGCTATAACTGGAAAATCTTTTTCAGAATCCTTAAACTCTTTTAATACTTCATGGGCATAAGGCTCATCGGTTACAACCCTAACAGCATAATTGCTTACTCCAAACATTGGACAGAAATGATTGTTCAGTTCCTTAGCTACTTCTGCGGCATGTGATTGAGAAACGCAGAAAATAACTGTTTTCCCTTTTGGCCCTGTGCTCTCTAGAATCCCTGCTAGGTGTTCACATATCTTCTTTGTTCTATCTGGAAGCGTTATTTCACGTTCAAACTCCTCTACAGTATAATACTCCTTAAGCTCAACACCTTTCGGAACTTCTATTTTTGCACCTTGACTTTTAACCTCAACTATGTTTAGAACGCCAGCCTTATCTATGTTGGTAAATACTCTTATGATCTCAAAGGGTGCTAGAAATCCATCCTCAATTCCTTGACTCATAGGATAATCATAGACAGGCTCCCCGAAATACGCGTAAGTATCTATGTTATCATCTCTCTTTGGAGTAGCTGTTAAACCTAGATGAATGGCATTGGAGAAGTATCTTAGAATGTCATGCCATCTTTTCCACCCAGACCTATGACATTCATCAATTATTATCATGTCAAAGAAGTTTGGGTCAAACAGCTCATAAACCCTTTTTCCATCCTTTTCGCTATAAAGGGTTTGATAGGTAGCAAAGTATATGTCTTTATGTTTCGGTATGCTTTCAGCACCTACTAACTCTTCCCTTGCAGCACCAAAGGGGAAAAACATATCATGAGCTTGTCTTCTTAAAAAGATTCTATCAACTAGATAAAGTATTCTCCTTATCGCTTTCGTTTTATAAAGCTTCCAAGCTATCTGAAAGGCAACGTAAGTTTTACCGCTACCAGTAGCCATTGTGATCAATAATCTCTTCCTACCTTTTAGAATGGCCTCGATAGCCTCTCTTATGGCAACTTCTTGATAGTACCTTAAAGGCTTATCTGGGAGTGGATAATATGGATAGAGCAGGGGATTTTCCTCTATATCCGCAATTCCCTCAAGCTTCTTCCCCTCAACATATCGTCTCCACAACTCATCAGGTGAGGGGAAATCCTCTAATGTAACTTGTTGCTTTCGAAAATCGTCATACTCCTCAATTTTATGTCCATTTGTTGAATATGCAAATTTTACTCCTAATCTCTTCATGTACTCTTTGGCTTGCTGCATCCCAGCAAGATGAGATTTACCCTCCGCTTCCGCCTCTATAACGGCAAGTGGGATTCCATCCTTATCCGGATAATATAGAATGTAATCCGGCTTTCTAACAGGAAGGCGATCACCACTATCATTTATAATCATACCTTTAGTTATCGGCTTTTCTCTAACTATCATTTCCTCTGTCCAACCGCTTTTCAAAAGCTTGGGATCGATTAATTTCGCCCTAGTATCAGCTTCATTTAACATGCTCAACACCTTTATTACTAAAATAAACTTTAGCAGATTCCATTTTCTTCGGCCTAACATATCCTTAGTTTTCCAAAGATTAAAAATACCCAAAGATTGTAGCCCATAAACGCCTCGATACACTACTAGCATACGTCAGGAGAAAAGGGCGAGGGAAACACTATTATCTGCTGTTAAGAAGTTACAGAAAAGCGAGAAAACAGTGTGGTATTGTGTAAGAGAACAATGTAGGTGCTACAACCCCCAACCCCAGAGCTATTCCTCTTCTAGTAGGGGGGTTGGGCGGTGTACAGGTTTTCTTATCCCCATAAATTTATGGGAATAAGGGGAAATGTAAACAAACCACACCATAGGGCTAGCCCATGAGCTCCTAAGCTTAGGGCTAGAGAGAGCCTAGGAACAAACCCAAAGGGCTCTAGGCTAAAGCAAGCTCTCACACGTGCTAGACATATCGCTAAGCTTACCCTCCCCAGAGAGCTCTCCTAGAGCTAGCCCAAAGGGCAGCTTACTGCCTGGGGCTAGGCTTAGCTACTGGGGTCTGCTTCTAGGAGCTCTCTAAAGTAACCAAAAAGACATCTATTGATAAGGGATTACCTTTAGAGAGGGCTAGAGAGCTCTCCAAGGGATAACGCCACCAATAGCTAAGCTCATGGATATAGAGCTCCCAGGGTAACCCTCAGTAATCATGGAGCCTAGCTATACAGGCCTCGCAGAGAGTAACCCCTAGAGAACCCTAGAGAAGATTACCCCCTGGGCTACTTGGTTTCACGGATATCAAGAGGTTACCCCCTACTAGCCCTCCTAGGGAATCACAGTAAGGCTAGAGGTTACCTTTAACATTTAGGAGCTTTTAGCATAAGGGTTTAGGGCTAACCCTACTATAAGGGGTCGTAGTCTTTGAGAGCTCCCTAAGCTATACCTTAGGGTTTAATCCACTCCCTTCCTTTAGGGGTTACTTTAAGCTTAGGTCTAGAAGCTCCTAGGTATTCCTAGGTTAGGAAGTAACCTTTTTACAAGCTCTAAGCTAACAATGTTTAAACTCATAGGGCTCTAGGAGTTTAAACTGGGAATAGCTTAAGCTTAAACCCCCCACTCTCAACTTTCATAGCTTAAGCTTAGAAGCTCTTAAAACAGGCCCCCAAAGCCCTTACGCTCCAGAGTCTAAAGACTAAAGCCATTGCTTAACCCCCAGGAGCTCTCACTAGAAGTAGTCTAAGCCTTCAAGGCCGCCCATTTAGGTTTAAATAATAACCTCCGCTTAACACCTCTAACTTACAACTAGCCTAGCCCCGGGAGGCCCCGGGGGGGTTACCCTAGGATTCCCTATAGTGAGAGCCTGAAGGTTACCGGTAGGAGCTAGGAGTAGCACCTAGACCTTCCTACCCCCTAGTAAGGCTAACCCTAAGCCTTAGGCCCGTACTGGTAGGAGTAACCTCCATGTTGTTACCCCTCAAGAGTTACATGATAGGTAGGAGCTCCTACCCCTTGTTTAAACCCTTGTAGTAGCAAGCTAAGAGGTAAACGTAGCGTTCCAAATTTCCTATGAGGGTTACTCTAAGCCTTTTACGCCTTTACAAGTAACCCCCTTAACACCATAACCTCGTAAGGTCTAGGCTAAGGTAACTCTAACACATCTTAAAATCCCTCCCCTTAGACCCTCTAAACCCCTAGAGCTTAAAAGTAACCTAGACCCCCAGCCCTTAGGCTACCCTCCTACCAGGTATGCAAGGGTAACCTCTAGAAGCTCCTACACGGAATTTTTAACACTCACCTCCTGCTTTACAATGCAACCCTATAGGAGTTAGGAGCTCCTATAACATTAAACCCTACACCTTCCAGCGTTTCCCCGCTAACGGTACACGATGGTATCTGTGAATACTTGTAGTTCCGTTAGCGGGGTTAGGCCTTGGTGCGGGATCACCAGCTTCACCCGCACCTCACAGGCCCCAGTCGAGCCCAACGCCACAGGGCTCCCATTTGAGTTCAAGTACTTCAAGCCAATGTTAATAGCTCCAACAACATCCTTTCTAGAACCCTCCCATTTACGTTCGCTACTCTTAACACAATTTTAAACACCTTAACCCTCCCAGCCCCCCTCACCGCAATGCGGATCACCAGGGGGCTGTACTTCTCGATTCTAACATTTGTGAACGGGTCTGTACTTGAAGACCCTTTCTCAGACACCCTAACAACGTGCACCGGCTTCTCCTCCAGTAGCCTAATCAGCGTAGAGACGCTCCACTGGTGTATTCTGTGCCTAAGCTTCGCGTTCTTACCACTCTCCATCTTTTCCTTCGCCTTTCCACCTATGTTGCCTATAACGACTACAGCCTTGTTCTCGAGGGCAAGCCTCTCAATGAACCTAGCTGTCTTCATCAAGATATCCAGCTTCCTCCCCCTCTCTCGTAGCTTCCTGAGCTTCTTCCTAACCTCCCTAATCTTAGTCGAGCTACCTTCTGCAATCTTCTTCCTCCTCTCAGCATAAGCAATAACTATTCTACCTAGCCCGGTCTTAACCCTGTACACCTCAGCGAGAGCACCACTCTTGAACACAGCGATCGTGACGTTGTTCTCGTTGACGTCCACAGCTACAGCGTTTCTCGGGTCATACTCGACCTCGAAGTGCTTGATGAACGTTAGGTATACTACTATTCTCCTGCCTGCGAGCTTGAACTTCAGCTCCTCAGTAAGCTTCCAGTCGCTGTAGAGGTATCTGTGTAGTTGCTTGTGGTTCCTGTAGTGAAGCTCGACCCAGCCGATGTGCGTCCTGAGCTTAATGACCCCGTCCTCGATTCTCCAGTCCTGTGAGTCAGCGTACGTTATTGCCACTCTCCTCACCTCCGGCTTATCAGTGTACGCTTTACCCTTCTTCTTTAGCTCCCTAAAGCTCCTAGCCCTCCTAACAGCATCCCTATAAGCGCCCTTAATCACTCTCGTCGGCAACCAAGGGTATCTCTCCCTAAACCTTGAGTAGAATACTCTGTGTAGAGTGCTCTGCGATGCTCTGTGCTCAACCGCGTACTCCACCATCTCCTTCACCATCTCCTTGTAAGCACTCTCGACTCCCTAAGAGCCCTCCTAGCGTACCTGTTAGCGTAGCACTCAACAGCCACAGTCCTAGTAAGAGTCTTTAACAGCTTCTCCAATACACTTCACCACTTGCTGATCTTTGCAAACTCTCTAGTACTAAGGTATCTCTCATCCATTGTATAGCTCCAAGCATTTACAAGCATTCACAGGTATTTAAACTTATCATAAAATCTGCAACAGCCTTTAGAGGTTACTTTACAGCTTACAGCTTACGTAAAAGGTAATCAAAGAACAACCCCCCAGCTTTAACATAGCTTACTCAAGGTAGCCTTAAGGTTAAAGCGTACCCTTGGGGGAGCAAACATTCTATGGGAAGTAACCTCTAGGATCCCCTAGCATAGTTAACTCTAAGATCGTAACACCCTTCGGGGGTAGAAGACTGTCTCGAGCTCTCAGATTTAGCGCCAGATAGCAGGTTTAGTGCCCTTCTGACTCCCTCCCCGCCCTTTGAAGGGGCGAGGGTCCCCCTCTAAGGCGGTTTACTGGTTCCCCCCACCTATTCAGGGCTATATCTGTCATCCGGGAGGCAGTTGGGGGGTTAGAGTTCCTCCGTTAAGCCCGGGAATCACTATAACTTATAAACCTTCCCCGTCCCCGCTTTAAAAGGCGAGGCTTTCAGTTGTAATGTTGGGCGGGTTTAAATGGGGTTGAGGTGGTGAGCGGTTACTATTGCTATTCATACCTATTATAGGCTTCTCTATAGTTTGGC
>Ga0105155_1000626_pt1 | contig 12296 bp, 6 predicted proteins | sample SSWtaG_2_FD_89589 | JGI IMG/M metagenome (GOLD analysis project Ga0105155, IMG submission 89589) | Hot spring microbial communities from Sandy's Spring West, USA to study Microbial Dark Matter (Phase II) - SSWsed_130316 | ecosystem: Environmental > Aquatic > Thermal springs > Hot (42-90C) >...
GATGACGGGAAATTATGGAAAGCGGTAGAGAAAATCAAGCGAATCTGGGGAGATCCTGATATACCTGTAGAGCCTCTGCCGCCTTACGGCTCTCGAGGTATGGGAGGCGATTTGAAAACGATCGTATGGGGGCTTGACAAATGGTACAAGCATTTTAATTCTCGCCAGCTCCTAACCCTTGTAAAACTCGTTAAGCTGATACGTGAAGCGGGTAAACAAATAGAGCAAGAAAAAATCAAAGAAGGATTGAGCAAAGAAGAAGCGCACAAATATGCAGAAGCAATAACAACGTACCTAGGGATAATTCTTTGCAAGATAATTAATTATTATTCTATTGTGACGAGGTGGCATCCTGTATTAAGCATGATTGGCGAGACACTATCTGTCAGAGGTGTCGCTATGATGTGGAATTTTACCGATACAAATCCTTTTGCTAAGATAAGTGGCACATGGGTTAGAAACACTAATAATTTAATTGATGGGTTGCGTTATTTGGTAGAGATAGCTAGTGGCTCGGTGAAGAATGTTAGCATCTTCCTTGACGATGCAACTAAGTTGTGGAAAATCGATGCGAGGGAAAAATTTGAATTAATTGTTACAGACCCGCCTTATAGAAATGATGTTCCTTATACTGAGCTTAGTGACTTTTATTATGTTTGGCTTAAGAGGGCTTTAAGTGACGTTAAGGAGGTTTTTGGTGTTTTAAAGCTCGCCCCCAGATTCCATGCAGAAGCTTTCTTTGACGAATTCGGTAATGAAATTGAGACTCAGTGGAAGGCTTTTGCCTTAAGGGAGATAAGCGAAAATGAGGGGAGAACTAAATATTTTGGCGTTAATATAGATGCGTTAGACCATTTCAAGTCTCTCCTCTCTGACTCTTTCAAGACCATGGCTTCTAGGCTTAAGGATGATGGCTTACTCGTCACATATTACGCTCATACTAGCCCAGACGCTTGGGAAGCCCTCCTCGAAGCGGGCTGGCTTAACGCTAAAATGAGGATTACAGCAGCGCATGCAATTGCTACTGAATCTGCTGAGAGCGTTACTGCTAGGGGTAAAATCCGCCTTGACATGGCAATAGTAGCCGTCTGGAGAAAAGGCACCTCGGGCGAAGCTCTGCTGGATGATGTCTACGCTAAGGCTGTAGAAGCATGCTCAAAGGACGCATACGAGTATCGTATAGCTGGCTTTGAAGGAGTAAACCTATTCGTGGCAGTATTGGGCAAGGTATTATCACAGTTCACCAAGTACGAGCGCCTAATAGGCCTTAAAACGAGTAGTAAAAGCCCAATAAAAGAACTCGTTGAGAAGTACGTCTACCCAGCAGTAGCTGAAGCCATAGCGAGATCATACGGTGTAGCTGGAGCAAAGCTAAGCCCAACATCAATGTTCTACCTCCTAGCAAAAGTTCTAGTCGGCAGGAGACCGAGACAGACAAGAAGGGTCCTAGATAGAACAACAGCGGTAATACTCTCAATCGGAACCAGAAGCAACCTAGAAAATCTAAGAAACCAACGCATAATACGTCGAGAAGAAGAAAGGCACATCCTATTAGAACCACGCTGGGGCGTAAAGAACCCAAGAGAAGCAATAGAAGATGCGCTAACACTCAGAAACTTAAACCCAGAAAAACCACCTATCACAACAGCAGTAGACGTACTACACCTACTAGAACATTATGCTGCAACACTACCGAGGGAAGAGTTTAGAAGAGAAGCTAATGAAATTAGAGGGAGGGAGCCAGCCTTATTTGATGAAGCAACAGTATTAGCTAGAGTACTAGCATCAAGCCTACCAGCAGAAGACCCTGAAAGAGAGCTAGCCAAACAAGTTATGGATGCGCTTGGGGCAGCTCTAGGCCCACTAGACTTATTCTTAGGAGGTGAAAGTTGAAAATGCTAACTGGAAATAATAGGGTTAGAAGCGACGTATATGATGAAGCCCTAGACGAAAAGATGGCTCCATCACTAGGCGGAGTAGTCCTAGAAATAGAACACGAAATGTATAGGGACCCAGAAAAATTCTTCCAGAGAACATTAATCACAGACCAGATAGCGAGTATACTGGGAAACATCCTAAACGTGCTAAAAGGTGAGAGCGGCAAAAAGATACTCGTCCTAAACGCCCTCTACGGAGGGGGAAAAACACATACACTCCTAACGATATACCACGCATTAAAAACTCCCCAAGCACTACTAAAAGCTACACCAGAGAACGAGGATGTAAGAGTACGGATAAACAGGTTCGTAGAAGAGATAAGCAAACTCAGAAAACCAGACATGGTAGTATCCGACGGATATTTCGCAGAGCTGGCACCATCACCAATAAGCCCACTAGACCTCAAAGCATACAAGGTTCACACACTATGGGGATATATAGCACACACACTAGGAAGCTACAATACCATAAGAGAATATGATGAGAAGCAAACGGCACCAGAAGCCGACAAACTCCTGAAAATCCTAGAGAATCGAAGCGTAATAATCCTCATAGATGAGATAGCCCACTATATCAAAAGATTCCACGAAACACCAGACGATAACCTACGCAGATACAGCTCAGCCATAGAAAACTTCATGGAGGCACTCGCAATAACGATAGGGTTGGTGAAGAACACCCTTCTAGTAATCTCACTACCAGCAGAGAGGAAAGAGAAAGAAGGGATAACGGTTGAAACCACCTACGAGGTAATAAGGCAGTCAATAGAGCGGATATTCAAAGCCCTTGCGAGAGTATACACAGAGCATATCGAGCCAATAGCCCCAAGAAACGTACCAGCCCTACTTAAAACAACTCTATTCGAAGAAATAGACGAGAGAAGAGCCAGAGATGTCTACGAAATGCTAACCAGAACGTACGAAGAGAACAAGGAGATCTTTGGAGCACAGACAACACCATTAGGAGAAGTCATAAGGACATACCCATTCCACCCACTCTACATAAACACGCTACTAGACATCCTAGACAAGCATGAAGCCCTACAGAAGACCAGAGACCTACTGCGAATAAGCAGGAAGGTCTTAAGGGAAGTTCTACGCGAAAAAGACAGAGCCTACGATCTAATAATGCCATGGCACCTAGACCTAACCAAAGACCCAATAAGAAACACGCTACTAATAGGTGAATATCAAGACTTTAAACCAATCATAGAAGAAGACATAAACGAAAGAGTAAAACTATTCGCAGAGAAAGCGAGGTTAGCAAAAATAGTAGCCATAACGCTCTTAGCGAGAACATTCGTCTACGGCGGAGGGCTAGCAATAATACCACCAAAAACAGAGGTACTTCCATCAGAGAAAGACCTAGTCCAAATGGTCTACGAGCCCGCAACATTCCAAGTAGAGAAGTGGGCACCAAAAGAAATAGTAGATGCGGTGAGATGGATAAGTGGAAACCTGCTCTACGTCGTTAGAGATGAGAAAACAGGGAGGCTATGGTTCACCAAGTTTGTAACCCCAATAAAGTATGTCGAAGAGAGGGCAAGGAAAGTCGAAGACATGCTAGCAGTCAATAAAGTTCTAGAGTACGCAAATAAACTCCTTAGAGAAACAGCCGACAGCATACTCAGGGGTAGGACAACAAGAACGATGGTAAGAGTGTTTGATATAGAGCTTTCAAGAGCAGTCAAAATATGCGAACCAATAGACACCGACATAAGGAAATACATCCTACTAGCCTATCTGAGCGTTCCAGAAAGAGAGGACGAGAGAAAGACTAGACTAGAAGAGGTTTTCTATAAAACTAAAAGCGGGGGGATAAGAGGATTTGCGAACACGATCTACGCAGCATTCCCAAGCGCTGAAGATCGCGTCAGGTGGGCTCTAGATTACGCTAAAAAGCTGATAGCATGCGAGGAACTGGAAAGAGAAGACATAATAGAGAAGCTGACAGGAGTATTAAGAGGGAAAGAGGCTGAGATAGCCAGAGAGGTCTTAAAGAAAAAACTTGAAGAATACAAAAGAGGCATCCTAGAAAACCTTATAAGGAATACGCTTAGCATCTTCGACAAAATAGCGTATCCACACTACGACGAAAAGAGATTAGCAAACACAGTTAAAGAAATAGACTTTGTTGTGCAGAGTGACAACATCCTAACCGCCGCTGAGAGAAGCTTATCCCTAACAGGCATCGGCAAGCTTAAAATTGAAATGGACTATGATACGCTAGACCACTACTTAAGGAGGATAGGCATAGACATATCAGATGGGAGCGAATCAAAAACTGTAGCAACAATAGTCGACTACTTCTACTCAAACCCACGATTACCAGCAGCGCCACGAGAAATAATCTTAGAAGCGATAAAAGAAGGCGTCAAGAGGCTTAAAATCGGAGTTAAATCCAGAGGCGAAGTATATTTTAAGAGGATATATAAGGATGGGGCACCACCAGTATCAGAAGGCGAAGTAATAGCAAGGTTAGATGACGACAACGAAATATTGCCATGGAGAACAGCACTACAAGAACAAATGAAATCTCTTAAGAAGCGAGAATGGGTTGAAGGAGGAGAGCGTAGAATAGAAGAATACGTAGTCATAATTGACGGTAAAGAAATAGCCGTTGAAGAAATACTCAGCAACCTAGACAAATTTGACCTAGAACAGCTTAGACTCGCACCAATACTCAAAGTAATCAGGACGGTATCCATTAAACTTGAAGCAGCTAAGCCCCTGGTTGAAGTGAAACCTGGTGAATCAGCTTTGATAGAAATCTATGTCACACGCATAGGCCCATATAAAGGAGAAATCCTTCTAAACCCCTCAGCGGGGAAAATAGACAAGCAGAAACTCAAGATAGACGAGGCCTTCACCAAAGAGAGAATTGATTGGACAATAGATGAAACACCACAACAAGCAGGAGAATACTCATATACACTAGAGGCAACAGATACCCAAGGAACACAACTAGATGTAGTGAAGGTAGTAATTAGAGTTTTGGGCGAAAAACTAGGTTGGAGGGAGGGGGTGCCTTCAGCGGGTACAAATATTGAAGAGCTTGAAATAAGAATTGAAGAAAGTTTCTCAGTAAAACCTCTAGACATATTGAAGAGAAGATTGAGCGGAGCAACAATCGTCTCCGAAAGCAGCTTTAAGATGGTGATGAAGACCGAGGAGGCGAGAGAACCAACAGTCGTGTTAAACGCAAATGATGTACAAATAGATGACGTGATAACACTCATAGTGGCGGTCATCAACAGGTTCCAGCTGCTTAAAGCAGCAGCCTCACTAAGCTTAAGTGTAAAACCTGCAAAAGGAGAGTACTTCATTATGCCTGAGCTAACAGAGGATGAAAAGAAGATACTTAAAGAACACAAAATAAGATATCTTCCACGCGCAGCTGCGTGAGCGAAGTGACGGGCGAAATACACCGTCTAATAGCTTTTAATCAGAAGAAAGTTGGGAAAGTTTACAGGCGCTACGTTGACAATATGAAGATATACCTTGGCCATCCACTGGAAGGAGTAAAACCCCTTTTCGAAGCAAGAATAAACAAAGAGACAACAAAGCTCGCTCTAGAACATTTTAAGGCTGATTTCGAGGATAAAGGAGACTTCTTGATAGTGAGCGGTGAGGATGTTGACGAGAAAATCAGGAAGCTGGTTGTATTCGGTGGAACAAGGCAGACAGTAGACGATTCTCTAGGGAGAGTTGTGTTAGAGACAGTTGCCTTTATGGGTGAAGTTGAATTACTCTTTTGGTATTCGAGATTTATTAACGCATATGAAAGAGGGAATTATTGGGATGTCAACAGAGTCGCTAAATCCCTCAAAACCCTATATAGGATACGAGCCCAGTGAGGAAGCCAAAACGCTACTCAAATCTGTGATCGAGGGCTTCAGATATCATCCATTCTTCTTCATGCTAAGAGAAAGCGTATCTTCAGAAGATCCAATATACCCATTCGCCCATCAACTAGAACTACTGAGCAAATTGTTCGCAAGAAAACCGATGAGAGTGCTTATAGGCGATGAGATAGGTCTTGGAAAAACAATCAGCACAATAATGCTCCTCAAGTACCTTATCGAAACAAGAGGGGTTAAAAAGGTATTAATCCTCCTCCCGAGAGTCCTACTACCCCAATGGCTAACAGAACTCAACAGATTCAACTTGACAAACATCATACAACTGGAAAGGGACAACATACCAAGCTATTATGATTTAGGTTTCCCGCAAGGCATCTACATAGCATCAATAGACCTACTCAAAAAACAACATCACAAAGAAAGAATTCTTAACACGACGTGGGATGTAGTGGTAATAGACGAAGCACATAGAATTGGCAAATTAGGTAAGCACGAAACACTTAGGTTCATGTTGGTAAGCCAGTTAATCAAGAAACCTAGCGTAAATCTCATAATGTTAACAGCAACACCACACAGAGGCAAACCAGAGGACTACATAGAGAGGCTCAAGCTTATAGATCCATTTATAAGAGCCGATCCAAGAGAGCTAGATGACGAAAGATTCTACAACCTATGTTTGGGCTCAATAATCTTTAGAAGAACAAAGCTAGATGTAAACGATATCTACGAAAAGAAGAAGGTCTTCGCAAACTGCAAGTTTAAAGCGAGATTAGTGAAGCCCTCGGAGGAGGAAGAAGCCTTTCACAGAGAGCTCGTAGAATTCTTACGCGCAAAACTCCTACACTACTACAGTATGGTTGGCGAGGAGCCGAAGGCTCTACCTCTACTCATGACCGTAATAGTTAAGAGAGCTTCATCAAGTCCAAGGGCAGCAATACTAACATTAGACAGAATACTCAAACGAAGGGCGGAGCGGATAAAGCTCCTAAAAACTACAACTACTACAGAAGATATACTGGATATTGAGAGGAGACTTGATAAAGATGCAAGTCTGATAGCTGATGCACTTTTAGGCTACTCCTTTGAGGATAGCGGTCTGTACGAGGATGAAACTGAAAGAGCTGCCGATGCAGACGAAATATTAGGGAAATTTGCTGAGGATTGTAGCGTCCTCCTTGAGGATAGAGACGTTAGAAAACTGGAGAGATTGCATGACTTAGCCAAGAAAATAACAGGCGAAAGAGACTCGAGATTAAAATCCTTGATAAATGTGGTCCTCAGCCACTTAAAGAGTGGTGAGAAGGTAGTTGTTTTTACAGAGTTTAGGGATACTGCCGAGTACCTGTTCACAGAGATTAAGAATAGACTCCCAAAGGATATCAGCGATAAGATTGCTATGATAACTTCAAAGGAAATTATACCTCCCGCACCATACACTAAGTACGAAAAAAGGTATGATATAGAGGATGTTAAAAGGTGGCTTAAAAAGGGAGACCTCCACCTCCTAATTTCAACAGATGTTGCGTCAGAGGGACTAAACCTACAGGTAGCAAATGTTGTCATCCATTATGAGCCAACCTGGAGCCCCGTTAAAATAGTTCAGAGAATAGGTCGTGTCTGGAGACTGGGCCAGGAGAAAGATGTCCATAGCTATAGCTTGCTCTTAGCTGTTGAAAGCGATATAGCGGCACTTGAAATACTATATGCAAAGCTCCTCTCTTGGATGATTTCGGGAGTAGAAAGGCAGGTGCCTATAGGTGAGGAACTAGAGATAGAGATGTTACCGAAGGATAAATCTGCCTGCGACATACTACAAATACCACTAACCACTGAGAAGGGAAGACCACAATACAGCGAATATATGGCTTGGATAGAGTTTATAGCTGGTGGCAGGGAGAGGCTGAGGAGATATGTTGAAGGGATAATCGCAGCTTTAATGAGGTTAAAGGAGCAGGCTGAACGCCAAGGGTTAACAAGGATAAATCCAATAAAAGTTGAAAAATTCCTCAGCGAAGGTCTTGGAGGCTTATACGGAGATGAAGGCGAGTTAATTCTTAAAAACCTGCTGGTGGCAGCTGCTAGATTACGTGGCTACCAGATTGAAGAAAAGAAGTCAGGGCTATTCATTAAAGGTACGCACCTAACTAGCTTGAAAACTTTGCTGGACATATATAGAGGGATCGACTCTCTACTTAGAGATGTGGAGGTTAAATCGCCCATTATATTAGTTGCGAAAAGGTCTGCAACAGAAAATGCTTCAACGATAAAAGAATTATATCTTTACGAGATAACTGTTTATGTTGACGGGATGCCAGTGTGTTCGGAAGTTGTTGGTGTTGCTGTGAAAGGAGGCACCCCAACTCCAATTGAGACGTACAGAGGTTCGGCTCTTCTGAAGATTTTTAGTGAGCTCTTGATCAACGTCATTGGTGTTGGAGATCAGTTCTGGTGTGATGAGGGATTTGGAGACAGGGTAAGAGCAAAAATACTCTATAACTGTCGAGAGCTACTGATTGATGAATACATAAAATATCTCGCGAGGGTGGAGAAAGAATTCAGTTTTCCACACAAAGAGTGGATCCCAAGAGAAGGCGAAGGGAAGGATGCTTCACATTTCCTTTCAGCTTCACAAAAGCTTCTAGGAGTAATAGTTATAGTAGGTGAGGCGGCTAAGACCCAACCCTCACCAACCGCCATAGAAGAAGTTGAGCAAAAAGCTATGGAATATGCAATGGAGTTTGAGAGGAAAAATAAGAGGAGCCCAGAAGACGTGAGCAAAGTGGAGCATTATGACATTAAGAGCACGGAGACAAGAAGTGGTGAGGTGAGGTTTATTGAGGTAAAGGGTCGATGGGACCTCGACATAACAATTGAGCTTACTGAAACAGAATATGAGTATGCAAAGAAGCTTGGCAATGATTACTGGCTCTACATAGTTTACGGCTTCTCAACGGGAAGCCCGAGATTACTAGCGATAAGAGACCCAGTGAACAGAGCGAAGTGGAGCACCGTTGAAATAAAGCGGTATCGCCTTCTAGGAGTATGAAATAGCTTGAATAAACCCTTGGAGCGTAAATACGGTAAAGTGAAGATCAAAGTGTATGGTGGGGTGGACGAGATCGGAGGGAACTGCATCGTCATAGAGGATGGAGACATAAAAATCGTTTTCGATAATGGAATTAGGTTCTCAATTCTTAGAAGGTTCTATGGTGGTAGAATAGAGCCGCTTGGACTTTCAGAGCTGCGTGCAGTTGGAGCGGTACCGCCATTCGAGGCGCTCCATGGAGCCTCAGCGCTCTATATCTCGCACCTCCATTTAGACCATACTGGATTACTCAGCTCAATACCACCTGAAGTAAGCATTAGGGTTCCAAGTAAAAGGATCCTAGAGAAGACGTTAGCGTCCTGGTACAGAAGACCTGGTAACTGGCTAGCCTATGTTCCACCAGACTATGCGGCTAAAGTTGAAGAAATTGAGTCAAAAGAAGAAGATGAAAATAAAGTGACGGCTATATTAGTAAGCCACAGCTGCTTTCCAGCCTATTCCTTCTTATATGCTGGAAGCGACGCGACAATCTTCTATAGCGGAGACTTAAGATTTGAGCCCCTAACCACTCTATGTCGCCAGCTGGATGAAAGCATAGCTGAGATAGGTATTGATGGGGTAGATGTGGCTTTACTTGAGGGGACGAACTTTAATGCAGAGTACACCCCAATAACCGCCTCTATGTTTAGAGATTACATCTCTCTTTTGTTAAGGGAATACGAGCTTTTATCTATCTCGATAGATCCATTGGACCTAGAAGCCTTTCTGACGATACTGGATTTATCGCTGCTGATGGGAAGGAGCTTGGTAATAGGATCCGAGAGGCTATTATGGGTTGTTGACGAAGTTGAGAAGCTGAGACCAAGAACACGTGATAAAGTATACATTAGCGAGGAGCTTAAAGCCTCCGCACCACTGCTTAGGAATATAAGTTTACTCAATGATGTTCTCAAAAACCCTGGAGACTACATACTTGCAATCGAACCAATAGGGCTTCTCCACACTTTCAGGAAATTAAAGATATGGGGGGAGAGTCCTAGTTTAACAGACTCGGTAGTTGTTCTAATGGATCCTGAACCAAAAGAGTCAATAAAGGAAGTTGAGGAAGGAGCCTTAAGGACCTGGCTTAGAAGCTTCGGAATACAAGTCTTCAGACTAAGATTATCAGGACACTACTTACCTCACCAATTCAACAACATAATTGAGACATTAAAGCCTAAAGACATAATCCCACTTCATACAGAAGAAGCCAGCCTTATGATTAAGTTGTTTCGAAAATCCCAGGTAAGGGAATAATTATAAACCCATCCTCTCACACTCTTCATAGGATCCGATGATACTAAAGTATCGTGTAAGCTCATCCTAAGATCAGCTTCAGCAGGATGCCGATGATAGCTGCTAATATCGTGAAGGTCGCACCCAAGCTCAGTAAGGATGCCTTCCACACCTTATCGATATGCCTCCCAATATCAACTCTAAGATCGTCTATACGCTTATTCAAATCTCCCCTCAGCTCCTCAAACCTGTGGTTCATATCGTTCCTCAGATCGTCGATCCGCTTGGATATCTCCTCAACCCTCCCCTCGAGCCTCGCCAACCTCTCCTCACTCATATTCCCCTCATCCTCAGCTACCGCCTTCGACATTCACACCTTCTTTAGCGCGCTTAAAAATAAAACTCGACGCCTATTCAACCCTCCGCTCCTGATCGCCCCGCAAATCTGTGGGGTGCGCAAGCAGCTAAAAGTAGCACTAAGACATCATGGTGTCGTGGTGTCGGAAGGGCGGCGGTACGGCTCAGTTCAAACGGCGCTATAAGAACCTCAATTACCGCGTATGGTTCACCCTCTACTCTGCCCGATGAAGACAGCATACACTAAGCCGAACCCTCCTCCACAACTCCCTTACGGTCCTGTAGATGGTTAGCGCGGCGAATAGTGCGAAGATTTCTTTACCTCCACTTTCCCTGATCGCCCCCTAAATTTAGGGGGTACACGACCAGCTAAAAGTAGCGGCAAAGAACCCATCTCTTCGGCTCCCACAAATTTGTGGGTAAAGTTGAGGTGCTCTAACACCAAAGACGACCTCGACAGCCGCGAAGATATAGAGGTGTCTTTCTACTTGAGGCTTAAATCCTTAGAGGTATTTGAAAGGGTTGAGAGGAGGTACATATTTGGCAATAAGAAGCTCAATCATGAGTCTGCGGAGATCAATTGCTCACTCATCATAAAGTCTATGAGGTTTAGAAGCCAAAAGCACCCTTGGAGTGTTATTCTCTCAGTCTTTTTTAGACCGCGCTTCACCTGTTCATCCTTCCACTTTTTTATATCTTTCAAAACCTCCTTCAGGACTTCTTTGAGGGTTAGAAAATCGATCCCATCTTTACCCAGCAACTCCTTAAGGTTGCTGAGTTGCTTTTTTCGCACCTTGCTAGCTACATAAAGCGGTTTATAGACTATGTCAGACGCACCTAACCTCGAATGTCCAAGCCAGAACTTCCCTAAAACGCTTTCAAGCTCAATGATGTCGACTGAAATCTTCTTAATAGCTTCAATGCGGTCCAAGGAGAATTTAGCCTTTACACTCATAAGGTTTTTCCTCAAATTATTGGTAAGGCTACCAGCTTCAACATGCATAACCACTAGCTTCTCCTTGAGTAAGCCAGGCTCAGCAGGTTCAACCTCCTTCCTCAAACCTATAATGTCGGCCTCCTCAGCTCCACGCAATCTAACATTAGTCAAGACCACGTACCCTCTAAGCTGTAACCATTCACACAGCAGCTCCTCAACCCAGTTTATCGGAAAAGGCAATCAAAGATACACCTGAAGTAATATATAATATCCCGTAGCATCTTAAAAATAGTTATGGTTTGCGGCTGCAGTGATAATCCTAGTAACAACGGTACTACCCTTAGAGCTTAGTAGGTGTCTTTATACTTGAAGATAAACTCCCGCTCGGCGCTCAAAAAGCCTCCCCTTTCCTATTTCTATATTGATGGCTAGGTTGGAGCAGATCAACACACATAACTATTTTGGTAGGTTGGTTGCTGCTGAAAGAGGGCTTCATAACCCCGTTGAGCGAAAAGAATCGCGAGCCGATCTTAGAGTTTGAGAAGGAACTAGTCTCAAAAAGTATCTCCACATTCTGGGATTATAAGGAATAAAAGAGAGAGCTTGGGTAGTTATTTTGTGTGATTGCATCTGTGTATGTTGGTACTGGTGGTTGGGCTTATCTGGATTCGAGGGGTGAGGATAAGCTCTTAGCGTACTCCAAGTTATTCAGTTTTGTTGAGGTTAACTCTACCTTCTACACCTATTTGCCTCTGAGTGTTATGTGTTCTTGGAGGAAGCGTGTTCCTTCTGATTTTGTCTTCTCGGTTAGATGTCATAGGGATTTAACTCATAGATTTGGGCTAAAGCCTTGTGATAAGTCGTTTAGGGTCTTTGATAAA
>Ga0105155_1000631_pt1 | contig 12264 bp, 9 predicted proteins | sample SSWtaG_2_FD_89589 | JGI IMG/M metagenome (GOLD analysis project Ga0105155, IMG submission 89589) | Hot spring microbial communities from Sandy's Spring West, USA to study Microbial Dark Matter (Phase II) - SSWsed_130316 | ecosystem: Environmental > Aquatic > Thermal springs > Hot (42-90C) >...
ACACATACCACCTCCCCTATCCCCAGCCCTACCGCGGTTGTAGTTTCTTTTTGTTGTTTCCTGCAACTTCCGCAGGGTCTCCTGCGTACCCCTAGGCAGTTGTAGTTTCTTTTTGTTGTTTCCATGGCTTACCACCCCACCTGCTAGGATAGGGGTATCTCGTTGTAGTTTCTTTTTGTTGTTTCTGAGCCTAGTGCTGGGGGGTCGCGGGAAGTCGATCCTCGGGGTTGTAGTTTCTTTTTGTTGTTTCTGCGCTGATGGAGACCTCTCGGCCTGCGGCTCCGAGGCACGTTGTAGTTTCTTTTTGTTGTTTCGAGGTATGGAATACGGAGGATCTAAGGATAAGGGGGGAGTTGTAGTTTCTTTTTGTTGTTTCAGGTTCTTGCCTCTATATGGGTTGTTGGTAGCCGGGTTTTAAAAGCTTTCATGGGCCGAACCTCCCCGCCATCAGACCCCCATCAGCCGGGGAACCATCAGTGCTGAAGTCTCCTCGGTTGCTACCAGTGTGCGCTTTTCCTACGGAGATGGAGGTGTGCCCGAACCCTGCTGCGCGCCCGTCTCCTACGCCGTATACCTGTGCCAACACGACGGTCTTTGAGAGAATCTCTAAGAAGTCTAGACCGTACCTAGCTTCTAGAACTGCTTGTGCTTGCCGGAGCACTTCTCTGTCTATAAAGTACTTAGCGTAGCCTATCATTGCTGGGAGCACCTTGTTGTTGTAGACGTACCAGGCTATGTTCACGGTCCTGAGGGCGGTGTACGGGATGTCGAGCACGGACTTCACGTACCTCGCACACCTCAGGAACGTGCTCCACCTCAGCCTACCCTTGTCGTGTAGAACCATGAGTAGGGGGGTGGCTAGGACAGCCTCGGGTAGCGGCACGAATAGCTTCCTCTTCCTCCACCTAGCGACAGCTAGCGGGTCCTTGAGGAGGGTGGGGGACTCGAAAACCACCTTTATGTAGCTCTCACCCGGCGACTCCAGCAGGCTCCTTAAATTCCTAGCTTCTCTCTCCACTTCCACGTACCTCACCTCATACTGTAGCCGGTCGATAGCCACCAGCTCGTTGCCGAAGAAGAACCTATCCGCACTAGACAGGTCTAGCAGAACGCTGCTTACCAGGGTAGCACTTGCACCGACATAAAAGAAATACTCCCTCCCCGCCTCCAGCTTAGTGGGTCTGACCCCGATCGCGCTTGGGGGCTTAGCTGTGGAGCCCCTAAGTACGAGCCTAGCGTAGACAGCCTCATTCCTCTCCCTACCGTCCTTGCTCAGCGCTATGGTGTAGAGCGGCGTTATGTGTATAGGCTTTGGTAGCTGACCCGCCCCCCTAGAGAAGACCTCCTCGAGTTTGGGGTTACCGACGATCAGCAGCGACTTAACCAGCTTAGCCGTGTAGTCCTTGACAAGCAAGTCGTGCTTGAAGGTAACAGCAACCTTAATCACAGCAGGGTTCTCGGAGTACATGCCCAGTCACTCCAGAGCTTCTAGAATGAGCTCACCTAGCGGCGTCAACCTGTAGAACTGCTTCCTCCCTCTAGACGTGAACGACACGAGCCCCAGCTCCCTCAGCTTAGTTAAGTGCTTCCTAACGGTTACAGGGCTTCTGCCGAGCGCTAAGTCCTCGAAGCGTGCTTCGCTGAGCATCTTCAGTAGCCTAAGCACCTCAATTTGTGCGTCCGTTAGCGACCCCGGAGAGACTTCTAACACGCTCAGCGGGACTGTGTAGGTTACTGGTCTATCCTCCATCGATAGCCTGATCTCAACGTTCCTGTGTGCAGCGCCTAGGAGCCTAGCTACGATAAGTGTAGCGATAATGAGTACCCTCATGCCACCAGTCAAGTAAAACTTTATCCGATCAGCTGTGTCGGCGAACCTCTTCACCGCTCTGAGCACGTTGCGGCATATCTCCAAGAACTCCGCGTTCACGTCCACCTCAACGTATTGGAGATCGTGAATGCGTGCGAGTTCGAGAAAGTTTTTAACCTGGTTCAGAGCTTCCTTAACTCTCTTAGCGGCATAGTCTGATTCCGGTTTGCTAGCCACTAGCAGTATAGTTACATCACTAGGAACGCTCTCCTCCAGTAGCGGCCTGATAACAAACTCCGGGCTCCACCCGAACGTGAAGACGTAGACCGCCTTACTATCAGTCACGCTGTCATGCCCCACAGTTATCTCTATACACCAGTTAAGTTTATAAAGGTTTTCCTATACTATACTTATGAGGGGCGGGGCTAGTTGAGCAGAGAAAGCCGGCACCACGATAAAGTAAGGGACTTAATCGGGAGGCTGTACAGCGCTCTTAGCCTTGAGGAGCTGTTCTCTAGGGCAAAGCATTCTTGGCAGACGTTCTTCCACCACTCAGCGTCCGTAGCGTCAATATCATACAGGCTTGCAGAGCTATACAAAAGTCGGCAACAAAAGCAACGGTATGAAGGCTTGTTTGAGCCCCCCGACGTGAGGGAGGTTAAGTACATCGAGAAGTACTACGGTCTTAGCCTTGAGGAGCTGTCCTTCCTCCTCGGGGTAGTGCACGACTATGTAAAGCTCTACGGTATTGATAGCAAGCTAGGTAAAGAGAAGGCGAGAGAGCTACTGGAGAAGCTCCTATCAGATAGCCTGCCAACCGAGGAGCAGAAAGCGAGAACCGTCGAGATGCTGATTACGGCTGCATCCGCTGTAGAGGGTGTCTCGGCACCTGAGCTCAGGAACCCCGTGATAGAGCATATTTCAAAGCATGTGAGCCTCGCGGACAAGCTAGCTAGTGCTGGGTCGGTTAGCGAAGCGGTTCAGAGTGTTGCGAAATCAGAGGTTGAGGGCCTAAGGATCGGTTACGTAATGACATCCGCACCATCCCTACTACAGGCAAAGGTCTCCGAGGAGCTAGTGGGCATACTTAAGAGTTATGGGTGGGTACCGCTAGCCATTTACTACGACGGTTTGATAGCTGTTGGGGATGAGAGAGCTAGCACCGTGCCGATCCGCGAAGTTGTTAACGCCTTGGAGAAGGAGGTCGCGAAAGCCTTTAGTGTCGAGGAGCAGGTGGAGCGCTTAGTAGCTGGACTATCTAAGAAGAGGATCGCGGAAATCTTCTCTAAGCTTGAGCAGACCCAAGCTAAGCTGGTGCTGGGCGGCGATGACCCTACGAACGCCTACCACGACATTATAGTGAGGTACTTGGCTGGTGAACCATTTCACAAGCTGACTGAATTCAAGAAAGGAAAGAGAGTACTAGACCCCCGTACCCTCGCTACAGGTATTGAGAGGGGCTCTAAGTACTTCGAGGAGTACTTAGGCACAATGCTTGTCAGCAAAGAGTCTCTTATCAGCACACTACTATCCATTAGGCGGAGCGACGACGGCCGTAAACGATTGTTCCTACTCCTCTCTTATATGGTCGCGTTTGCGTCTAAGGATGAGGAAAAGGTCGCCGAAATAGTGAAGAGAGCTTTCGGCATTGACTTGCCGAGAAACATAGACAAGGACATCCTCTACAGCGTAGTCATGGCTGAAGTGTACAGGAATCTAGACAACGACGACATAATTAGGAGGGTTGTTGACGCGGTCTTCGAAGTACTCAATGTGCGCCAAGAGACGAAGTACTACGTATCTAGGTTTGTTGCTACGTCGATTAAGAGCAACATCATAGATACTGGGCTAGACGCTGTTGATGTGATGAGCGGGCCGGTAGGCTATGCTAACTACTGCAGAGTCTGCGGGTCGCCGTTGCTATCCGAGAGTATAGCCCTCATAGAGTACGCGAGGACTGCAAAAGTGCGAGGCGGTGGCGGCTCCGAGATGTGGCTTCACGATGACCCGCCACTTGCCAGCATAGAAGCCATTGCTACAAGCAAGGAGAGCAGGATACGGTTCATCTGCCCACTATGCTACTACGAGGCTACCGTGCTCGGAGAAGAGTGTGAACCGCCCTTCCTCGTTATCGCACTTCACCCAGCAGTAGCGTACGACGTGTGGGAGTGGTTCAAGGAGAGGGCGGAGCATCTCAAGTACTCAGCGCACGGCGTACTGATTGAGGAGGAGAGACGGAAGCTGGCCGAGGAGTACAGCAACATAGTGAGAAGAGGTTTCAAGGTTGAGCCTAGTCGAGAGCAAAGCACGAGCCTAGGCACGTACCCAGGGGTGTTAATCGTGGACACCCTCGGCGCAAGGATCGCGATTCCCCTAAGAGCCGACATGTCGCTTAAGATGAAGGATGTTGCTCGGGCCTTGGTGTTAGCGCCATACGCTATGTCGGTCGCAGGCGGGGGGCAGGTGGGACTAGTTAGCAACCTTTCACACGCCTACAACCTGGGCTCTGAACAGCTACCAGTCGTGCTCCCACACCCACTGCCGTTCCTCTACGAGATCCACAGAACCTTTGAATCCGTGGGAGTAAAAGCTAAGGCTGAAGGTAGGGATATGACTCCGGACGAGTACGCGGTATACAACATGTCGTACATCACGATCCTAGAAGCTCTCTACGTCTACAGCATCAAGGTGCTCGCGTGGTACAGCGGCTGGAAGAGAAAGTCAGGTGCTGGTGCAGAGTTCGGTGACTATGCCTTAGACCTACTAGAGCACACTTCCTCAATACCCTATGTCCCGCTTGCACTCGCCGCCCCGCCCCCTTCGAGTCTCGACCCAAGGGAGGGGGATGAGCCCCTCCCATACTACGGTTTGATCTCGCAAAAGTCCCAGGAGGTGGAGCTCCGCATGTCCCAAGTACAAAAACTTGTAGAGGGTAAAGAGCAACCCCTTATAGGCAAAGCCCTGTACCAACATGCTGCAACGCTGAAGGAGCTGAACAGCGACCTGTCTAAGACAGCTGTACAAAAGCCTCTGAGGAGAGCTATAGAGCTTATCGTAGATCTCGCCCCGCTCATAGGCTTCGAGGAGGCTAGGAACCTTGCAAGAGAGAAATTTGTCGAGATTCTAGAGACGGCCCTGGGTGCAGACCTCGTAGCCAGGAAGAAGAAGATTAGAGGTAAGGACGGAAAGGAAGTAGAAGTATCGTACGCAACCATACTCCAGAGCACTCTCGATGACATACTAGAGGTGATCGGTAGCTTCATAGAGAAGCAGGTGCCGTCGAGCAAGCTATCGAGATTCGTAGAAACACTACTAGACGCAGCATACGAGAAGTACAAGCGCGTAACCGACTAAGGGGCTGTAGAGTTGCACCCTAAAATCAAAACTTTTTTATCCACGGTCTCCCCCGTCCATCCTCCCGTTCGTGGCGTAGAGGAGGATAAGGGGGTGAGACCATGAGTTCCCCCGGTCTAAACCAAGAAGTAACCGTAGAAACCGTAGCTAAGAAGGTGTTCGGAGAAGAGCTGTACAAGAGAATCTCGGAGTGGTGCATTAAGAGGGAGAAGCCAGACAAGTACAACGCGCTGCCGAGGGGGAGGGTCGCTAACGTATACGTAGTAATAGAGCCTCAGTCAATGCTAGTAATAAAGCATGAGCAGGAGACAACTGATGTAACGACAATACCGACGTACCTAGGTATAACGGTTCCAGCAATACTCAACACCAAGTTCCAGTCAGGGGCAATACGGAGGCAGATGCTGACACTACTTCACGAGTGGTTTGATAGGAATAAAGAGATAGCGAAGAGGGAGATAAGGATAGAAAGCTACACCTGCGTAATGAGGCCGTACCTAAAGAGGCAACCTCAGGAGAAGCAGAGGCAGGTACCCGAGGAGTTCGAGGGCTACTGCGGTAAGTGCCCCAACTGCCTGATATTCGGCTACGCTGTGCAGGAAGGTGGCGGCTACAACGTCAAGTCCAGGGTTGAGGGAGACATATACGTGGGTCTAGTGCCTAGCGCACTAAGCGTTGTAAGCGTCACGTTCAACGCTGTAGACGACATAGCTAAAACAACGTATAGGCCAGAGGCGCCGGAGACAGCTAGGACTGGTGCTCTCTACGAGTTCAGGCCGATACTGGTGGGGACGCCGTTCGTCGGCAAGCTAGCTCTCAGGGACATGACCCTAGCGGAGCTACTGCTGACGCTAATAGCGATAGCTAGGACGACTAGGGTCGGGGGGAGGAAGACGCACTTCGGAGAAGTAAAGGTACACATACCGGCGATAGTCCTCAGCAAGTACGAGGTGGGTAGCGGGTACGAGATAGCTAACAAAGTGTTGCTAAAGTACGCCGAGAAGCGTATAACCATCGAGGAAGCCATAAACGAGGTAGTGGAGTACGTAAATGGGTTCAAGAACCAGGGCGTCCTAGTAGTAGACAGGGAGCTAGGGGATAAGCTTAGGTCCCTAACCGATGCGGAGATAGACGCGGTTGTACTGCAGGCGTGGAAGGACGTGCTAGTGCTGAAGGAGAGCCTAGACCTCTTCGTATACAAAGAGAAGAGGGAGTAGGTACAACGGTTAAGCGGTGCAACAATGCTCAGAGTGTACGTCGCCGACCTAGAGCTACACGGTGTGCTGCTGTTCGCAACGGAGCAGAGGCCATCCTTGTCAGAAGAGGGAGGACCGCTGATAGTGACAGGACACATCATCCACAACTACCCGCTGATATACGGGTTGCTCGGCAGAAACGTAGAGGCTTACGCCGTTATACCAGCACTACACTTTCTATACTATGAACACCTCAGGGAGTCCCGCTTCGCCCCCAAGATAGCTAGGGAGCCACTACATTACGGCACCGTCGAGGAGCAACTCAAGAACTTGGTTGCAAAAGGGAGAGCTCTGTACGCGTTCCCCGCGTTTCCGCTGAAGGTGACGACAAAGAAGTTCTTCATGCAGGCGCAGGGCTCGGGCTACGCTGAGGCACGCGGCGCACTAAAGGTAGTGTACCCCAGGCTAGAGCACTACGTGGCGATTATCCCTCCGTCATCGTTTAGAACGGTTGTGCTAACACATAACGTAGAGCTACCGGCAGTGCTTTACATCAGGATAGGCATGAAGAGGATGGGTCTATTCAAAGTGTACCTACGAGAAGCCAATATCGTGAGAAAGGTGGATAGGTCGAGCCGGAGCACCATCCCCGTAAACCTCTATGATGCAACGGTCTTTGGATACGCAATAGAGGACGCTGTTAAGCTACTTGAGACAAGGTCTAAGCCTCCCAGCAAGGCGCTTTCGTCAATTATAGGGTACATAAGGGCTAGGAACCTGTTCGAGATCAGGAGCGGGGGAGATACGTACCTCGTGCCGCTACCGCTGAAGGTTGTAGAAGGGTCCTAGGGATTGTGATGTGTGCTTAGATATTACTAATCCTATCTCCTTTTTTGTATCCCCCCTATACGTCAAGGAATCCGACAAAGTCTTCAGGTTTAAGTCAAAGGAGCTAAGGCTGAGGGACTTCCAGTACAGGGTCTACGAGAGGTTCGCAAACCGCGACGTGCTGGAGGTCATACGGGTATCTGCCCCAACTGGCGCTGGTAAAACGCTTACGCTTCTAATACCGCTCCTCGTGAACTTTGAGCACGGCTGGATGTACGACGGCAGTATCGGCATATATCCGTCTAGGGAGCTAGCAGAGGACCAGATGATAACCCTCTACAACCTCCTCATGGAGCTCGGCGCTGAGCCGGTGGATATAGGGCTGCTTGTCCCGGAGCTGAGCAAGCTGCCAGACAATCTGAAGCAGGAGCTGGGCGAGTTCATGAAGTTGCTTGCGGTAGAGGTCAGTGGTGAGCGGATTCCCGTGCTCCTTATGCTCATCACATCAGAGACTCTACATCGCCTAAGAGAGGTAATGGAGAAGGGAACCGGCGAGGCGAAAGCCCACAGGGAGTTGCTACAGGATACACTCTCCAAGTGTGCTACCAAAGCTTTCAGGATAGTGTTCACAGTACCAGAGTACGCGTACCTAATATCCTCTGGAGCCTATCAGGAGTTCGAGAAGGCCGGGGCTCAGCTACTGGTAGTGCTTGGGGAGCTTAGGAGGTTCCTCAAGGCTCTAGAGCTCGGCAACGAGGAGCTGGTGAGGTGGTTTAGGGAGCTAGCCATCGACATAGACAGGAAGAGAATGTACAAGCTATACTACGTCAGCAGAGAGTTCCTGAAGTCCCTTGCTGAAGCATTTATCTTGTTCAGGGCGGCTGCTTTCTTCGACGAGTTCCACCTCTACTCAGGGTTTAGCCTAGCCTCTTTCATCTCTCTTCTCTTCATTTACATGTTCGAGAGGGGTATCGGGAAGATAGTTATCTCCTCAGCCACGCCTAGCAAGCCAATCCGCGTTAAGGGTAGAGACAAGGACTTCTTCGAGCTGGTGAAAGAGCTCGCCAGAGCACTGGGCTACGAAGTGTACGATGTTACAGCAGAGGCTTCGCCCACGCCATCGAGCGGGTGGGTACAGGTACGTAAGAGGACTGAGGTCAAGATCGTGCCGGTGTGGTCCTGAAGACAGACGCCAAGGGGGCGCCCGCGTACGGAGTTTTGCAGAGGTGTTTGCCGAGCATCCTAGAGAAGTGCGGGTGGGCCGAGGACTACAAGGTAAAGCAGAGGTCGATGATACTCGTGGATAGGGTGGCAGCGGTATTACAGGCCGCAGAAGCCGTGGAGAGAATTACCGGTGAGAGGCCTCGGCGCGTGTGCTCAATAAAGAAGCTGTTCCAGGAAGGCGATGAGGATAGGAAGGCCGCACTCAAGGAGGCTAAGCTGATAGTGGGCAACATGGCGGTAGCTTTCGGAGTCGATATAAAGGGTATGGACTTAGGAGTCGTGGTTTCAAAGGACAGCTTCTCAGCTTTACAGAAAGTTGGGAGGATAGGGAGAGGAGAGGGCTTAGATCACGCTGTAGTGTATCTCCCGATACCCATGTACAAGTACCAAGCAGTACAGAAAGTCCTGGAGAAGATAGCTGGCGCAGAGATACCGTACGCGTCCTCAGGGAGCGGGCTAGACTTCGTGAGCCTCCTAGACGAGCTCTACCCCTCGGTATCGCCAGACATCCTCGTGAGGTCTAGGGCCGGCATCTTCAAGGCAGTACTCTCAATGTGGACCTACACCTTCGCCACGATCCTGAGGCTCAGGTCGGAGATGAGGGAGGAGCTCTACGCTGCGAAGAAGCTTGAGGACGTGAGGTACCTGCACTACTTCGCTCTAGCACTCAGAGCGCTCGGCAACTTCTTCGAGGTGGAGAGGCTGGAGCGCAAGCTTAGGCAGTTCATTAGGAAGCGCCTGCTCCTAACCCCGCTAGCCCTATACAACCTCTACTCGTACAGGAACATGGCGGGCATAACAGTAAAGTGGAGGAAGCCTATTGGCGGGGTTGTCGAGGAGGTCGTGGACCTAACGACAGCTGGCAGAAACATACCGCTAAAGTATGAAGACGGCAAGTTCTGGGTAGACCAGAACTACCATCCGTACATCTACACGTTGCTAGGAATAAGGGTTAGTGAAGGTGTGGCACCTAAGGTGAGGGAAGCCCTAGAGATGCTAGATGGTTACATAGTAACAGTTGGGCTGTTCATAGACCTCGTTGAAGGCAGTAGCCCCTTTAGAGCAAAGATCACTAGCTACGCAGAGCTCTTCCAGCCGAAGCCAGGGCGTGGCTCCGACAGGGTCGTCGGGCTCGCCCAACTACGCAACGACAAAACCATCTGCGAGCTTCCAGCACTAGTTATCTATGCAAGGGATAAGCGCAGGAGAAACCTCGTTGACTTCCTATCTGCCGTGGACTCAGCCGTACCTATCTACGCAACTAAAGGTAAAGACATGTACGAGCTCCTAGGGTGCATATACCTGCTTTAGGGGGTCGGTAGGTGTATGTCGTCATCGCATACGATATCAGGAGAGACGATGTTCGCGAGAAGGTTAGGCGCTTACTATGGCGCTACGGTCTATGCCCTATATCCAAGTCAGTCTACGCTGGAAGACTTACGTGGTCTAGAGTTGCAATCATATGCGAGCAACTTAGCAGACTGGTTAGCGAGGGGGATTCTGTTGTCGCAGTCCCTGTACAGGATTCTGACTTCCGCAAAGCCCTTGCTGTTACCAGGGGTAAGGTCTGGTACAGGTCAGAGGGGATGGATGTCATCGTTGCCGGCACGGATACTTGACGACTACATGGTGTGTAAAGCCAGGGCCTACTACACAGCCCACCCCGAGCTGTTCAAGCCCAGGAGGGTACCGGACATGGAGGACAGCGAGAAGCGTGGGAGAGCGTTCGTCAGGAACTACCTCATCCCTAAAATGAGAGAGCTCCTGAACAACGCCACCACCGGAAAGGTACTGCTATTCGTGGACTTCAACGAAGCAAGGGTAGCGTACTACCTAGCGTACAAAGATCTGGAAAAAGAGATTGTGTGCAAGCCAGACCTAGTGTCCATTGTCTTGCTTCGCGGAGGCCTACTCCGAGCACTAGTCTTTGAAGTAGGCGATACAGATGTTGACGCCGTGCTGAGGAGAAGGCACGTCATACCTAGAATATTGCTATACATGGTGTCTGTGTACTTATACCACGGCGTACCTCCCGCAGGGTTTTATGTCTCGCTATCTCCTAAGTCATCGCCACCGTCTCTAGCTATCGTGTCGATAAGCGGTAGGGTAGGGCTATCTAAAATCCTCGAAAATGTCAGCAAGCTCATATCGGCACCGGAGGTCCCCAAACCCGCTGGAAAGCCCACGTGTTCTCACTGCGTGTACACACTTATATGCAGGTTCGCTACGTGATACCATGATTCTCGTAGTCAAGGGCGTAGCCAGGATAAGCAAGAGAGGCTCCACGGTAGTTGTTTCTGCGCCTAGAGAGACCGACAAAGGGGATACCGCATGGGAATCGCAGACCATACCTCTGCTAGATCTCGAAATGCTTGTAGTGGTAGGGTCTAGGGTGAGGATCTCGTCTGGCGTTCTCTTAATGCTCTCCGAGGCTAGCGTACCTGTAATTGTTCACAGCAGGAGAAGCAGTAGCGTGCTCATGAACCCATTCCATGTGAGGGTGGCGGATGTTAGGCGGAGACTATACAGAATCTCTGAAGACCCTGCGTGGGCAGCCTCTGTGGGGATGAAGTTCGTCGAGGGGAAGCTCTACGGTTTTATCAATTTGCTGAGGTACTTAACGTACAAAGAGGTAGAGAGAGGTAAGGACTTCAAGCAGGTTTTAAACCAGCTAGATGAAGTCGAGAAGCTTGTGAAAGATGAGAAAAATAGCATCAAAAGCGTGGACGCTCTACGCATTTACGAAGCCAAGTGGAGCAAGAAGCTATGGGAACTCGTCTCTTTGTTTATACCTAGTGAGTACGGCTTTACTGGTAGGGACCCTAAGAGCAGGGACCCAGTAAACTCTGCTATAAGCTATAGCTACGCCGTTGTTTACGGGCTATGCACACACGCTTTGATAGCGGCGGGGCTAGACCCACATGTAGGGATAATACATTCAGAAAGAGCTGGAAAGACCTCACTAGTATACGACTTCTCCGAAATGTTTAAGCCCTTAGCCGTACACGCTGTTGTAGTTGCTTCTAGAACAACAAGCCTCAGCGTTGATGGGAGCGGCTACCTAACGAAGAGCTCCTTAGAGGCTGTGACAAAACAGCTCTACAAGCTATTGAAGAGAAAACACCATAAATGGAGGTACACGGCGAGGGGGGAGATATACGCAAAAGCGTGGGAACTAAGACAGAACATAGAGAAGGGAACAAGATTCGAACCATTCGTCTACGTGGTAAAGTAAAAAGTAGGCAGTTAAACTGTTTATTTACACATAGTTGATGGTTCCCCGGCTGATGTGGATCCGATGGCGGGGAAGACCTGACCACAACAGCTTTTAAACCCGGACACCGACAACCCATATGAAGGCAAGAACCAGTAACAACAAAAAGAAACTACAACCTTCAGGAGGACTGGTAGGGATCACTGGGTGCTAGACCTGTAACAACAAAAAGAAACTACAACCCTAGCGTCCACACCCCTAGCCCTGGCGAGCTCGTACAGGTAGGTAACAACAAAAAGAAACTACAACTAATCGCTGAACAGGAGAAAAGCTAGGGCTATATCAACTATGCTAGCTAATAACGACAAAAGAAACTACAGGGATGAGGTGTTCAGGCCTGCGGTCGAGGGGTTTTGAGCTCTACATAGAGCTAGCCGAGGAGCGCCGTAGGCTTGCCGAGAGGTTGCGGGAGGTCCTCGGGGAGCTGAAGGAGGAGGTCGGGGGGCTGGTGCCCGGCGCCAGGGTCTACCTCTTCGGGTCCTACGCGCGCGGTGAGGGCACCGCGGCGAGTGACGTAGACGTGCTGGTGGTCGTCGAGGAGCGCGACTACTCGAGGGCCGATGAGATTAAGGTCGCGC